>Ga0307433_1000487_pt1 | contig 30290 bp, 26 predicted proteins | sample SalMarWE160210MG_FD_202166 | JGI IMG/M metagenome (GOLD analysis project Ga0307433, IMG submission 202166) | Salt marsh sediment microbial communities from the Plum Island Ecosystem LTER, Massachusetts, United States - WE1603-210 | ecosystem: Environmental > Aquatic > Marine > Intertidal zone >... | reverse complement strand
GACTTTTTTGTTCATTTCTTCTTCTCCTTATAAAATAAAACACCGAAATCTATATATACTTCTTATCGTTTTCCAAAAATATAGTACCTGATTAGTGTGAAGGAAATATGAAGAGACCGTGAAAAATTGGTGATTTTTGAAAAAAGGTTCACCTTTAGATTACGTTTTCAGTGGAGTGTGAACAAATTAATAACCAATGCCGATAAGCTCTTTTTACCACTTATAATCCTTATCAAACCAGAGGTGATAGAATGGTAATGAGGAATACGGAGGAGCGGTACCACGGCTGTAAAGCCGTGGGGCTCCATTACTCATCTGTCTTTTCATCAAAATAGTCGAGGTCGCTTATGGGTAAAATTACAGAGGTTGCAATATTTGCCAGATGAGCCACAATGCGCTTAAAATGCCTTGCGATTAAAACGAAGCAAACAGCTTCGTTAATCGAGAGATTGCTCTTTGCAACTTGCCTGACAATCCTATCACATTGTATTGCAATCCTGTGTTCATAATCCCACGATGATTCAGCCTTGTTTTTGTCTGCTTCGATAAAGGCCTCTTTAGTTCGCTCAAACAAATTTAGAATATCTTTGTCAATGTCGCTGAAATATTGTGAGAACACAGCTTTATCTATCGGCCCTTCCATGAGCTCTGTAACTTCATAAAGGTTCTTGCAATAGTCACCCAGCCTTTCCGCATCTTTTACAACGCTCATTAACAACAAACACGCGGACACCTCGACTGTTGGCTGAAGGGAAAGATGTTCCACAATTCGTTTGCGTATACCTTTCTGCAAACGATTTACCTTTTTATCTACGTCGTAGATTTTCTTCTTCAAATCCGGCTCTTCGGCGCTATCTAACAAGCGGCTGCAAACAGCTTCGAACATGCATTTTGAGTCCTCTAACATATCCCTGAATTCCTCAAGGACCTGAGACAGGAAATCTTTGCCTTTCCAAAAGCTTAATAGATTTTTGAACATATTCGTTTCTCCTACTTGAAACACTTAGAGATAAAGATTAATAATGCTGGTATGAGGAAAAACACACTCAATACGTAAATAAATGCGTACCTTCTTTTTTTGTAGGCCAGGTCCCCCAGTGACCTGGCAAGATTTATCGGGAGCATTCTAACAGCTCTTATTGGGAAAACAATCAAAACACCTATCGTGTTAAATAGAAAGTGTTCGAATGCAACAACGATTGCCGAAATGTTTCCAGTGGCAAATGACGCAAGTATAGCAGTGGTGGTTGTCCCGATGTTAGCACCCATAGTTATTGAGAATGCGGTCTCGATGGTGATAACGCCGGCAGCGGCAAGAGGGACAAGCAATGAGGTTGTAACCGAGCTGCTCTGAACAATAATTGTAAAAATCAGACCTGCAAAAAGGCCTAACAACTTGCTTCTGGTGACGACGTTGTCCAAAATAATCTCTGCCCTTTTCATGGTTAGCGATTTCATAGCCCTAACGAGAAAAATAAGTGATAAAAACAGCATCAATGTGGCTAAAATTAACATCACTATATACATATATGTACTTTTGGTAAATAACGACCGGCTTAGCAAGATGATGACTTCCTGCATTAAATGCACGGCCGGCTGTGTCGCCAGTTTAATTGGGCTGGTGAACTTGATTCCTCCGACATTCCCGAACAAGGTAGCCATTCCGTGAGCACATTTCTCGATAAATCCCGTGGCCAATTCCAGCGGAAGCAGAAGACAAACACAGAAAAAGTTAAAAAAATCATGCATGGTTGCTACGCTTATAGCGCGCCTGAACTCATCCCGCCGCGTCATGTGTGCCAAAGAGACGATTGTGTTTGTTACGGTGGTTCCAATATTGGCGCCCATAACAATATAGACTGCGTTACCAACGGTAATGACTCCGGAGCTTACCATGCCCACAACAATCGAGGTTGTGCACGACGAGCTTTGAATTATACTGGTAGCTAATATTCCGATGAATAAAGCGACAAAAGGATTCGATGTTGTTTTGATTAGATTTTCAGCAAAGCCCCTGCCAAATCCTTTGAGAGCGGCCCCCATCAGGCCGATGCTAACCAGGAAAAGATAGAGCAGCCCGACCACTAATAAAATATGAGAATATGTTTTAACTATACGCTTCATATAATATTCGCACTTCCAATACTAATGTACATCTCGAATATGAAGTGATTATGAAGGGAATGTGAAAATTTGATGAAGATGAAAAAAAATTGATTACGCCTTGGGAAGTGTTACGGAAACTGTGGTTCCCTTATCGATTTGGCTTTCGATATTGATTTTTCCCTTGTGTGCAAGGACGATGTGCTTTGCAATACTCAGACCCAATCCCGTACCTCCGAGCTGACGCGAACGTGCCTTATCAACGCGGTAAAATCGCTCAAAGACTCTATTGAGATGCTCTTTGGGTATGCCAATTCCATTATCTTCAACTGTAACAGTGAGTTGGTCCTGCTGTTCGAAAAGAGCAACAACGATTTTCCCACCCTGACTTGTATATTTTATGGCATTGTCTATCAGATTTACGAAGACCTGCTCAATTTTATTCGGGTCAGCTTTAATTTTGAAATCGTTACCTTGAGAATCTATACTCAGACTTTGCTTTTTGGCAACGAGTGCATGGCCAAAGCTCAGTGACAGGTCGTCTATCAATACCTTGAGGTCGAACTCGACTTTTTTGACACTATCGTTTGACAGCTCAAGCTCGCTGAGACTCAACAGGTCGTTTATTATGTTTTCGAGTCTGCCGGAGTGCTCTTTAATAATCGAAACGAATTTTCGTGCCTTTTCCTTGTCATCTATTGCTTTGTCTTCCAGCGTTTCTATGTAACCTTTGATTAAAGTTAAGGGGGTCTTTAATTCGTGCGACACATTGGCTACAAAGTCTGTTCTAACTCTGTCCATCTGCTTGAGATTTTCTATTTTTTGTTGCAGCTCGTCAGACATTATGTTTAATGATTTTGCTAATTCACCAAGCTCATCTTTGCTTTTTATCCTCACTTTTTTGCTGAAATCTCCTTTGGCGATTCTTTGGGCGGTTTCTTTCATTTGTGCGATGGGAGAGGTGATACTTTTTGATATAAAATATGCGACTGTCAATGCAATAAGAATAGCTGCAAGTGCCCCGAATAAAACCACTCTATATATAAGGCGGATTTGAAGCTGAACCTCAGAAAGTGGCAAAGCAAAACGAACTATTCCTAATATCCGGTCGCCGTCTTTTGCGATTACGGCAACATACTTCGTATTATAACCAAGCGTTTCGCTTGGGCGGGTACTCTGGCCGAATCCGGTTTCCATAGCGCTAATAACCTCGGGCCTATCTCTATGGTTTTCCATTTCTGCGGGGTCTTTTTCAGAGTCTGCCAGGACATTGCCCTGCTCATTGATGACCGTTATTCTCAAACTCAGTTTATCAGCAAGGGCGAGGGTTTTTTCCCGGATGATTTTTTGTTGTCCTTCGAGTAAATCTGTTTTCAGGATGTCGCTGACCAGTATGGCATTACTCTGCAGCTCTTCTGTGATTTTTTGCTCGAAGTTGTCGCTCAGCTTTATACTTACAAAGAAATTCAGGACGAGAACTACGATGAGGGTCAGAAATATAAATGCGCCAAAGAATTTCCAGATAATTCTGTTTCTCATTTAGACTTCCTTGAACCTGTAGCCCGCACCACGGACGGTCTCGATATAATCTTTGGCTTTTCCTAATTTTTGTCTTAGGGATTTTATATGTGCGTCAACGGTTCTGTCGCATACTACAGCATCATCACCGGAAACTGCATCCAGAATCCGGTCTCTTGAGAGCACCACCCCGGGTCGACGAGCCATAAACTCCAAAAGCTTAAACTCTGTGTGGGTAAGAGAGATTTCTTTGCCCCGGATTGCTACCTTATGCTTTGCGCTATCGATAGCAATGTCCCCTCTTTCAATCTTGTTGCTGAGCTGCTGCTGCAAAGGTCTTCTGAGAATAGCTCTGATTCTTGCAATCAGCTCTCTTGGACTGAAGGGCTTTGTTACGTAATCATCAGCGCCTAATTCCAAACCCACCACTTTGTCTGTCTCTTGTGATTTTGCACTCAGGATGATAATTGGAATGTGTGAGGTTAAATGGTCAGTTTTAACATTTTGCAGACTTCGAAGCCATCTATAATCGGCAGCATTATATCAAGGACGATTAAATCCGGATGCTGCTTTTGGGCTAGCTTGATACCTTCTTGACCGTCGAAAGCCGATATGACTTCATAGCCCTGGTCTTTTAGATTGTACTCGACCATCTCAACGATGTCACGGTCGTCTTCTACTATTAGAATTTTACTCTTCGGCATTTTAGCTTCGATAAGTCCCCGAATTTGATACTAAATTCGTAGATTTTAACAAATTATATTTTTTGTATGCCATTGGCTTTTATTGCCTGGCGGATTTCTTTATTTATTCTGACGCTGCACCAATTTCGGCCGCACATCGAACAGTAATCGGCGGATGGTAACTTTTCCACAGGAATTTGCTCGCAGGCTTCGATATGCATTCTTTCTGCTGTCTGTGGGTCAAGGGATTCGGCCAAGTGCGTTTTCCAATCCAGATTTGCCCGTGCAATACTCAGACTTTTGTCCTTTTCGTCGGCGCCTTTTAAGCCGCGGGCCACATCAGCGGCATGCGCAGCGATTTTGGCGGCGATTACTCCGACTCGGACATCGTCGGCGTTCGGCAGGCCGAGATGCTCTCTCGGCGTGACATAGCATAAAAACGATGCGCCATAAAATGCAGCAGCAGTCCCACCAATAGCTGATGTTATATGGTCATAGCCGGGGGCGATATCGGTTACAACCGGCCCAAGGACGTAGAAGGGAGCATTGTGGCAAATTTTCTGCTGGATTTCCATGTTGTATTGAATCTGGTCAAACGGCACATGGCCGGGGCCTTCGACCATAACCTGACAACCCTTTTGCTGCGCTCTTTGAGTAAGCTCGCCGAGAGTTTTTAGCTCTGCGATTTGTGCATCATCGGTAGCATCTGCGATGCAGCCGGGACGAAGACCATCGCCGAGAGAAAAACTGATATCATATTCAGCTAATATGCCGCACAAGTCATCGAACATCTCATATAATGGATTTTGCCTGTTATGATATAGCATCCATTTGGCCAATAATGCGCCGCCTCGGCTTACTATGCCTGCGATGCGTTTTTCGAGCAAGGGCAGATGCTCTTTCAGAACGCCGGCGTGAATGGTAAAGAAATCGACCCCCTGCTTAGCTTGTCTTTCGATAATCTCAAGGATTGTCTTGTTATCTATGTCTTCGACATCTCTGCCTTCTATGACCTGGTAGATTGGTACCGTTCCAAAAGGCACAGGGCAGCGGGCAAGCAATTGCTCACGAGTATCATCGAGATTGCCGCCGGTGCTTAAATCCATAATTGCATCTGCACCAGCGGCAAGAGCCGCTTCCATCTTTTCTATTTCCGCTTCCACCGAGCTGCGTATGCTGCTTGTGCCGATATTCGCATTTACCTTTGTTGTGAGCGCTCTACCTATGCCAACCGGCTTGAGGTTTGATTTAAGATGTATTTTGTTCGCTGGTATTATCAATCGGCCTGCTGCTATTTCGTCGCGAATAAATCCAGCATCTTGACCTTCGGCCTGTGCGACAAATTTAACCTCATCAGTAACCGTGCCAGTTCTTGCCGTCTGTAATTGAGTTGCCATTTATCAACTTCCTATACAAAATAAAAAAATCGCTTCCTTAGTCCACAGGACACCTTGCGGCGGGAAGCGATTAGATATCAAATTTATTGACTTAAACAGCTTTCCTACGCAGGCATCGCCGTTAATTTAACAGTCGTCCTGATCAGGTTCAAAGGGTTTTTTCTCAGGCCTAAAAGGGCCACCCCTAGCGAACTATATTATTATAGCTTGCTGCGTCAGGTAGTCAAACGAATATTTAGTCCTTTTGAGTGTGAAGAAAAGGCGAGTGTGGGCAATTGCGGCTTAATATCTCACAGCCGGACTCGGTTACGAGGATATCATCTTCTATTCGGACACCGAGTTTGCCGGGGATATATACGCCCGGTTCGATGGTAATAATATGGCCGGCTTTGAGCCTGCCCGCCGTGGCGGGCTTGTCTTTATTATTCGGCTTAATCACCGGTAATTCGTGGACTTCCAGGCCGAGGCCGTGGCCTGTGCCGTGACCATATACAGGCAAACCACTTTTGCGCATAATCTCTCTGGCAGCAGCATCGACTTTGGCAATCTCAACGCCGGGCTTTATCATTTTTATAGCAGCAGTCTGGGCTTGTTGCACGGCATCGTAAACTTTTTTGTAAAAGGCGGTCGGCCGACCGACTGCAAAGCATCTGGTGATATCGCAGCAGTAACCTTTGTATTTGACTCCGAAGTCTGTCAATACAGTGTCCTTTTTCTTAAGCTTTCTTTTGCTTGATTGGTGGTGGGGACGCGAGGCATTTGGGCCAAAGGCGACAATCGAATCGAAGCTGTTTTTTGCATCGAGCTTGCGAATCTGGAGATTGAGCAAGCCAGCCAGCTCGTTTTCGGTTACGCCCGGCTTGATATATTCAAGAGTTTGTTTAAGGGCTTTTGCCGCTATGCGCGAGGCAGACTTTATGGCTGCAATTTCGCTGCTGTCCTTGCAGCTACGGACAGTCTCGATGAGATTTTCTACGGTTTTTAGCCGAACTTTAACGGTTTTTTTCAGAAGCTGGAAATCAGCGAGTGAGGTGGATTTTTCAACAGCTATTGTTTTCATAGATTTTAGTTTTTTTGTCAGTTTGGCCACAGCTTGTGGTAATGAATCGGTTCGCTGGATTATCTTACATCCCACACATTCTTTGCGGGCCTGCTCGGTATATCTGCCGTCGGTTATCAGATAGACGCGGCCGCTGGTAATTACAGCCCAGCTGTCATTGCCCAAAAAGCCGGTGGTGTAGGTTACATTGGCCGGCTTTGTTACTATGAGACAATCTATCCTCTTTTTATCCAGCTCACGGTGAACCGCCTGGATACGCTTTTTTATAATTCTGTTATCCATTTGTGCTCCTTTGGTAGCTTTATCGGCGATTCTATGTATTGCAAATATAATTGATTAACAATAGCTTGATAAAAAATAAAGTTTTTTTTGTCGGAATATTTGGCTTTGTGGTTTTTTATATTTATATTTTTATTGGATTAGGAACGGCTGAGGGGAAGCTGGTTGCTGTAAAAAATTATTTCGAGGCTTGGTGTTTTCCGCGAGGGACAATAGCAATAACGCCCGGTTTTCCTGGATAGGACGGCTATCGCCGTCCTTTTTTTATATCTTGTCATAACCACTTTCTACTATTATAATACCTAGCTTTTGATTGTGATTATTATAAATCGGTAGTTAACTATGCTATTACCTATTCGGACAAGTATTCGGCCGAGACGAACGCCATACGTAAATCACGCCTTGATAGCCATTAATATCATCGTTTTCTTTTTGACTTATGGGCCTCACAGGCATTTTGAGTCCGGCCAAATCGTAATCGTGCCTGTTCAGCACTGGGCGGAGCAATTTATGCTGACGCCTGAGGCATGGCATTGGTGGCAGTTTATAACTTATGCCTTTTTGCATGGTGGTTTTTTGCACATCTTCTTCAATATGTTCTTTTTGTATATATTCGGCAATAATGTTAATGGCCGGCTCGGTCACATTGGATATTTGGGTTTATATTTAGCTGGTGGGGTTTTTGCCGGTATTGGCCATAGCGTTTTGCATAGCAGCCATGTTCTCGGAGCCAGTGGCGCAGTAGCGGCTGTAACGGGTGCTTATCTGGTTCTATTTCCACAGACTTTAATAACAGTAATATATTGGTTTTTCTTCATTGGAACAATAGAAGTGCCGGCATTATACTTTATTGCGTTTAAGCTGATTTTGATTGATAATTTAGTTGCTCGGATTCCGGATGCTATTGCCTACGACGCACATTTGGCAGGGTATGCTTTTGGGATTGTGGCTATGTTAGTTGCCCTTGCCACCGGTCTGATCGTGGGCAGTAATTTTGACTTATGGGCAATGATAAAGCGATGGAATCGGCGGCGTCAGTATCGCGATACCGTATCGAGCGGTTATGACCCGTTTGCCGGCCAGATGAGGACCAAAAAGATAGAGGTCAAGGAGGTCAAGAGAACCATCAATGGACAGGCCAAGAGCCAGCAGCAAGAGAAGATAGAAGAGCTTCGCAACGAAATTGGCAAGCGGGTTCTGGAGCGTAATTTGCCGGCTGCTGCTGAATTGTATCTGGAACTTATGGAAGTTGACAATGAACAAATTTTGCCTCGCCAGCATCTTCTGGATATTGCCAATCAGTTTGCCAGCGACAGCAGGGCTAAAGAGGCAGCACAGGCCTATGAGCATTTCTTAGCTCGCTACAGCACCTACGAATATGCTGAGCAGGTAGAGTTGATGTTAGGCATATTATACTCACGCCATCTTAACCAGCGGGAGTCGGCAATAAAGCATTTGCAGGCCGCAGAAAAGAAGCTCTCCGACACCGGCCAGTTGAAGATGTGTCAGGATGAGCTGGCCCGGTTGCAAAATTAAAGACGGCTCTATGCACTAAAAGCGGCCGGCTCAAAAACTGTAGCGTACAGCGGTATAAATGTTTGTATTATTCTGGAACTGGCTAAAAAAGGTGTGTGGATAATCACCGAAGAATATATTTGCGCCGGCCTCTACTGCCAGGTTGTCGCTGACTTTATAATTGATGTTCGGCCGCATATAGACATCTTTGTCAGATGGTGAAAAATAAGTAAATAAAGAACAGGTCAAATTCTGATTCCAGTATAATTTTGTAACCCTGAAAGTTAATAAATGACGGTATTCTTCAGCCGCCTTACTACCGGCAGGCAGAGTTCGTCTGTAGTTGCCATAATCCAACATTTGTTCAACGTAGTATTGCAGACCAACCGTAAAATCAGGGGCGATTTCCGGCATGTCCTGTTCATAACCTATCAGATAGCGGATTTGGCTATTGTCAACATAGGGCTCATCGCCGGACTTATCATCACGAGAGTCATAATAGCCTATTTCAATATTACCGATACCTTTGCCAACTTGGCTGCGTGCGCTTGCGCCATAAACATTGAGTTCGGGGAAAATATACTTAAATGTTGAGGTGTCCATACCGGCGGGACTTTTCCAGTATCCCCAATAGCCGTATGCCGCAAGCTCACAACCTGCAACATTTTTCGATACTCGCAAAGCCCACTCGTCATCATCGAACCAGTCATCCGGCTTGTCTGTACGAACGATCGCATCGGCTCCTGCTATGCGGCTGCCGTTCCAGTAAGATATGCGGTCGCCTGTAATGAATCTGTCTGAGTCGAATCTGGGCGCGTAAACCACATCGATATTAGCCAGGTCAGTAAAGAAGCTCGCCTTGAGGGCATCGGAGGGTGCTTTGAGATACTCAGTATCCCTGCCAATAAAAAACGACTGCCAGTCTTTCGGGAAGAGGTCATTAATAAAAACCAAATCGCCCGTTCCCCAGGTCAGGACATGCCTTCCGATTTTCAAGTCCATAAAATCGGTTGGAGAAAAAGTGACACTGGCCTCTCTTAAATCCAGAAAACCTTCACCTCTTTCCAAATCTACAGAATGGTTCTTGTCCAGCCAGTCATAATACAAATCGGTGGTAGCCTTGAAAGTAAACTCCTCCAGGGTTTTCTCCATTTCCAGCTGCAATCTGGTTTCGCCTATAGAATCGTGCTTTTCGTGGTCATCGCCTCTTAATCTGATACCGCTGCGCACTTCCCAGAAACCTGTTATGTCCAGCCAAGGTTTTTTCAGCAGTTTGGTCTGAACTTCGGTTAGTTTTGGAGACTCGCTAATTTCCAGACCACTTAGAAGTGATGGCTCCATGCCAGGTTTATTGGGAGCCGCAGGTTCAGCCCTTAAGCCACCTGGAAGAGCAGGTTGATTATCCTGACTTTGGCTACTCGATAATCCTGCCGGCAGCGCAGGTTCTTCTTGGGCATAAACCACTGCCCCTAACAGCAGCAATATCATTGATATACCTGTTGGTCTTACGTGTTGTATTTTGGTAAAGAACATTATTTTAAATACCTCCGTGCCGGTTTCCTTAAGTATCTTTCTGTAAAAATTGACTCAGGGATACCTATGTCGTATTTGATATTGCTGTATTCCGCTATGGTATTGCCGTTTGTTCGCAAGTCCGTCATTTTTGCTTTTGTTACCGTTGGGTATTCCTGGATGCGCTTCATCTCCAAAGCTTCATAGGTGCGATATTTCTTGTTTTGGTTGTCATAATAATCGGTTTTGACAACTATGAAACTCTTACGATGAATCCACATCTCAAAATACGCAAATTCGACAAGTTTGGGGTTTTTGGGGGTATTTTTTAAGACGTAATAATCCTTTGTTGTCTTTATCAGTTCATGGACGTCATCATTGATATTTCGTCCTGAGACATCCTCGTAGAAGAAGTGAGCCCCGACGAAACTGGTTCGCTTGTCAGTTGCCGAAATACGTTTGACTAAATCCAGGGCTGGCAGATACATCCAGCGGTCATCATCCTTATCCAGATGTTTCCATACCATAAAAACGGTCTTGTAAACATCCGCCGGTCTGTTAAAAAAGGCATAAATCTTCTGCTCCCCGCAGAAACTGCTATCCTTGCGCTGCTCTTTTTTGGGCTGATTCGGCTCAGGTTGGTCCCAGCGAAGAATAGTCAGTTCACGAATACGCTGTCTTCCCTGGCTGTCTGTAATGGTCATTTTGACATTCGCCCTGCCGTCAAAGCCCTGATAATATGCCACATGGTTGGTCTTATTTACAATTTCATCAACAGAGAGAATCTTTTCTTCTGGTGCATTAACATCAGCAGCCTTTGCGATAGCCGAATCGGCTATAGTGTAGTTGCCAAGAGACAACAGCCACATTAAAATTGTTAAAGGTAGTCGTTTAGTCATTTTTGGTTTCCTCCTAAACATTTTGTAATTTACATTTTTCGCGGCGGGATAACAATCCGCAACCTATTGCCATAATTGGTATCGCTATCACACTGATCCAGGTAAGAGTTGTCCAGCCAAGCGTAACGTATTGCTGCAAACTAACCACTATCAGTAAAACTAATGTAATCGATGAAAGCACACAAGCAGCACAATTGCAGGTTGGCCCCATAACCTTCTTTTTGACAAACAGTTGTTTTTCGAGCATCTTTACCAAGGCCGGCAGTAACAATAACGTTCCGACACCTGCGGTCAGCAACATAAAAGCTAGTAGTGTGCCGACTGTTTTATACGGCGTCAACGGAGCGAGAAGCAACGGCAAAAAGCCCACTGCTATAACAATTATGTTTCGAGTAATAGCCCTGGCTGGTTCAGCAAAGACGGCGGGTGCAGTCTTCTCCCACGAGTCCAGCGATGAATACATCCTTCTACCCCGCACCAGAAAGTGAATTGCAAAATCCACCGCCAGTCCCAGCGTCATCGAGCTCAGTATCGCAACAGGCATATCGTAATCCTTACCAACCAATCCTACGGCTCCATATATAAAACCAATTGTTATGGTCAGCGGGACCATAGACAGCAATGCCCATAATGATGAGCGGAATAAAATTATCATCATCAAAAGAACAACCAGGAAACTGCCTGTAAAAGCTCGCAGCATACCAATTACCATCTTTTTCTGCCACACCACGTTAATATAGGTTAGACCAAACCATTTAATCTTAAGAGGAATCGGTGGTGGATTCTTGGCAATATAATTATCAATGGCTCTTACCACTTTTGTCATATCCTTGTTGTCACCGCTTTTCAACTGAACCCAGATGCTGGACTTGCGATAATCAGGTGTAACAAAATGCCATAAATCGCCCGGCCTGTGACTGGATTGGAAAGTAATCATACATTGAGCAACAGCATTAGAAGTATCTGGGATACGAAACTGTTGGTCTTTGCCTTCAAGCAATTCCCTGTGTACGGTTTTGACAATATCTGCCAGCGAGTTGGATTTGCCCACAACTTCTGTTTTTAATAACGCTTGCTGCAATTTGGCCTGATATTTAAGTACAGATGGATTTTTGAAGACCTGGTTTCGTTGTTCTTGCTGAGCTACAAACAGACTCGCCTCATCCCAGGCATCGATAGCATCTTCTTCTGCCTGTTTGGACCTTTCAGCTACTAAGTGCGAGATTTTTTCAAAAGCCTCTTGGCGACTTTGAGCAGTTTTCAACGACTCAGCAGCAATTCTTTGTAGCTCGGCAAAAACTGTTGCTGCTTGCGGCAAGTCTGCTTCAAGTTCCTCAGCTTGCGTTTTGGCCTGTTTGTTAAAATCATCAATAAAGTCTTTAGGGCTGAATTTCTTATCTTCAGCGGAAAGTGCCAAATATGCCATATAAGTGCCGCCGAAATGGTTGTTCAGCACTCTGTCAGCTACTCGAATAGGATGGTTTTTTATAAACCATCTTACCGGGTTGTCGTTGATGTTAATTTTGCTGATACCGTAAATTGCAACTACGATAACGACCATTGTAACAGCCAATATATGTTTTGCACGGCGGTAAGTTGCGATGCCTAACCATTGCAGAAACCGACCCAGTGCCGAGATATGGCTATCTTCACCCTCAATATGAACGACGCCAAACTTTACCAATGTTTCAGGTTTTATGAACATTACATAGGCCGGTATAAACGTAATTGTCAGTGCCCAGGCTAACATAACACCAACAGCAACGAAGATACCAAAAACCTGCACAGGTGGAATAGGCGTCAACGCTAACGAACCAAAACCTGCTGTGGTCGTTAGGGAAGTGTACAGCATCGGCAAAAACAGCGCATCCATAACATTCACAATTGTTTTGCGTCTATCTTTGGTCTGCTGATACCGCTCAAAGAACTCACTGATGATGTGGACTGAGTTTAGCACGGCAATAGGCATAATGAATATGGGAATCATGCTGCTCATTATATGCACAGGAAATCCCGCTATAATAAGCATACCCATAGTCAGAGTAACCGATACAATAGCCACAATCATTGGTGCGATAATAAGCACCAGTTTGCGAAAAAAAATAAGCATCAGCAGGAAAATAACAGCCATTGCCGCCGGGGCAGAAATCGCCATCTGCTTGAACATATCCACTCCGAATGTATCTTCAGCAACAGGCAGACCGGTAATATGATATTTCTCAGACCCGTTGAAAGTCGCTATTTTTTTCTTCAGTGCCGATGATACACGATAACTTAAATCTTTACTCGTTAGTGGTAAATAAATGCAGATTGCCTTGCCGTCTTCGGAAACCAGTGTGCCGTTAAGAAATGGTATCCGCTGAGCTTTTTGGCGTATTGTTATAGCATCTTCTTTTGTCTTTGGCGGCTGTGACATAAGCCATTCAAATTTTACTACTCCGGGCCCACCTTGCTCTATGTTATCCACAGTTGATGGCGCAATCAGGTCAACCTCAACAACACCTTTTTCCTGGCCATCCTCTTGCCAACGAAGCGTCTTGGCGTATTCTGTCAGAGCATAAATATTAGCGAGGGTTTGCGGATTAAACACACCATCGGGATGTTTATCATTGACTATGCCGACCACAACCATATCGTAGAGCGAAAGCTCCTTTTTCATCTGGTTGTGGAATACACGTACCGCTTCATCAGCCGGCAGCATGTTCTCCGGGTCGGTATCAATCGTAATGGAGTGAAAACCGCTGAAGGTTTTCGGCCAAATAGATGGCACCGCAGCTAACAGCACCACTATTAATGTTACTATCACAACAATAGCCGTAATGCTTTTATATCGCCTGGTTGAAAAATCCGCTATTTGCTGTTTCAAATTCATTGATTGCTCCTTATTGTATTTTTTAAGTTATGATTATTTGAAAGCACGACTAATTCAAAACTATTTTTGCTCTTGTGCTCTACAACTAACAAGTGATGCATGCCGAGTACGACAAGCCACTGCGAAATTTCAGTTTTCGCGACTCGCCCTCTCTAAATACCTATTCCACTCAGATTAGCTGTTTAACCGACATTATTCCATAGAGGCAAAAAGCAAGATAGAATGCTGCCAGCAGCAAAAAGAACAATACCAACAGCCAGATTGCCACCATCGAACCCTGCGGATGACCGCAATGACGGCAAAATAAACTATAGCGGCTTATTTGCTTCCCACATGCTTTGCAATTTCGAAGCATTTTGTTCTTTCCCTTCATTGTATTAATATCGTAACACTGTACTAACCATATTGAGCAAGGATACAATTCGCCTATTCGCTTCCTTCAAGCACTTTATGAATCACTGCGATATCCTTTTCCGAAGCCTCATTATCAAATAGATAGTAAGTACTTGATTCCAATTCTCAGGTTGATATTTCATTTTGATATAAGCGTGAAACAATATAACTGCCAGCCTATTCTGATTACAAACTTATAACTGGCTTTAATCGAAAACAGATGTAATTTTAGAAACAAGTTTATATTACCCCCTCTAAAATTTTATCTAAACCCTTCGGAACCTCATTTGTCATAATCTCTTTGGTTACACCAGAGAAACAAGAACCCATTAAACGGGTATTCTTTCTGTAAACAACGACTTGCCCGTTTTCGTATTCGACAACAGCAATTGCTGCGGGCATAAAGGTTGAAACCGCTGGGAATGCAAGATTAACCCTGGATGAATGATCTGGGTTGCCTATCTTGTATTCACGCAGGCGAAACGGAAGATTGCCTTTCCCTAACTGTTTATAAGTCTCATTGTAATCCTTTTCACTTCTTAGAACCCACTCTTTACTTATTTCAATATTTTCTTTGATAACCTTGTTTGTCTCTTCAAAATCCGACTTACTAATATTCTTCACAAAAAAGTATTTTCCTAATTTAGGCAGTGAAATTACACCAATTGTTAATAAGGATACAACTGCAGCGCCTGCTCCTAAAATAAAATTTATCACTTGTAAAACCTCCTGTATTTCTATCAGTTAATGCTGTATTTTCTGTAAACAAAATTCTTCAACAAATCCGGATACATAAAAAATCTAAGCGTCCGGGGAATCAAGAATGCGCTGCAGTGCCCATTACTGAAGCGTCCCATTCCGGACCAAAGTATTTTATTACCTTCTTAAACATGGCCATTATTACTTTTTCCTTAAACTTCCTGATTCCAATCCAAAACATAATTTACCTTTCTTTCGAATTACTTTTCGTTTTCCCGTGTGTCCGTCGGCAATTTATCACTTTCACAGTGGTCGTAAATACAGTACAAAAGCTTTATGGCGTTCTTGTTCTCAATCCGATAATACACCTTGGCGCCATCGCGACGGCAGTTCAGGACGCCTTTGTCCTTCATCATGTTGAGCTGCTGACTTATGATGGCCTGCTTGCCGCCCAGAGCCTCAACAATATCGCCTACACACATATCTCCGTTCTCCAAGACCTCGATAATGGCGATTCTGACAGGGTGAGCAATCGCTTTTAGCACCTCTGCAACATGTTCAGCAACGGCTCTTTCTATTTTTTTTTGCTTGCCAGCTATCTTGTTACCCTCGGAATATAGATATATCACTATGTTACTATATTTTCGGTTGTTTGTTCGCGGTTGCACAAATTTTTTATAAAAATTCTCCTTTCGGTTTGTTCCCCTCTCTTGTAATTCCCGCACAGAGGGGAGTTAAAGCCATTTTTATATCCGCCCGCTACATCCATACAGGACTTTAATTTTTGCATAGATGAGCATCTGAGCTGCCTTTAAGGCTTATGCTGCTGCACTGTGTTTTTTCTTTTTTTAAATACGTGGTATGTGCATTTCGATACGAACAGTATTAGATACTTATATGACACAGGACCGCCAGTGCCCAAAGCAAATCCTTTTTATCCACGACCTTCGCTTCATACCTTTCATTTATGGGTATAAGATGAACCCCCTTCTCAGTTGTTCTTATGAGCTTGCAGGTAACCCCTATTTGATTTGCAAGGCGGGCAACTGCAATTTGTCCCTGCGCCGCTGCTACCGAAGGGCTTATTATAACAATGTTGCCGTCATTTATCTTCGGTGACATACTGTCGCCATCTATCTGCAATGCAAAGCTGTCAGGAAACAGCTTATGAATCTCATCACACTGGACAAACTCAAATATCTGGTCCTTGCTTTGACCTGTGACCTGAATAAGGTTGGCTTGTTGTATCTTGAGGCCATTAGCTAAGACCCGCGTCTGCAGGTCAATCGACACCGCTGCATCGACAGTTCTGACAATTTTTTTCCCGATATGCTTTTCAATGAGGTCTTCAAGCTGTGTGATGGCCTGTTTCGATTCCGGCAGGAGTAACTGGTCCCAAAAGTGCACAATCCCTGCGGCGGTTCTGCCCAGCACAGGTATCCACCTGGGCCGGACAGCTTCGGTTGATAAGATGTGCCGGTCATGCTTTTCTTCAAGCCCTTTTTTCTCGCACAATAACTCGACAAAAGCCAGAACCGGTTCAGTCAACTCCGGTTTTTTTGTCAAAAGGTCGTCCAATTTTTGTAAAAATTTTCTATTTGCCCCGGATATTAAAGTTTCCTCAGCACATCGACCTTTTAGAAGCCACTCTAAATCAGACCCTGTTACCTCGCACATTTTCAATAAGATGTCAATTGGAGGGACCCTGTTTTCTTCGTAATAGCTGTATGTAGAAGGACTTATGTCTAAAACCCGGGCAAATTTGCTCTTGCCCCTGCTGCCTGCATATTGCTGACGCAGCAGTTTAACACGCCCAATTATCGCTTTTTCGTCATTTTTTTTCATTATTTTACGTATTTATGAAAATACCAACTTGCAATCTTTCGCAATAGCGTTAATACTTAGAAAAGTTATTGGGTAAGGTGTAAAAATAAAAAGAAATTTTTGTTTTGTCAATAAGGGAATCGCAAAAGTGGAAAAATCTAAAAGAAAAAAACAAAAAGAGGTGCCGGTAACAAAAGGAGCAGGAAAAGCCAAAAAAACAGAAAAAAGTACGAAAGGCCAAACAAAAGCAGCAGAATATGTAAGCCACCTTTTGGAATTGCATAAATTACAAGGAGTATTGCTTGCCCGTCTAAACAAGGAGGTTTAGTCGATAACAGCAACCTCTTGAGCATCTGCGGATTAATCTAACAAGAAGCCGTTTACGAAATCATCCGAGGCCTGCAAAATCAAAATGCTTCTGGTAATACGCAAAACAAACCAGACAAAAACAGACCGTAATCCGCCAGCGGGGGAGGGGGTAATTCTCAAGGTAATTTGTGGAGTGCTTGTGCTTTTAGGCGGCCTTTGCTTAATTTTCGTTTCTAATTTGCCTGCCAGGTAAAAAAAAATTAGCTACATACTTGACGGGTACCCGGCAATTTTATATTGATTATCGATACTTGGATGCAATAATCAGAGGTTCGTAGTTCATAGTCAAATAGAAGGGGTCTATTATGAAGGTGAGAATAGAAGATACCTGTACTGCCTGTGGGCTCTGCGTCGATACTTGCCCTGAAGTTTTCGAGATGGGCGATGAAATGGCGCAGGTTAAAGTTGGTGAAGTTCCAGGCGAGCACGAGGATGCCATTCAGCAGGCTGCTGACGAATGTCCTGTCGAGGCAATTGTCGTGGAGTAAATCCCGTTAGAAAGATCAGGTGGAGCTTTAGAGCTTCACCCCCGTTAGAAAAATTATTTCTAACGGGATAAATTAACCGGATAGCTCTTTGCTTCTCTCACAAGCGGCTGTCAGAGCATCTTTTATCAACTGACTGAAGTCTTTCGAGGCGAATACTTTTAAAGCAGCTTCTGTGGTTCCGCCGGGCGAGGTAACCTTTCGGCGAAGTTCAGCGGGAGTTTCTCCGGTTTTGTCGGCTTCGATTGCAAGCAGGCCGGCGCCTTTAGCGGTCTGCAGAACCAAATCCTTCGCTACAGTCTCCGGCAGGCCTAATTCGACGGCTGCTTTTATCATCTCCTCCATTAACAGAAAGTAGTATGCAGGGCCGCTGCCGCTTACTGCGGTAACAGCATCGATTAAATTCTCATCTTCAACAACAACTGCTTTGCCGACCGATGAGAATATCGACATTGCCTTATCCAGCATCGGCTTTGCCTTGTCATTGGCGAATAATGCGCTGGCGCCTTCGCTAATCAAGGCGGGAGTGTTAGGCATAACGCGGACTATTGCGATATCGCCTAAAGCATTAGCTATCTTGGCGACCTTTATGCCGGCTGCGATGGTTATGATGAGAGTATCCGGTTTGACAGCATCTTTTATACTTTGCAGGGCATCAGTCATGTTTTGCGGCTTGACACTTAAAACGAGGATGCTCACTTTTGCTGCAAGCTCTGCATTATTGTCGCAGGGAGCCACATTGTAACTTTCTGATATTAGCTTGAGCCGTTCTGGTTTGATGTCGCTGATAAAAATATTCTCAGGTTTGTAAACACCTGCATTTATAATGCCCTTTATCAGGGCCTCAGCCATATTTCCGCTACCAATAAAGCCAATCGTATCCATTTCTTTGTCCTTGTTAAAATTGAACCTGAATTTATAATCTTATCGTTAATTTCCTTAACCTAAATATATAGTTAATCGAGGAGAATAGCAATGCAAAAAAATGTTGAATATCAAGAGGCAATCAAAACCAAATATCCGGAGCAGATAGTAATCGCCATCGCCAAAGATAAAGCCGGCCGGGCCAATCCGGTTACATTGGGCTGGACAATGATAGCTTCCGGCACTCCGCCGATGATGGCCATAGCCGTTGCAAAGAAGCACTATTCAATCGAAACAATCCGGCACTCGAAATGCTTTACTATTTGCTACCCATCTTCGGAGATGGCTGAAGCCGCACTTTTCTTCGGCTCGAAATCCGGCAGAGATGCCGATAAATTCGCCGAGTTCGATTGTAAGACTGAACCAGCTAAAGAAATTGATTCGGTTCTGCTTGGCGATGCCGTAGCAAATTTTGAATGCACGTTGGAGTCGGAAGCAGAGGCTGGCGACCATATAATTTTTGTCGGGAAAATTATTGCCTCCCATACCAACACCGAGCCGAAGAAACGCCTATACGTCGTCGGCCCGGGACATAAATTGGGCGCAGTGTAATTTGCGATTTTCGATTGGCGATTCCGCTACACGAATGGTGGGCGAGTGACAGCGATTAAAAAATGAGTTCGATGGTCAAAATCATATTCTGATTATAGGAAGTTCCCATAGGTCTTTTCTATGCGAAGCATCCATAAAATAGATTCGTTCGAATTTGGACTTAAACCTGTGGTCTATATGGTCAGGTATTTCGAAAGATTGGGAATTCTTGAAGACATCGACCACGATTAGTAGCCAACACTCATCGCATTTTTTCAGGTACTCTTCGTATCTACGATTTTTTTCGTTAATGCAACTTTGTATTTTCTCGATAGAAAAGTTTGAAAAGTTTTGCTGTAAAGCGGCCTCATTTACTTTCCAAAAGGGATAACGCGATCGAGCAATGCTCACACTAGAAAAAACCGTGGGTATTTCTGGCGGTTTCAGTATCTCCCAAGGTTTCAAGGGATTTTCATGATGCCATTTTTTAACTACTTCTACCAAAAACTGAGTAATTCTCTTGATTTCTGATGTTTTGTTTTTAGGTACTACTTGGTTAAAGCAGAACCACACCTGGACCATTAAAGGAGTAATATCTTCACAGCACCTTTGCGCAGACGCGACGATTTGCTTTTGAAACGATTCTATCGCTTGGGGAGCATATCCTTTACTAGGATGTTTAGTTACTTTGAATAATTGTGTATGTTCGATACCAAGTACCCCTGCACTATGCTCAATTAAAAAATCGGGCTTGTCGGAGTGTTCGGTGCGCTTGCTTAGTGGAAGATCCTTGCAACATTCTTTAAATTGTGCGAAGTGGATATCTTCTTTTCTGTCTTTATTTTTGTTACTCAATATTTGTTTCCTTTAACAATCTATATTGTAAGCCAAGGTTATTAAAATCAGCCGGTTAGGAGTTCGAATTCTTCGCTGCTGAGGGATTGTCTTAGTTTTTGTAGTGCAGTCAATTCAATTTGTCGCACTCTTTCCTTGCTCAAGTCAAGCTCTTCGCCGATTTGCTTGAGGGTCTTTGTCTTCTTTTTTATCGGCAGACCGATTGGTCCGAAGCGATTTAAGATTACATGCTGCTCGCGTTCTGTAAGCTCGTTCTTTATGACCTGGGCCAGGCCTTGCCTTGCCCGCTCAAAGGCAGCAAAATCTACGGCCTCTTTGGTCCTCATATCCCGCTGGATATTCGCCAGCGAAGCTGCTCTTTTTCTGCTGGGTTCCGTACTCTTGCCGGACACCTTTGCGTACTCTTTGGCTATGTTCAATGAGGCGCGCCTGCCAAATCGAAAGCCCACCGTGTAATCGAATTCTTCGACTGCGTTAATTAATGCGAAATTACCCCTGCTTACAAGTTCCGGAAAACTTACCCCGCTTCTGGCGTGTTTGCTTGCGATACTCACGATGAGCCGCAGGTTGGCCTCGATTATTGTTCTTCTGATGTCCTCGGCTTCTGCCAGGTAATTCTCTATTTCTTTCAGCTGTGCGCTGGAGGCACGATTGGGTTTTATGCTGGTTCTTTTTATGCAAGCGAGGTATTTCAGGTAATTATATCTGCGAAATAGCTCGGCTTCGCGTTCCCTGTTGAGCACAGGGGCATCCTTCAATATCTGCAGGTACTCCGGCAGCAGGTGCTCCCCGAATAATTCAAAAGGTTTAGCTCCCTTGCCCGGGACTTTCTTTTTCACATCGATTGGCTCTGAGAGAATTTTTTCGCCGGCGTCTTTTTTGAGAAACTCGTCACTGGCGACAAATTCTATTTTTTTGGCCAGAAGCGCCCTTGCCCTTCGCATATTTATAATACGATATATCGAACTTTTACTGCGATTGAACCGCGTCATTAATTCTTTGATGCTGCACTTTTGTTTGTACAGCTTGTAGATTTCGCCGGTAGTGGCTGTGTTAACTATGCCGGCAGGTTTCTTGAAAATCGCTTTTCCCGGATGGGCCTTTTCATAGTTCAGCAGTGTGTACCTGACGGTTTCATGGGCCTTATTAGTTTTAGCTGCTATTTTGTCTATGATTTGGTGGCGGGACAATCCTTTGTCAGCGGTAAGCTTGATGGCCTGCTTTATAATTTGCTGTTTTTGCTTATCTGTCATTCGTCCGAAGGTTTGTGCCTTGGCGGTAAGGTCAGGATTTGCCCTGGCAAATTTGTCCACAGCCGATTGCAGAAAACCGAAACGTTTTTTACCGTCATGGAAGATAAATTTTCTTGCGAGCAGGCCTCGTTTTCTCCAGCGGTGGATTGTTTTCGTTGAAACGCTGAAGAGTTTTGCAAGCTCTTCAATGGTGTAAACTTTTTCGCCTTGCCCAATGGCAGGCTGGGCGAGCCGGCCGCTTATCTTGGAAATGAATATCCGCAGGTCCTCAGCAAGCTCGTCACCTTTTATAAGCTGCTGAGCAGATTCATCTTTGGGGTGGAAGCGCGTAAGACGATAGCACACGAACTCGAAAGGATAATCCTTTTTCTTATCGATGACTTCGAAAAGTTTTTCAGCGGCATCGAGCTGTTTTCGGCGCTGCTTCTGAGACGCAAATCGAAACTGCATCAATAATTGTGCTATATTTTGGTTCTTTATCTTACGCATAGTTGAAACTCGATTCTCGATGCTTGATTCTCGATACTCGTTTTTGGCAATAGGATTAAATCAGGTATCCAGCATCCGGTATCAAGCATCCCAATTTCCCATTATCACCAAGTGTCCATTTTAGCAAATTGGGTGCAAAAAAGACAATGTTTTTTGCAGGTACTACGCAGAGCAGTACTGTCGCCTCTTTTAAAATAGGTTCGACAAGCTCCCCGCTTCGCCCTAAATGGCAGAGCTTCGCAGGGCAGGCACCACAGGTTTAAGATTTAAGATTTGAAAATAGAAAAAGCAAACCCCGCAATAAATTTGGGAAAAACAACAAGTAAATAAAACCCCTTGCGGTGCAAGAGGCTAACAAAATTAAAATACCCCAGTCGCAAGCAATAGGGCTAAACGAATCTTAGGTGATAAGGTTTTTGGCCACATCGACGGCGGTTGCGGCGTCGGGTGCGTAGCCGTGTGCGCCAATCTTGTCGGCGTAACCCTGCGTGACCGGTGCTCCGCCTATCATCACTTTAGCTGAAACGTTTGCATCGTTCAGGGCCTTTATAGTCTTCTCCATGCCCGGCATTGTTGTGGTCAAGAGCGTGCTCACACCTACTAAATGCACGCCTGTGGCCTTTGCCTTTTCAACAAACTTTTCGGGGCTGACATCTACACCGAGGTCAATAACCTCAAAGCCCGCTCCTTTTAGCATCATTGCTACTAAATTTTTGCCGATATCGTGTAAATCGCCCTGCGCGGTTCCTATTAGAAACTTTCCGACCGGCTTGACTCCGGCTTTGGTAAGTTCCGGCTCAAGCAGCTCCATCGCCGTTTTCATTGCGCGCGCAGCAATAAGCACCTCAGGTATATAAATCTCATTCTTTTTGAAGCGCTCGCCGACAATGTCCATACCTGCAATTAAGCCCTCATCAAGGACGATTTTAGCTGTAGTGCCTTCTTCAAGGGCTGCCCGGGTGATTTCTACAGCAGTATTTTGGTCGCCTTTAATCACCGCATCAGCTAAAGCTTTCAAGTCTGCCATACCACTTGACCTCTACTTCATTCAAGACCTAACTTCAATAGAATATAAATGACTAAAGTGCCTAAAGTGAGCTAAAGTAGAAAAATAATCCGCCTAAGGCGGATAAATCCGTAACTTTAGGCACTCTAAATTTTAGGCACTTAAAACTTATTATTCAATAACACAAAGCAATCGCTAAATCAAACTTTTTAACTACGAATGTGGTTTTTGATGAGTTGGCCCGTTCGACTTGGTTCGACTTCGCTCACCACAGGTCGCTCAGGGCAGGCTGTGTAAAGCCATTATTCGCATAATTTTATTTGATATATAGCCCTTAATAATGTATATTAAGAGTTTCATTATTTTCTGAATACTGAATAATAGTTACTGCATATATAATCTTATAATAGGGTGGTTGTTTTGTTGTATTTGTCGAAAATTCAGGGTTAAACACAGAATATAAGATAGCAAATATGAGCCACTACATAGTTTTGGTAAAACAGGTTCCTGACGTAACTCAGATTACTGACAATGCTTTCGACCCCGAGAGCGGCACACTCGTTCGAGCTCGTTTGACCAACGTAATCAACGAGCTGGATGCCCAGGCACTGGCTTTTGCAAACTATATGAAGAAAATCAGCGGCGACCGGAAGGGTAAAATCATTGCTCTGACTATGGGACCGCCAATGGCTGGAGAGGTCCTGCGATATGCTCTGAGCAGATGTGCAGATATGGTTGTGCTGCTGACCGACAGGGCGCTGGGCGGGGCAGATACCGTTGCTACGGCAAATCCTCTGGCATTTGCCATTAGAAAAATTGTCAAAGAGATACTTCAATGCGGCAATGATTATTATGTAGTTACCGGAATGCAGTCGGTAGATGGAGACACGGCTCAGGTACCCCCCCAAATCGCTGAGGAGCTGGCTTTACCCTGTATAGCTTATGTTACCGGCGCTGAATTTTCGGGACTACGGCAGGGCCTCTCGCCTCCGGCAAAGCCTTCGGCGGAGCTGGGTCGCCCTGACGAGAAGAGTAGCCGTTTTGAATTCATCCGAATTATCAGCGGCGGTAGCCAAGTGGTTACCCCGAAAAAATTACCGGTTGTACTAACCGTTGCCAAGTACGAATACCCTCTCTTTGCGACATTTGCAAGAACCAGATGGGCAAACAAAGCGGAGGTTATTCAATGGGGTAGCGCAGATATCAAAGCAACTCACATTGGCGTTTCCGGTTCAAAAACGAGTGTGATACGGGTTTTTCCGCCGGGTAAAAGTACCAGAAAGTGCCAACGGGTTAGTGACGTTGGATTATTAGCCAAGGTCCTTATCGATAGCTTTACCAGCGGCAATGGCGAGTCCGGCCCAAGTGCCGATGACCAGACGCATCGTTACGTTTTACCCGATAGACGGGCAGATAAGTTTGACAGGAGCTTCGAGGGGACGAGAAAAGAACAGGAAGATTATGAAATCCTGGCTGATACTTTCAAGGAACTGGGTATTACTGATATTAGTCGGGTCGATGATGCTGTTCGTGAAAAGGTTCTCACTGCTGTAGAAGGGCGATTCCACAAAAAGGCGCTGGAGGATATGCTCAATGGTTTTAAGTTGAACGGGCCGGCCTTTAAGGGTGAGGTTTGGGTTGTGGCCGAACACAGTGGGGGTGCGGTACATCCGGCGACGTTTGAGCTTATCGGCAGGGCTCGCGACCTTGCAGACTCTTTGGAGAGTAAGGTGGGGGTTGCTGTAGCCGGCTACGAGATTGAGCCGCAGGCGAAGGAGCTGATTGCCGCAGGTGCGGACAATATCTATCTCATCGAGGACCAATTGTTGAAGGTGTTTGACCCAACTGCGCATCGCAAGGCTATAGCGGATGCGATAAGCACATATTGGCCGCAAATCGTACTCTACGCTGCGACTCCGCAGGGCAGAATGCTTGCGCCGATGGTTTCATACAGGGTTGGTTGCGGCTTGACCGCCGATTGCACCGGATTGGATATTCGGGACAGCTCGCGAAAAGGCGATATAGGTCTACTATTACAGACCCGTCCGGCCCTCGGTGGTAACGTTATGGCTACCATCCGCACGAAAAATTCCAAATCACAGATGGCAACGGCAAGGCCGGGTGTTATGAAGAGATTGCCGCCGGATAATTCAAGGAAAGGCAAGGTTATAAAACACAAAGTCCAGCTCTCCAATGATGATATCAGTCTGGAAATTCTAAAAACGGAGTTAGGTACGGGCGAGGTGAACTTTGAAGCCAAAGTGATTGTAAGCGGCGGCAAAGGTATGCAAAGCCGGGACAATTATGAACGACTCATGGGTATGCTTTGCGACGGTCTAAGTAAAAAATTGGATACGCAGGTTGAAAGAGGCGCCTCGCGTGCAGCGGTAGAGCAGGGCTTTATCGAGCGTGTGCATCAGGTCGGCCAAACCGGTACCTCGATAGGGCCAAAAATTTACATCGCCTTGGGGATATCCGGCGCCATTCAGCATATGATAGGTGTTGCGAATACCGAAACTATCATCGCTATCAACAGTGACCCTAACGCACCGATATTTAAGCAGTGCGATTACTATATCGTCGGAACTGTAGAGGATACGATACCTAAGTTAGCTCAGGCATTAGAGACGGAGTAGAAAGTGCCAAACGACAAACAGAATACAGAGGACAGAATACAGAAGACAGGAGACGGAAAAGTATCTGTCTTGATAGTTGGAGCGGGGCCGGCCGGCCTGGCGGCAGCAATACAGCTCAAAACTAAAAGTCCGCAAATGGAAGTTTGCGTCGTTGAAAAAGGAGCGGATTTGGGCAATCACAACCTCTCCGGCGCTGTTTTGGAAGCCGAGCCGTTGCATACGTTACTTGATTTAGCTGTGCCGGGCTGGCGTGACAGCGACGCTGCCAAAGATGTTTTGGGCCACATAATTGACAAAGATGACATTATGTTTTTGCTTGGCAAAAAGCTGTCATTTAATATTTTCTTTGCGATTAGGATCGCCAAAATCTTTCACCTTGGTTTCGGCCAGATGATACACAAGGGCGATTACTCTGTTTCGACAAGTAAGTTAACGAAATGGATGGGGCAGATTGCAAAAGACCTCGGCGCCGAAGTACTTACCGGCTTTGCTGCAGAAGACATTATTTTTGATGAATCATCTACAAAGGCAAGAGGTGTCAGGCTTGTTGACCAGGGTTTGGATAAAGAAGGCAATAGGCAGCCGAATTTTGTCGAGGGAGAAATTATAGAAGCTGATTTTGTTGTGCTTGCTGAGGGCTGCGACGGCCTGGTGACAGAAAAATTTATTGAAAAGGCAAACCTGCAAAGAGAGGCAAATCAACTTTACTCAGTCGGCGTGAAGGAGCTTATCAAAGTAAGCCCTGAACAATACAATAAGTTTACTTCAGGCCGGGTTGTTCACGCTATGGGCTATCCAATCTGGACGCCCGGTATTGGGCCGGGAATGTTTGGCGGTGGAATTGTCTATGCCGGTGTTCAGGACCATCTTTCCGTCGGTATGATTGTCGGTGCCGACTGGAGATACTGCGACTTTAATCCACAGGATGCACTGACGAATTTCAAGAATCATCGCTTTGTAAAGAAATTTATTGACGGCGGCACGGTTGTAGAAGCCGGCGCAAAGATGATTCCCGAAGGCGGATACTATGCCATACCGAGAGAACCGCAGACAGGCAGTATTGGTAAAGGCAACGTGATGATTTTGGGTGACAGTGCCGGCTTTGTAAATATGCTCAAAATCAAAGGCCTGCACAACGCTATTGATTCAGGCATCCAGGCGGCAAAGGCAATCGCTGAAACCATAGACAACCCGGAACATGCAGCGGTCAGGTATACCGAGCTGGTTGACCAGTCGAATATTGCCAAAGAAATGAAATCGGCAAGGAATTTTCGCCAGACGGTAGTGAAGTTTGGGCCTTTGCAGGGAATGCCGCTTTCGGTTTTGGGTGGTTTGCTGCCGAAATTCAAAGTCGAAAATGACTACGAGGCGATGACGATAGCTCCTTATCGCCTCAAGCCCAATCAAAATTTCGATAAGGATACCTTTACTGCTGTGGCGGCTACCGAGCATCGCGAGGAGCAGCCATCACATTTGAAGATTCTGGATTCTGATATTTGCAAAACCAGGTGCACTCCAATATTCAGTAGCCCCTGCATTACATTCTGTCCGGCTGGGGTATATGAAACCGTCCAAGGCGAAGTAAAGCCGGCCAATCCTTCAAATTGTCTGCACTGCAAAACCTGCCAGAGAAAGTGTCCCTTCGATAATATCAGATGGACCGTTCCGGAAGGCGGCGGCGGACCACGCTATAAGCGAATGTAAAAGAAGCGCATATCAGAAATACAGGGTCAAGAATCCAAATCTTCATAACGTCGTCCGGAACCACATCTGGCTGCTTGTTGCTTAACTTACAAGCGGCGAACAACGAAACCCGGCAAAACCACTGACGGCCTGAAGAGCTGAATCTTCGCTCAAAACAACCAATTCATTTTTTACTTGATTTACAGCCAGAAAAATGATAAAATTATGTTTGTTTTAATTGGTTTTACCAAAAGCAGGAGATGTGAAGTGATGAGAAGCTGGCGGTTATACGTTTTGCCTCTGTGCGTTTTTCTTTTTGGTTTACCTATCTATGTTCTGGCTGCTAGCGCCACCGCTACCCAGATTATAACGATAAGAGTGGAGCCTTTTGCTGTTATCTCACTTGTAGATACTGGCGGGAAAAATTCGGCTTGGTTGGTTGTTGACAGTACAGGCATAACCACCGTAAGTCAAGAGCTCGAATGGACGACGAACCTTGAAGGGATGAGAGTGGCCGTTCAGTCTAACCTTGTAGCAGACGAACAGGATTACATCCTTAGAGTTCGAGCTGTAAACTTGAAGAGCAAAGGTACATCAAAGGGTTGGGTGATTATTAATGAGGAACCTTCAGATATCATAGCTGGTGTCACGCGAGAAGTTGGCGGTTGTTCCCTGCAGTACGAGGCATTGCCCAAGATTATTGAAAACCCGGGGCGTGATGAGCACATCATTACTTATACTATCACGGAATAACAACTCCTTTATTTCTTAACTTTACCCGACGCTGCGATTGTTATGGATATCGGCGGCCTGTTTTCGCACGGCAGCATCATTGTCTGTGAATATGGAATACCGGCCATTGTCAATGTAGGTGCAGCAACCAAGATTATCGAAACTGGCCAGACAATACAGGTCGATGGTAATCAGGGAGTGGTAAGAATCCTTAAATAATTCACAGCATTTTCAAGCAATAGAGCGCATAAAAAAATACGACCAAAAGACGGAGGATAGGTGTTGGAAATAGTATTCTGGGCTGTGTGTTTTGCTTGTTCTAATGCTGGGGCAGCTTCTCAGGATACTCTTTGGGTTCTTTTTTTGCCTGTTTCTTGGCTGCCCTCTTAGGTTTTTTTTGTGGCTTTTGCTCGGCCTCATCCTTGGGTTGTACCTGTGGTTCTCCTTCGGGTTGCTTTTGTGGCTTCTTCTCAGACTGTTCCTGGGTTTGCTCTTCTTTCTCTTTCTCTTTCTTTTCGCGCTGAATTGCTTCGTATATCTCTATGCGATGAACCGGTATTTCCCTTGGGGCTGTTATACCCAGGCGTACTTTGTCCCCCCGAACATCGACGATGGTAATCCTGACATCATCGCCAATCATAATTGACTCATCTTTCTGTCTACTTAGAACCAACATTGCCAACTCCTTTTGTCAGCTGGTCTTAATATTACGAAGTGGCCTGACCTATTGTTCAACCAGCTGTTTGTCAAACGCTTTTCGATGAATTTGTCCGGTAGTGGCTTGTACTGAAAATAACGTCTGACAAACAAATCATAAACTTACCTACTATTTTCGGCTAATTTCGAGGCAGAAAACAACCAAATTTGGTTTTGTTGAGAATGTAGAGATGAGTTATTATGCTTTTTGCGCATAAGAGCTTAAAATAGAAAAACTTATGTAAAAAATGACTAAAAAAAAAGATGTGCCAAATTTGTCTAATCCGGTCTTTTTAACTATTTTCCGCGTGTTTTCGCCAGAAATTGTAGCGTATAGCCAGCCAGTAGCCGGCGATTGCGCCTAATGTGCCGAAACTCACCATCTGCACTGGTAATATTGAAATACCTGCATTGGAAAAAAAAGCCCCCGGTTGGTGCTCAGTTAGATATTGCAACACATCTTGCCTGATGTAAGTAGTTATAGCAAAAGCAGTTACTAAAGCACTTGCGATTATAGGCCAGATATAACTAATGTTGAGAGATGTTTTGACCATAAAAGCGGCGAGCCCGAACGAAACTATAACTGCAAAGGCAATTTGCCCGACCTCCGGCTGGCCGACAACTGCGCCTAATTCAGGGTCAAATATTTTAACGTCCTTGGCAAACAGTCCTATAAAGAAATAAGCTATTAAAACCGAGCCCGCCAGACCGATTATCGAATTTAAGTATACTTTTAAGTTAGCATTAGATTTTTCTCGCCCGCCGCCCCGACTCGCGTCGGAAGACGCGGGGGCAGGTCCCTCGTTAATATCAGGCTTTGACTCGTCTCGGTGAAACGCAGAGCTGGACAGAATTCTCTGGCCGCTCAGAACACCGACAAATCCGGCGGCGACGATAGCCAGCCAGAAGACTGGCTCCCATTTTAACGTTGCAAATAGTGCCTCGCGTTGAGCGAGAGTTGGATTTAACTGCATTAGATTAGCCATACTGCCGGTACGCAGTGCCAGAACAGCTAGCCCGGATGGAGCTGCCAGGATGCCGATTTCTCTGCCATACGGCCAGGAAAGAAAATAACCAATAAAGCCAGCTAAAAATGCCAACACCACCAAGTATATTAGGTCGCCTGAAGTTATACTGCCGGCACTCAGAGACACTGCCCCGAAGGTTGTAGCAGGTCCTGCTATCGACCAGCCGAGGATACCTATCAGGATAGCCCCAGTGGCCATTGAAAGAGCAATCCTAAATCTCATTAGCAGGGATAATTCCATAACGAAACTACCTTAATCCCGCCCCTCCGAGGGGCCGGGTAAACTATACAGGCGATCTGGCTGCGGCCTGCAGTCGCCACGGCGCCTACGCCAAGATGAGTAGAATACCACTTAAACTATCGATAAGCAATAATCAATTCACAATTTTAGAAGCCCTGGGTGCCCGTCAAGTTTGTAGGTGGATTTTTATCCGCCTGCGGCGGATTCAGGCTGCTAATGGTTGTTGTGACCATAACTCGTCCCATCTTTTATTCACCCAGGTAATCCTCAAAGCCAATGTCGCTGACGAGCCGGCTCTGCTCCAGATCATGCCAGATTGCTTCAAGCGTTTACCAACCACATGTTTACAAGCTCCCTCGACCGCGCCAGAGCTTATATCATAACCTTTTTCACGAAAGACATCGTAACGCATCTCTTGTTCGTTATCCCGTATGTACTTATGCAACTTTGCCAGTTCCTCTCTTTTTCGGCCTCTATGCTCCTTATGTTGCTTTTGCAAATCATTCAGCAGTTTCCGCGTCTGTCCGTCCCACAGCCAACTTTCACGTTCTTTGGCCCATTTTTCTGTAGCTTCGGTACCTTCGCCAAAGAGAACTTTGCCGCAATCCC
>Ga0307433_1000479_pt1 | contig 30736 bp, 25 predicted proteins | sample SalMarWE160210MG_FD_202166 | JGI IMG/M metagenome (GOLD analysis project Ga0307433, IMG submission 202166) | Salt marsh sediment microbial communities from the Plum Island Ecosystem LTER, Massachusetts, United States - WE1603-210 | ecosystem: Environmental > Aquatic > Marine > Intertidal zone >... | reverse complement strand
AGGCGGCCATGACCTCCGCCCTCACGCCCCGGGCCCTCGAAGAGATCCTCCTGCGGACCATCCACGGCGAGCCCTGGGCCGAGGAGGGCGGCCGCGCCCAGATCGAGCGCGTCGGCGCGCTCTTTGTCATCACGCAGACCGAAGCGGCGCACCAGCAGATCGAGCAGTTGCTCGAGCAGTTCCGCCGCGCACGCCGAATGGTCAGCATCGAGGCCAGGTGGCTGCTCCTGTCGAGCGACGCACTGGCCCGCCTGACGGGCAACAGGGCGAAACCACGCGCCGTGCCGCAGCCTGTTGACTTGGCGGCCTTCCAGGCGCCCGATATGCCCTGGTCGCAGATCTATCACGGGCGCATCAACTGCTTCGACCGGCAAACGATCTATCTGGCCTCCGGCTCGGTTGAGGTTTACACCGTCGACAGCGAACCGGTCGTTGCCGAGAACGCCGTCGGGTGGGACCCCACGAACCACGCCGTCCTGTTCGGCATCTTCCTCGAGGCCACGCCGTCCATCACCGCCGAACGCAACGAGGCCACCGTCAACCTGCGCACCGTCGTCAGCGAGAAAGGCAACGCGCAGCAAACGACGACGGTCGAGGCCGCCACCAGCGAAGGCGGCGTTGCCAAGGCCGAGATCGACAAACCCACTTTCGTCGTCCATACGTTTCGGACGACGGCTCGACTGCCGCTCGACACGCCTGTTTTGCTCGGTGGCATCACGTCGCCACAGGCGATGGACGGCAAAATCCTCTGCCTCATCCTGGAGGTCTCCGCCTCGCAGGACCAGGCGCCCGCGAAGGCGCCCGCGAAGGCCGGCAAGTAGCCGCCCATGCGGCAGGCGGAGCGCATCCACTGAGCGGCCGCACGCCGCGCCATTCGGACAGCGCGGCAGGCGCAGCGGCATGGTGCCGCGCGCCCCGACGGTGCCCGCCAATGCTTGACAAGCCTCCTGCCACGCTTATGATGCCGACCGACACCGAACTTGGGCACGAGGAGCGGACCATGGCCAACCATCCGACCCGAAGAGGTTTCTTGCGCACGGGGCTTGCGGTCACGGGCGGCGCCCTTGCCGCCGGAACCGGCAGCCTGCCGAGTGTCATCGAGGCGGCCGGGGGAAAGGGAACCAAGATGCACATCGGCCTGGTGACGTACATGGTCGGCGCGAAGATGGACCTGCCGACGCTCATCGAGACGTGCGAAAAGAGCGGCATGGAGGGCGTCGAACTCCGCTCGACCCACAAGCACGGCGTGGAACCGGACCTCAGCGCCGAGCGGCGCCGAGAGGTCCGCTCGCTGTTCGAGAAGTCGCCCGTCCGGTGCTATGCCCTCGGGTCGGCGTGCGAATATCACTCGCCGGATGCGAAGGTCGTCCGGAAGAACATCGACCTGACGAAGCGGTTCATCGACCTGGCGGCCGACCTGGGGTGCTGGGGCGTCAAGGTCCGCCCGAACGGTCTGCCGAAGGGCGTCGCCGAGGAGAAAACGCTCCACCAGATCGGCGAAGCCGTCCGCACCTGCGCCGAGTACGCCGCACCGAAGAAGGTCAACGTCTTCGTCGAATGCCACGGCGGCGGCACCAGCCGCCCCGACCGCATGATGACCATCATGAAGATCTGCGACCACCCGTCGGCCTGCCTGTGCTGGAACTGCAACGGCGTGGACGTCGAGAACGGCTCCATCAAACGCTACTTCAAGATGTGTGAACCCTACATCAAGCACGTCCACATCCACACGCTGACCCAGGGCGGCTACCCGTGGAAGGAACTCTTTCGTCTCCTGAAAGCCGCCGACTTCACCGGCTTCACCATGATCGAGACGCATTACAAGGGCGACGACCCGGCGGGGTTCCTCAAGGCCCAGCGGGCGGAGTTCCTGAAACTCGCCACGTAACACGACTTCGTGCGCGGCGGGTCGGAGCCTGCCCTGAGCCTGTCGAACGGGTACCCGCCGCGCAGCCCCGCAAACGGCCCTTTACGCGCGGTGGGTGCTCCAGACCCACCGCGCCGAAGTGGCGCTGTAGGCTCAATCCGCAATCCGAAACCCACCTTCCGCAATGGGCTCTGCCGCGTATCCTCCTTGACACCGGACCGGTGAGCCTTTATAGTCATTCGCCTGCCCGGCTCCGCGTCGCCGTTCGGGGAAACGCACATGGCAAAACACAGAGCGCAGCGGGCGTTGTTCGAACTCCTGGTCAAGAAGCCCGGCCAGACGAAGCCCAAGCCCGTCGCCGGGACAGCGACGAAGCCGACCGTCGGCGGCAAGACGGTCTCCTCGCCCGAGCGGGCGGCCGAACCGCCGCGATGCGCAGAGCCCGTGCCGATTACCCGCCGGCTGACGCCGGCCGTCGTCACGCGCAAAGCGACCATCATCGTCGGCGGTGTCAGGCTGACGTGGCCATACCTGGTGATTGCCGGCGTCGTGCTGGTGTGCATCTGCTACCTGAGTTACGCGTTGGGCACGCGGCAGGCGGGCGACGGCCTGCCGTCGGTTGAGAAGCAGCCGACGATGGAGACGATTCGGGACACCGCGCCGGTGCCGGGCCTCGTCGCCCCCGGCGCCAAGCCGCCCAAACTTGGCGTGACGGTGCCGCCGGCGCCGGGACCCCGCGCCGGAGGAACGCAGCCGCCCGACGGTCAGCCGGCCCCGGCCCCCGGCGTCGGGACGCAGCCGCCCGACGGTCAGCCGGCCCCGACCGAACCGCCGTACCGCGTCCGCATCGCGCGGATCGACGTTGCGCAAGCCGGCGCGATCGACAACCTGCGAGCGTTTCTCGCCAAGAGCGGCATCCAGACCGAGACGGTGACGCGCAGCGGCTACCACATTCTGTACAGCCGCCAGCGTTTCGGAGACAAAACGAAGTCGGACGACCTGGCCATCCAGGTCAACAAGAGCCTGGAGGCCTTCGAGAAAGAGACCGGGCGGCCGACATCGAAGGACGCCTATACCGTGAAGATGAAGTAAGGAGTGACCGGATGTCGCTGGACAAGAGTCTGAAATCGACCGGCGCCTTGGCCAGGCACCGCAACGTGCTGTCGCGGGCCGAGCGCATCGAGAAACTCGCGGACGACGAGAAGTGGGAAGACGGCAACAGCATCTTCGCCCTTCCGAAGGTGGCCCATCGGAAGGTCCAGACGCGCAAACCGAAACCGGTCGCGGCCGGGGCCGGGGCCGCCGTCGAAGGCGCCGAGGGCGCCCCCGCCCCCGGAGCCGAAGGCGCCAAGGCCGACGCTGCGCCCCAGGCCGGCGACGCGAACGAGTAAGCACGACTTGTCTCACCCCACCGGGCGCGGTGGGTCTCCGCACCCGCCGCGATAGTCGCGTCGAAGGCGCGGTGGTTACTGAGAGCCACCGCGCACGGCTTGCTGCATCCCGCCGTGCGCGGTGGGTCTCCGCACCCGTCGCGACAGTCGCGTCGAAAACGCGGTGGTTACCCGTTCGACAGGCTCAGGGCAGACTCCGAACCACCGCGCACGACTTGCCTCACCCGGCCTGTACGCGGCGGGTCGGGAGACCCGCCGCGAGGCAAGTGGACAGAACTTACCTGAACCTGCCGCGCACCAACCTGAGAACGCCCATGCCGGACCGCCCGTGCGACCGTCGTGCGGGCCGGCCCGGACGCCGACGAAAGGAGCAGGGCGTGGCCGAGTCCGCGTCGCCCATCGCCGACCGCATGCAGTGCATCGACGCCTCGGGCATCCGCAAGGTCTTCGACCTGGCGGCCAAACTCGCCGACCCGATCAACCTGAGCATCGGCCAGCCCGACTACGACGTGCCGGAGGCGTGCAAGCAGCGGGCCATCGAGGCCATCCGCGCCGGCAGCAACCGCTACACCGTCACCCAGGGCGACGCGGCGCTGCGCGAGGCGGTGGCCGAGAATCTCCGGAGCGAGTTCGGCTCGTTCGACTCGCCGCTTCTCATTACGAGCGGCGTCTCGGGCGGCCTGCTCCTGGCCTTCCTGGCCACCATCAACCCCGGCGACGAGGTCCTCATCCCCGACCCCTACTTCGTCATGTACAAGCACCTCGTGAACCTGATCGGCGGCGTGCCGGTCTTCGTGGACACCTACCCCGACTTCCATCTCCGGGCCGACACGCTGGAGGCGGCGGTCACCGAGCGGACCCGCATGCTCATCCTCAACAGCCCGGCCAACCCGACCGGCGTCGTGTACACGGCCGACGAACTGCGTGGCGCCGCCGACGTGGCCCGCCGACACAACCTGCTCGTGGTCTCCGACGAGATCTACAACGCCTTCGCGTACGACGGGCCGGCGCCCAGCGCCTGGCCGCTCTACGACCGCGTGGTGCTGCTCCGCGGGTTCTCGAAGACCTACGCCATGACCGGCTGGCGCCTCGGGTACTGCGCCGGGCCCGAGCCGGTGGTCCAGGCCATGACGACGCTCCAGCAGTACACGTTCGTGTGCGCGCCGGCGCCGTTCCAGGCGGCGGCCATGACGGCCCTGGAGACCGACGCGTCGGAGTACATCGACCTGTTTCGCCGCCGGCGCGACCTCGTCTACGGGGGACTGCGCGATAGGTTCAACGTCGAGAAGCCCGGCGGGGCGTTCTATATCTTCCCGGAAGCGCCCGGCCCATCGGCCACGGCGTTCGTCTCCCGGGCCGTCGAGGCCGGCGTCCTGGTGATACCGGGCAGCGTCTTCAGCGAGCGTGACTCGCACTTCCGCATCGCCTACGCCGCCGACGCTGAGACGATCGAGCGCGGCGTCGAGGTGCTCAACCGTCTGGCGGACGGGTGAGGCGGAGCAAGAAAAGGGTCCAGGATCGCTTTTTACCTCGACGGGTGGCACGGCAGCCCAAAGGGCGGCCGTGTTGGACACTGGGGCGCACACGGCCGCCCTTTGGGCTGCCGTGCCACCCTCGCGTGACTGAGGCGTTACACGGCCTGTGTTTTTGACTTGCATAGGGCGAGAGGGTCTGCTAGGTATCGGTCCCTTCCGGCAGACGTTGAACCCCGAGTGGCGTTGTCTGGTCGGCCGGGGTGCACGCGGCGGGCGCGGCCACGCAGGCGCGCCGGGGGAAGGCAAGGCGCCGGCACAGGGCCGGCGCAAAAAGGTTTTGCATGGCCCGGACGGTCGGCGATAGAATGTCGCCCTGCAACGAACCATGAGATTCTTCCTGGTTGATCGCATCCTGGAGTTGGAGCCGCCCGAGCGGATCGTTGGGGTGAAGAACCTCAGCCTCGCGGAGGAGTACCTGGCGGACCACTTTCCGACGTACCCGGTGCTGCCCGGCGTGATGATGATCGAGGCGCTGGTGCAGACGGCCGCCTGGCTGGTCCGCGTCAGTACGGACTTCGAGAAGGGCCTGATCCTGCTCCGCGAGGCCCGCAACGTCCGCTACGGCAGTTTTGTCCGTCCGGGCGGCCGGCTGGAGATGGAGGTGTCGGCGGTCGAGATCGCCGAGGCAGAGAGCCGCTTCAAGGCCGTCGGCCGCTGCGAGGGCCAGGTGGCCGTCCAGGCCAAACTGACGCTCGAACATCTGAACGTGGCCGACGAAGACCCGGACCGGGCGGACATCGATGTGACCTTGCGGTCGTTCTGGCAGGAACAATTTCAACTCATCGGGGGTCCTCAGGCGCTGGAGGGGCCGAACGGGAACCGGGGCTGAGGGCCTGTCACTTTAGGGAGGTCAGACGAGATGGCTTCGAGTCGCGACGAGATCATGGAGAAGGTCCGTGAGGCCCTGGTCGATGCACTGGGCGTGGACGAGGACGAAGTGACCCCGGACGCCCGGATCGGCGGCGACCTTGGCGCCGAGAGCATCGATTTCCTCGACATCGTGTTCCGCCTCGAAAAGGCGTTCAACATCAAGATTCCCCGGGGCGACCTGTTCCCCGACAACATCCTGACGAGCGACGAGTACGTCCAGGACGGCAAACTCACAGCCAAGGGGCTCGAGGAACTCAAGGCCCGCTTGCCGTACGCCGACCTCGCGGAGTTCGAGAAGAACCCGACCGTCCAGGACATTGCCGACCTGTTCACGGTCGATATGATCGTCGGCTACATTGAGGCGAAACTGGGCGGGGAGGGCGGCTGACCTCCCTCCCCGACGATCCGCGGAGCCATGCTCGCCGGCGGTTTGTGAGGAGAAGGGCGGCCGGGCTTCGCTCCCCTTGAGCGTACGAAGCGGAGGCCGCATGCGCTGGATCTGGATCGACAAGTTCGTCGAGTTCGAGAGCGGCCGGCGCGCCGTCGCCGTCAAGAACGTCACCCTCGCCGAGGAACACCTCCACGACCACGTGCCGGGGTACCCCGTCCACCCGCCCACGCTGATGATCGAGGGGCTCGCCCAGACGGCCGGCGTCCTGGTGGGCGAAGTCTTCGACTTCCACGAGAAGGTCGTCCTGGCCAAGGTGACCCGGGCCACGTTCCACCGGCACGTCGTGCCGGGCGACCAGATCCGGCTCGAGGCCAACGTCATGGGCGAAGTCCGCCCCGAAGGCGCCTCGATCGAGGGACGCATCACCTGCAACGGCCACCTCGTGGCCGAGATCGAACTGATGTTCGCCCACCTCGACCAGTCGCGCGCCCCGGTCGAAAGCAGCGACGAGAACTTCGTCTTCAACGAAGACTTCATCCGCATGCTTCGCATGCGTCACCTCAGCGGCCTGAGCGGAGACGCGGCGCCCGGCGACGCCTGACGTGGAGGGGCCTTTGGACCGTCGCATCGTCATCACGGGCATGGGCGTTCTCAGCCCGGCCGGGGTCGGCCCCGGAGCACTCGCCGAGGCGGTGCGCCGAGGCCGGTCGGCCCTCGGCCCCATCACCCGGTTCGACCCGGCCGGGTTTCCCAGCCGCATCGCCGGCGAGGTTCCCGAATACGACCCCGTCGAAGGGCTTCGCAAAGACCAGGGCCGCTACGTCAAGAAGAACGCCAAGGTCATGGCCCGCGACATCCAGTTGGCCCTCGCCGCCGCCGGCCGCGCCATCCTCGACACGGGCCTGCCGCTCGGCGACCCCAACGCCGGGGAGCCGGTCCTTCCGACGATCGACCACGCGCGGTTCGGCGTCATCTTCGGCTCGAACTTCATTCCGTCGGAACTCGACGACCTGGCCGTCCCGGTGCGGGCGTCAAGCGAAGACGGGCAGTTCTCCCTCAAGGGCTGGGGCGAACACGGCATCGCCCAGATGTTCCCCCTGTGGCTGTTGAAATACCTGCCGAACATGCACGCCTGCCACACCGGCGTCCTCTGGGACGCCCAGGGGCCGAGCAACTCGCTGACGTGCAGCGACGCCGGCGGCCTCCTCGCCCTCGACGAGGCCTGCCGCATCCTCGACCGCGGCGACGCCGACCTGATGCTCGCCGCCGGCGGCGAGTGCCGAATCAGCCCCGTCGTCCTCATGCGGTACTGCCTCCTCGACCGCTTGGTTACAAGCAACACCGACCCTGCCTCGGCGTGCCGGCCCTTCGACGAGGCCCGAGGCGGCTGGGTCGTCGCCGAAGGCGCCGCCGCACTCATGCTCGAATCGCTCGATGCCGCCCAGGCACGCAGCGCGACCATCTACGGTGAAGTCCTCGGCACGGGCGCCGGCACGACCACCGCGGGCGTCAACACCTGCGACCCGGACGGCCGCGCCGTGGCCACAGCCGTCACCCGGGCCCTCGATGCGGCCGTCGTCGAACCGGCCGACCTCGGCGCCGTCCTCGCACACGGGACGGCCCTCGAGAGCCAGGACCGCAGCGAGACGGCCGGCCTGGCCTCGGCTCTCGGCCCGGCCGCCCAGACCGTCCCGGTCACCGCCACGAAGGGCGTCACCGGCCATATGGGTGCAGCCAGCGGTCTGGCGGACCTGGCGGCCATGGTGGTCCTGGCCTCAGACGGCCACGTGCCGCCCATCCTCAACTGCGACCGGCCCGACCCCGAGACGGGGCTGAACCTCGTGACGGGCAAGCCGCAGCCCCTCGCGAGCGATCTCATCCTCGTGACCACCAACGCCATCGGCGGCCAAACCGCCGCCGCTGTGATACGCGTGAACCCGTAATCGAGCCCGCTGCACAAGTTATCGTACCGAGCCCGCTGCGGGAGCAGCGGGGCATCAGCGAACAACGGCGCGGCGTCACCGCCACGCACCAGCACGAAGCGACGAACCGATCATGACCCGACGCATCGTAATAACCGGCATGGGATCCGTGAACCCCCTCGGCATGACGGTCGAGGAGTCGTGGCGGAACCTCCTGGCCGGCAAGAGCGGCATCCGGCCCATCGCCATCTTCGATGCCAAGACGTTTCCGACGACCTTTGCCGCCCAGGTTGACGATTTCGACCTGGCGCCGTACGTGCGCGATGCGGCGGTCTACGAGCAGGCCGGCCGCAACGTCCGGTTCGCCGCAGCCGCCGCCCACATGGCGATGGAAGACGCCCGGTTTGCCAACGGTGCGTACGATCCCGCTCGATTCGGCATCTACCTGGGCAGCGGCGAGGGGATCGTTGACTTCATCACGTTCGTCACCTCCATCGCCAACGGCACACGCGACGACGATACGGTCGATGCCGTCGGGTACGCCGAGGTGTCGCTGCGGCAATCCAACGCGATGCGCGAACTGGAACAGGAACCGAACATGCCGGCCAACCACCTGGCCGCCGAACACGGGCTGTACGGACCCACCTGTTCCTGCCTGACGGCGTGCGCCGCCAGCACGCAGGCCCTCGGCGAGGCCTGCGACCTCATCCGCCGGGGCCGGGCCGACCTGATGTTGGCGGGCGGCACGCACTCGATGATCCATCCGCTCGGCGTCACGGGGTTCAACCTGCTGACGGCCATCTCGACCGAACCGAAGGACGAGCCGTGGCGGGCCAGCCGGCCCTTCGACCGCGACCGGGCCGGATTCGTCCTCGGCGAAGGGTCCACCATGCTCATCCTCGAGGAACTCCAGCACGCCCTCGACCGCGGGGCGAGCATCTGGGGCGAGATCACCGGGTTCGGCACCAGCGCCGACGCCTACCGCATGACCGACATCCATCCGGAAGGCCGCGGCCCCGCCGCCTCCATGCAGATGGCCCTCGAAAAGGCCGGCATCGGACCCGAAGACATCGACTACATCAGCGCCCACGGCACCGGCACCACCGAGAACGACAAGGTCGAAACGCTCGCCGTCAAACTCGTCTTCGGCGACCGGGCACCGAAGGTGCCCATCTCGAGTGTCAAGAGCCAACTGGGGCACCTGATCGCCGCCGCCGGCGCCACCGAACTCATGACCTGTGTGCTGGCCATCCGCGACCAGATCGTGCCCGGAACGATGAATCTCGATCACCCCGATCCCCTCTGCGACCTCGACTACGTGCCGAACGCCTCGCGCCAGGTCAAGGTTGAGGTCTGCCTGTCGAACTCGTTCGGGTTCGGCGGCCAGAACGATTCTCTGGTAGTCCGGCGGTTCGTCCCGTAGAATGTTGCCCGGGGAAGTTGGCCCCTCGCGCGGAAGGACTGTGTCTTGACACCGTCGGCTCTCTGGAGCGCCATCCTGGCGGTGGAAAACATGCCCGGCACCGGCAGCGTGCTGTCGGAGAACTGGCACGTCTTTGCCATCGTGGCCGCCGTCATCCTGGTGGCCGTTCTGATCCTGGCGTACCTGGCGAAGTACCTGCGGCTGGCGGTGAACCTGTTTCTCGACACGCCGCTGCCGGTGACGGCAAGCCTGACCGACTACACGCCGCCCGAAGGCGAGGCCGTCTCGTTTCCGAGTCTCGAAGGCCGTAGCCTGCGTGGCATGTTCGTCGACCCGCCTGCGGGCGTGGCCAACCGGGGGACGGTGATCTTCTGCCACGAGTTCGCCAGCGACATGACCAGCGCCGGCCGGTACGCCTCGGCCCTTCCCGAGGCGGGCTACACGGTGTTCACGTTCGATTTTCGCGGGCACGGCGCCAGTTTCGCGCCGCCTCACTTCGAGCCGCGCTATTGGCCGTCGAATTACGAGGTCCACGATATTCTGGCGGCAATCGCCTTCGTCAAGAGCCGTCGCGAGGTGAACTCAGGCGGCGTCGGCATCCTCGGCATCAGCCGCGGTGCCAGCGCCGCCGTCATCGCCGCCGCCCTCAACGCCGACGTCCGGTGCCTTGTCGTCGATGGCGTGTTCAGCACCGATCACCGCATCGACGGCCTGGTGAAACGCTGGGTCCAGATCTTCGCAAGGGTGAACCTGGCCCGCGCCGACCGCTCGATGACCGTCCACCGCGTCTTCCGTGCGCTGACGATGTTCTACGTCGAACTGAAATGCCGGTGCCGGTTCCCCAGCACGTGGCGGGCCCTGATGAAACTGGGCGCCGTGCCCATCCTGTTCATCCACGGCGAACGCGACGCCTACGTCCCGGTTGAGCAGACCCGGGTCCTCCACGACGCGAAGCCCGGACTGAAGGACCTCTGGATCTGCCCGGGCGCCAAGCACAACCAGGCCGTGGCGACCGACCCGCAGACCTATCACCGCAAGATCACCGGGTTCTTCGACCGGCATTTGGCTTCGGAAGCCGACGGCGCCGGCGCCCGCGCCGACTAATACTACTACGGTACCTGCGCGGCTGGCCGGTTGTTGCTCGGCCGGGGAAAAAGCGGGTCAGGGCCATATTCAATGCCAAACCAGCCGTTCGGTTTGGCTTTGAATGGTTTGGCTTTGGCGGCGCCGGAGACGTTCAAACGGCCTTTTGGCTGGTCAAACCGGAAACGGCCCCGGTTTGACCGCCAAGTGGCCCTGACCCGCTTTTTTCCCGGCCGACAGGCAGCCTTGCCAAGAGGTCTCGTAGCGTAGTAGGACTAACGACCGTCCCATGAAGACGCCTCTCGCCATCCGGGTTCGCCGACTCCTCTGGACGCCGCTGCGCGTCCAGGCCATCGCCCACATGCGACTCTGGCGCAGCGCCATCCAGCGAACGCCCCAAACGCAGTCGCGCCTGCTCGCGCGGATGCTCTCCGACGCCGCAGGCACCCACTTCGGACACGACCACGGCCTGCGCAAGGTCCGGACGATCAAGGACTTCCGCAAGGCCCTGCCCATCGCCGGGTACGAGCGCGCCAGGCCGTACGTCGACCGCGTGGCGCGAGGCGAGACCGAGGCCCTCTTTCCTCCAGGCACGCGCATTCACATGTTCACCATGACGAGCGGCACCACTGGCAAGCCCAAGCGCATCCCCGTGACCGACACGGTCCTGAAAGACTGCCGGCACGGCTGGCATATCTGGGGCGTGCACGCCCTGGACCGCCATTTCGAGGCCTTCGGCGCGAAGATCCTCCAGATCGCCAGCCGCATGGACGAGCAGATGACCCCCGCCGGCATCCCCTCCGGCGCGATGTCGGGCCTCATCTGCCAGGTCCAGTCACCCACGGTCCGGCGGCTGTACGTCATGCCGCCCGAGGCCGCCTTCGCGGACGACACCCGGACGAAGTACTACCTGGCATGTCGGCTCGGCCTCATGAGCGACCGCGTCCTGCCGGTCACGGCCAACCCCAGCACGCTGCTGGGGCTGGCCAGAGAGATGGACGCCCGCAAGGACGCCCTGCTCCGCGACCTGTCGGACGGCACGCTGTCGCGGGCCATCGCCCTCGACGCCGGCAAACGCCGCGCCATCGAGGCGCGGCTCAAGCCGATGCCCAAACGGGCCCGCGACTTGGAGGCCGTCGTCCGGACCACCGGCCGCCTCTACCCCAAAGACGCCTGGGAACTGCCGCTCATCGGCACCTGGAAGGGCGGCACGCTCAGCCTCTACCTCCGCGAACTGCCTCGCTATTGGGGTAGCGCGCCGGTGCGCGACATCGGCCTCATCGCCTCCGAGGGCCGGTTCTCCGTGCCGCTCCGAACCGAGGGCAGCGCCGGTGTCCTCGAGACCACGACCACCTTTTATGAGTTCGTGCCGGAGACCGAGATCGACCGGCCCGACCCCCCGGCCCTGCTTCCGCACGAGGTGGAGGTGGGCAGGCGGTACTTCCTCATCCCGACGACGTCCGGGGGGCTGTTCCGGTACAACATCGGCGACGTCGTCCGGGTGACCGGCCGCATGGGCCCCGCCCCGGTCATCGAGTTCCTCAACAAAGGCGAGCACGTCGCCAGCCTGACGGGCGAGAAACTCACGGAGTTCCAGGTCACGACCGCCGCCAACGAGTCGGTGGCACGGCTGGACCTCGATGTCAGCAACTACTGCCTGTGCCCGACGTGGGCCGACGTGCCCTACTACAGCCTTCTGGTCGAGGCGTGTGACGTGCCGGCCGACCGCGCCCCGGAACTTGCCCGGACGGTTGACTTGGCATTGAAGAGACTTAACATAGAGTACAAGGGCAAGCGCGCGAGCGGACGCCTCGCACCCGTCTGCGTCACGACGATTCCCGAAGGGGCGTGGCGCGCCTACGACCGCCGGGCCATTCGCCAGTGCAGCGGACGCGTGGAGCAGTACAAGCACAAGTTCCTGACCGGCGAGGTCGACTTCCAGCGCCGCTTCACGGTCCTGTCCTCGTATTGTCAGGGCCCGCACCAACCGACGCGGACATGAGGCGTTCGAGCCCGCTGCTGCAGCGGGTCATCCCGTGCCGCCGCGAGATGCCATCACCATGCGACTGAAAGCAATCGCCTGCGAAGTCGTCGCCCGCCAACTCGATGGGCGCGCCGCGCGGGCCCGAGGCGCCGTCCGGGCCCGTTTCGACGGCGTCGCGGGGGCCGGTCCGACCGCGTCCGCCCCGACTCCGTGTCCGTCCCAGGCGGAGGACCGCCCATGTCGCTGAAGCAGGCCTTCCAGATCATCCGGCTCCTCGGTCTGCCCGCGGCCGCTCGTACGAAACGCCGGCTGGACAAGGCCCTCCCGTACGTGCGCGGCTACACCGTCTGCTCCTGCGTCTGGGCGCTGCTCGAAACGGGCACCCTCGACCGGCTGCTTGAGGCCGACACGGCCAGTGTCGAGGCGCTCGCCGAGGAAGGCGGCCTCCGGCGCCACGTCCTCGACAGCATTTTGAACTATCTCGACGGTCTGAGCCTCATCCGCGTCGAGGGCGGCGAGGTCCGCGCCTTGCCGAAACTCCGTCGCCTCCTGGCCGAGCCGCGCGGGTTCTTCGAACTCACCTATGCCTACGAACCCATCTTCCACCGCCTCCGCGACCTCCTCCGCGGCAAGGCGTCGTACCCGGACGACGTCGACCGCCTCGGCAAGTACGTCGGGCGAGGCAGCGGGCAACTGTGCCTGTCGCTCCCGTACCCCGTGCTGGTCGACATGCTCCGGCGGCACGGGGCGCGAGTGGTGCTGGACCTGGGGTGCGGCGACCTCGCGTTCCTGCTGTACCTGTGCGAGGCGATCCCCGAGATCCGGGCGGTCGGCATCGACATCGACGGTCCGACCGTCGCGTACGCCCGCGAGGTCCTGGCCGCCGTCCGCTTCGGCGACCGCATCGAGGTCCACGAGGCCGACATGTTCGACCTGGCCGCCATCGCCGCCGCCCACCCCGAGATCGACGCCATCACCGCCGTCGACACCTACCACGAGTACCTCTCGGAAGGCGAGGCGAAGGTCGTGGGGCTGGTCAAGCAACTGCGGTCCGCGTTCCCCAAGGCCCTCCTTTACGTGGGCGAGTTCTGCAAGCAGCCCCACGAGAAACTCAGGCGTCACCCCACCGCCTTCCTGGAACACCACCTGTTCCACGACCTGACGAACCAGACCATCGCCAACGCCGACCGGTGGCGGGCCATGTTTGCGGCGGCCGACCTGGAGGTCCTCGAAGAGAAGGTCTTCGACATCGTCGGCCACGGCTACTTTGTCCTGAGGTGAGCGTGAGCGCCCCGCGCGTCAGCATCTACCCGACCGACTACGGCCACGTCGGCGAGGCCGTTGATCGGGCCGTTGCCGATCACGCCCCGCCCGTCGATGGCCGCACCTGCCTCGTCAAGCCGAACATCCTCGGCGCCATGCCGCCCGAGCGGCATGTGAACACGCATCCGACCGTCGTCGCGGCCGCCATCGCCGCCCTCGAAAAGCGCGGCGCGGGCCGAATCATCGTCGGCGACAACTCCGGCATGCGGGCCTACGGCTCGAACGAACACACCGCACGCGTCGCCGGCATCCTCGACGCCGCCGGCGACCGCTTCGTCAACCTGGGCGCCTCGCCCGTGGAGACGGACCTCGAATCGGATTTCGCCGACCGGCTCGCCTTCTCGCGCGAGGTCCTCGAATGCGACGTCCTCGTCAGCCTGCCGAAGATGAAGACCCACGTCGCCACCGGCATCACCGGAGCCATCAAGAACACCTTCGGCCACCTCGTCGGCGCCGAGAAGACACGTCTGCACCGCGAGGCCGTCGGACCGGAGAACTTCGCCCGCGCCGTCGTCGACGTCTACCAGGTCCGCCCACCCGACCTCATCATCATCGACGCCGTCGTCGCCATGGAAGGCCAGGGACCGTCGGGCGGCCGGCCGAGGCAGGTCGGCCGCATCCTCGCCGGAACGAACGCCGTCGCCCTCGACTCATGTCTGGCGGCCATGATGGGCATCGAGCCGCGGGCGGTTCCGATGCTTCGGATCGCCGAGCAGCGCGGCCTGGGACCGGCGGACCTTGCCGAAATCGACATCGACGGCCCCTTCGAGGTCGTGCCGAAGTTCAAGACGTGCACCGTCAGCATGGGCTTCGGCACGTGGATCAGCCGCCTGGCCACGCACCTGTTCGTCACGCAACCGGTGGTCCGGTACGCGAAATGCGTCAAGTGCGGCTCGTGTGCCCAGGCCTGCCCGGTCGGGGCGATTACGATGACCGAGGCCGGCCCGTCCATCGACTATGCCGAGTGCATCTCCTGCTTCTGCTGCCACGAGATGTGCCGCTACGAGGCCATGAACCTGTCGCGCCGCATGCGGTTTCTTCAGCGGCTGTAACTGCCCGTGCCAAGGTGGCACACTTCGTGCCCCCCAGTCCCCGAGCGCCCGTCCCGCGCGGCCGGAACCTCATTGACTTGGCCCGCCCGCGCCGGTAGATAGAAAGTGTGGTTTGTCTTGAGTCGCTCGCGACCTGTGCGAACACCCTTTCGGAGGAGTTGCCATGTCTCAGGTTTCATCCCGCCGCCGTTTTCTCAAGCAGACCGCCTCGGCCGGCGCCGCCCTCGCGATGACGGCCGCCAGTTATGCCCGCGTTCCCGGGGCGAATGATCGGGTGTCGATCGGCATCATCGGATGCGGCGGCCGGGGGCTGGACGCCCATATGCCGGGTATCCACAAGCACGCCAAGGCCCAGAACGTCGAGATCACGGCCGTCGCCGACCCGTGGCGGGTCCGTCAGGAGATGGCCGCCGCCAAGTGCAAGGAATGGTACGGCCGCGACGCCCGCACCTTCACGTCGTACCGCGACCTGCTGGCCCTGAAGGACGTGGATGCCGTCACCATTGCCTCGTGCGATCACCAGCACACGACGCACCTGGCGGCCGCCGCCAAGGCCAACAAAGACGTCTACTGCGAGAAGCCGCTGGCGAAGCGTCTCGACCGGCTCGTGGCAGCCTGCGACGCCGTCCGCGAGGCGGGCATCGTCTTCCAGGCCGGCACGCAACTGCGGAGTTTCCCAACCTTCACCGGCTGCCGCAAGTTGTACCGGACGGGTATCCTCGGCAAAGTCGGCCGCATCGAGCAGTGCCGCAACAGCACCCGCCCGTACTGGTACGGGTACGTCAAGGACGTGAAGAAGCAGGACGTGGACTGGAACGAGTTTCTGATGGACCGTCCCAACCGGCCCTTCGACCCCGTCCTGTACTCGGGCTGGTACGGGTACCGCGAGTTCTCGGACGGCGCCGTGCCGGGTCTGGGCAGCCATTTCATTGATCTGGTGCACTATATCACGGGGGCGAAATTCCCCACCAGCGCCGTCTGCCTCGGCGGAACCTTCACGTGGAAAGACGAGCGGAAGTTCACCTGCCCCGACCACGTCCAGGCGCTCTGGGTCTACCCCGAAGGATTCATGGTCTCGTACTCGACGAACTTCGGCAACGGCAGCGGCAACAGTCTCAAGATCTTCGGCGACGTGGGAACGCTCGACATGGTCAACTGGCACGCCCCCGTCCTGACAGCCGAAGGCGGCAGCAAGAACAAGGGCGCGATACGAGGCAAGATACCCGTCGAGGAGGTCGCGCGGCCGGATCACTTCCTCGATTGGCTCCAGTGCCTCCGCACCCGGAAACCGTGCAACGCCGACATCGACGCCGGATACCAGCACGCCGTGGCGGTTATCATGGCGATGACGGCCTTCGACACCGGCCGCCGGCAGGTCTACGACGCCCGGAAACGCGAAATCCGCCAGGGGTAGGGCGCTTCACGTTTAAGTGAAGCACAGCCCGGCGCGGCGGGGACGGAGACCCGCCGCGCAAAGCCATACAGCCGGGCGCGGTGGGTCTCCGCACCCACCGCGCAAAGCGATACAGGCACACGTGGGCTGCTTTGGCCAGACGCCGGTCAGACAAGGGAGACTCCGCCGATGGTTGCACACAACACGCTCTCACGCCGCATGTTTCTCGGTCGAACCCTGGCATTGGGCGGCATCGCGGCCGCTCACCTGGCATCCCGCGCCGCGCCGGCGGCCGCGAGCGGCGCTGCGGCCGGCCCTTGGCAGATCGGCATCTACACGCGCCCCTGGGACAAGTACGACTGGCGCGTAGCCCTCGACGCCATCGCAGAGGCGGGCTACACATACGTCGGCCTGATGACGACCAAGTCGAAGACACGGCTCGTCATCTCGGTCGAAACCACGCCCGAGGAAGCGCAGCAGGTGGGCCGGGAGTGCCGGAAACACGGCCTGAAGGTGCCGTCGGTGTACGGCGGCGGCATCCCGGTCGCGAAATCGCTCGAGGCCGGTATCGCAGGGCTCAAGCGCCTCATCGACAACTGTGCGGCGTGCGGGGCGGACAACCTCATGATGGGAGGCATCGGCAACAAGAACCTCCACGGACCGTACTACAAGGCCGTGGCCGAATGCTGCGATTACGCCGCCGAGAAGAACATCGGCATCAGCGTCAAGCCCCACGGCGGCCTCAACGCCACCGGGCCCCAATGCCGCAAGACGATCGAACTGGTCGGCCACAACAACTTCCGCATCTGGTACGATCCCGGCAACATCTTCTACTACAGCGACGGCAAACTCGACCCCGTGACCGACGCCGCCACCGTCGACGGCCTTGTCGTCGGCATGTGCATCAAGGACTACAAGCACCCGAAGGAGGTCATGCTGACGCCCGGCACGGGGCAGGTGGACTTTCCGAAGGTGATGGCGCATCTGGCGAAGGGCGGTTTCACGCAGGGACCGCTCGTGGTGGAGTGCCTGGCGCGCGGCGACCTCGCCCAGACGCTTGCGGAAGCGAAGAAGGCCCGCCGATTCGTCGAGGAACTCGTCGGCCGGAGGGGCTGACGCCCGCCCAGCCACAAGGGGGATGGCGGTGAAGACGGCCTGCTGGTTCTGCACAGGCGCTCTCCTTCTCGCCCCGGCATGCAGCCCGGCCGACACGCCCCGCGCGGCGCCGTCGCCGCCCGCGCCCCGCGCATCGTTGGCCGCGGCTCCCAACCAGCACTGGCCGCAGGTCCGCGGCAAGGCAACGCGGATTTTCCCCATCGGGCCCGCCTTCAAGGCCGACCGGTGGTACCGTATCCGGTTCGAATGGACCTACCGCGAGTCGACCGGCACGATCACGGTCGGCGTGGACGACCGGGCTTACGCTTCCGACTTCGAATTCGTGCCGGCGACGGCAGGGCCGGGGCGGTTCTTCCTGTTCGGGCACGTCGAGACGACGGCGCCTGACGGCTGTCTGCACTTCCGCAACTTCCGAGTGGAGGGGCGCAAATGAAGCCGGCACGCGGAGCGCGGTGGGCAATCTTGCCCGCCGCGTCGCGGAACAACAAGCGAGCGCGGCAGGCAGGATTGCCCGCCGCGCAGTATCTGGAGGGACGCAAATGAAGCCGGAGACGATCCCGATGGCCGTAGCGGCATGGTCCATGCTGGCCGCACTCCTGCTGGGGCAGGCGCCCACGGCCGGCGCCGAGGGGCTCGAAGCCGGCGTGGCCGCCTGCAACATCACGCCGCCCGTCGGCTACCGCATGAGCGGGTACTTCCGCGAGCGTCTGAGCACCGGCACGGCGACGCCGCTGATGGCCAAGGCGCTCGTGCTGAAGCAGGGCGACGTGCGGGCTGCCATCGTTTCGTGCGACCTCATCGGCCTGTCGCTCGACGTGTCGGGCCGGGCCCGGGCCGAGGCGAGCAAGCGGACCGGCATCCCCCGCGACAACATCCTCCTTGCTGCAACGCACTCGCACACGGGGCCGCTGTACTGGGGCGCCCTGCGGAAGCATCTTCACGAGCGGGCGGTCGCCCGGCACGGCAAGGATCCGTGCGAGGCGGTCGATTATCCGAAGTTCCTTGCGGCGAAACTCGCCCAGGGAATCGCGGATGCCGCGTCCGCCCTCAAGCCCGTCTCGCTTGCGGCCGGCACGTGTCAGCAGCAGGGCCTCGCGTTCAACCGGCGGTTCCACATGAAGGACGGCTCGGTGCGGTTCAATCCGGGCGTCCTGAATCCGGACATCGTCGGCGCGGCCGGGCCGATTGATCCGGAGGTCGGCCTCGTTACGCTCCGCGACCCCGGCGGGACGGTGCGGGCGGGCATTGCGAGTTTCGCCCTGCACCTCGACACGGTCGGCGGCACGAAGTACCACGCCGACTTCCCGTACTTCCTGGAGCAGGGGCTGCGGGAGGCGTGGGGTGAGGGCTTCACGCTCCTGTTCGGCACGGGGACCTGCGGCGACATCAACCACATCGACGTGACGAAGAAGGAACGCCTGAAGACCGAGACCATCGGCCGCACGCTGGCCGAGACGGTGAAGGCGGCAAGCCTGAAAACGGTCGCGACGCCGGCGCTGGCCGTCCGTCGCGAGATCGTCCGCGCGCCGCTCCAGCAGTACGATGCCGGGAAGAAGGCGTGGGCACGCGAGGCGATGGGGAAGGTCGGCACGCGCGACCTGGCGTTCCTCAAGCAGGTGGAGGCGTACAAAATCCTCGCGGTCGAGATGCGCGAAGGCGACACGTTGCCTTTGGAGGTCCAGGTCTTTCGCCTCTCGAAGGACGTGGCGTTGGTGGGCCTGCCGGGCGAAGTTTTTGTCGATTTGGGCCTCGCCATCAAGAAGGCGTCGCCGTTTGCCACGACGCTGGTCGTGGAACTGTGTCAGGACGCGCCCGGCTACATCCCGACGACGAAGGCCTTCAAGGAAGGCAGTTACGAGACGGTGAACTCGCGCGTTGCCCCCGGCGGCGGCGAGATGATAGCCGAGGCGGCCGTGCGGCTGCTCGAGGAACTTGGCCGGTAGCCAGTAGGCCGGGGCGTGCCCCGGCAATTCGATTGCATGCTTTCGCGAGCGAAAGCATGGCACCCGGCCGACGTGCCGAAGCCCGGCTCAGTCGCGGTGGTAGCCCAATTCCTCAAGGACGTCGATCAATTCGAGAATCGAGATGCGTTTGAGGCCGTGCTCCATCTTGTACACGTCGATGGCCCACTGGAGTTCGGCGGCGGCAGGAGGCAGGGGTTCAAGGGGCGGCGGAAACTGCCGCTGTTTCGCCAACTTCGGGCTGACGCCATGAATCGTCCCCCCGAGAACACCACGACGGTCTTTGAGAACCTTGCCCATGATCTCCTCCCCCGATGCGGCGGCCTAGCGGATTGACTCCTGCGGCAGTTCTTTCTTGACGCCTTCGTCAAGCGGCATCTTGTCCGGCAAGGCGCCCGTCTCCTGCATGAGGCGCGCGAGTTCTTTCTTGAGCGTGGCCACGGTATCGGCGCAGGCCGGGTCGTCGATCAGGTTCTTCGCCTCGCCCGGGTCGTCCTCGAGGTTGTACAGTTCCGCCTTGTGACGGTCGGGTCCGCCGTCACCGTGGGGGTAGTGGACGTATTTCCAGGTGTCGGTCCGCACGCCGCGCACGTTCGGCGTGTAGGGGAACTGCTTCTCGTAGTTGTACTCGTAGAACCAGGCGGTGCGCCAGGCGCGCGCGTCGCCCGCGAGCAGCGGCTTCCACGAGCGGCCGTGGATGTTCCGGAGCGGCGTCGCACCGCAGACGTCGAGCACGCTCGGCGCGAGGTCGATGTTCAGGACCTGCTCCGCTATGACGGTCCCGCCCTTGACGAGCGCCGGGTACCGGACGAGCAGCGGCACGCGGATGCTCTCCTCGTGCATGGTCCGCTTGTCGGTCATACCGTGTTCGCCCAGGAACATGCCGTTGTCGCCGGCGAAGACCAGCAGCGTGTTGTCGAGTTGGCCGGTCTCCTTGAGGGCCTCGTAGACGCGGCCGACGCTGTCGTCGACCGACTTGATCGTCGCCAGGTACGACCGCGCGAAGCGCGCAAAATCCTTGACGCTCTCGGGCCGCGTGTCCGGGAACTTCTTGCGGTACCCGTAGATGGGCCCGTAGATGCCGTGCCACGTGTCAATCCGCTGCTTCACCCAGGCGGGCTTGCCCTCCAGATGAAAGGCCGACTTCGGGTACGCTATGGCGACGTCATCGAAGAGGTGTTCGTACTTCGGCTCGGGCGTAAACGGCGTGTGCGGCGCCTTGTGTCCGAGAATAAGCAGGAACGGTTTGGCGTGCGGCCGCTTGAGCCACTCGACGGCCATGTCAGTCACGCGGTGGGTGTAGTAGCCCTTCTTGACCTCGCGCGTGCCATCGACGTTGAACTCGTTGTCGAAGTACTTGCCCTGGCCTTTGTGGCTGATCCAGTAGTCGAATCCCGGCCGCTTGTCGTCGCTGGCCTCGCCCATGTGCCACTTGCCGACGTAGGCCGTCTCGTACCCTTCCTCTTGCAGCCGCATTGGGAAACTCGTCATTTGGCTCGGGTAGTGGGTGAAGTTGTTCACCACCCCGTGGCTGTGAGCGTACAGGCCCGAGAGGAACGACGCGCGGCTGGGCGAACACAGCGACGTCGTGACAAACATGTTCGCGAAGCGGGCGCCCTCGGCGGCCAGGCGATCCATGTGCGGCGTCTTGAGCAGCGGATGCCCCGCACAACTCATCGTATCCCAGCGCTGGTCGTCCGTCAGGATGAAGACGACGTTCGGCCGCCGGCGGGGGGCCGCCCCGCGGCCGCATCCGGCCACCGCACCGAGCCCCGCCGACAGACCCAACGTGCGCAGGAATGCACGTCGCTTCAAGACAGGTCTCCTTCCGATGGCGCTGCACGTCCCAAGGCGCGGCCACGGTCAGAGGTCATCCCGCCCGCCGGCCTGCGGCAAAGAGGACGATGTTCGTGGCGACGGCCCGGGCGTCCTGGCTCTTATAGCCGCGACGGCCGTAGGCGTTGTGCCCGGTCGTCGAGAACAGGATGTCGAAGGCGCTGTAAACGCCGACGAGTTTGTCGCCGAGGTAGATGCCGGTCAGGTCGGCGTGCGGCCGGGCCAACCGCAGGACCCGCAGCGAGCGGCTGAACTGGACACCCGAGATAAGGCCGTAGCCTTTGCCGCCCGGCAGGCGACCGGTCATCAGCGGATGGGTCTGCGGCACGGGTTTGAGTTGCCAGCCGACCTCGGCGGCCAGTTTGCGGAAGGCGCCGTTGAACTCGGTGGATCCGTTCGCGGCCTCGACCCAGAGAAACCCGCCCTTGGCGGCGTAGGCCTTGAGGGCCTGCTTCTGGGCCTCGGGCATCGCGATCTCGCCGGGCCCGATGAGGTAGGCAACATCGACGCCGCCGAGGTCCGACGGTTTGACGCCCTTCTCCTCGGCGGCCAGCGAGACGCCGGCCTTGGCGCTGAGGTGGCTCGCAAGGCCCTGGAACACGCGGTAGTTGCGTCCGGTCATCCATCCCGGTCCGTCGTACTTGACACGGGCCAGGCGCAGGTTGCTGCGCCCGCCCGACCTGGCGGCACCGGGGTACCGATCCTTCTCCTTGGGTTGGCGAGCCTGGAGTTTGGCCCTGAGCGGACTCTGGTCGGTAGCGTAGGTGAACAGATTGATGCCCCACTGGAAGAGGTAACTGCGCCGGGCGTAAGACTTCATCTGCCAGGCGCAGGAGATGTCGTCCATGGCGTAGAAGAGGAACGTGCGCACGCCGTCGTGGAGGCCCAGGATCTCGGGCCGCTGCTTGAGCGGGTGCGGGTGTTTGAACGATCCGTGATCGGGTCCGAGGGGCTTCAACGACCACTCGGGCCAGACCGCCTTGATGAAGTCCTGCGCCCACTTCCGGACCTCCGGGCTGCCGCACGACGCCTCCAGCAGAATCGTGCCGCCGGTGTCGGTGAACTGGCGGAGTTTCTTCTTGTGGGCGTCGGAGAATTCGGGCGGGGTCTCGGCGGTGATGTAGAGGACGGGCGCGTCGTGGAGTTCCGAAACGGGGGCCTTGAGGCTGACGATCTGCCAGTGGAACGGTTGCTCTTTGACCTTCTCGATGTAGGAGGTCAGGTTGGAGATGTCGCGACGGTGGTTGTTCCACTGGCCCTTGTATTCGAGTTTGTTGTAGAGGATGGGCGCGCGGCCCTTGTAGAGGAACAGGAGGCAGAAGCAGGTCTCGGGGATGCCGCCCCAGGAGCCGTTTCCGCTCTGGGCGTGGACCAAGTGCGTGGCCCCCTCCTTGTACCAGTTGCGGGTCCCGAAATACTTGTACCCGGCGGCGATGCCGACTCGCTCGACGCTGTAGAGCCAGTAGCGTTTGTGCTTGTCGAGGCCGTTGGGATGCTTGGGGCTGACGTCGGGCTTGAAGTTTTTTCCGAGCCATCCGAGGGCGAGATCGACGCGGCGGTCGAAGTCGCCGCCCAAGCGGGCGCTGCGTCCATTCTGGCAGGGACACCCGCTGGCCAGGTTCAGGTTGTCCATGGTGATGAAGATGCTGGCGAGTCCGGCGGCGGTCATGGTGCCGTATCCTGGCGTGTTCTGACCCAGGCCCTTGTTGTGCTGGCCGTAGTTCCATGCCCCATCGCTCTTCTGGAGGTCGAAGTAGAGTTTCATGCTGCGTTCCCAGACGAAGCGTGGAATCTCGACGCCGGCCAGGGCGGCTTCGCGCAGGGCGAGCATCGCCATCTGGGTGTTCGAGAGGTCGTACCGTCCGCCGGAGCCGCCCAGGCTCGTGTAGTTCCAGCCGCCGTGACTACCCTGAGCCTGAACCAGCCACATGGCGTCGGCGATGAGGGCCTTGCGGACGAGGTCGCGTTTGGCGCCCGAGAGTTTTTTCTGCAGGTGCGCGTAGGCCATCGCCCGCATGGAGGTGGCGTAGGTGTAGCCCAGGGTTCCCCGCGAAATCAGGGCGTTCATCCCCTTGGAGATCGCCTCGCGGTTCGGATGAACGCCGGAGTAGACAAGCGAGAACAGGGCCATCTCCGTGTGGCCGCACGGAACCGGCGACTGGTGATGCTTTTGCTCCTGCCATGCCCCGCCTCCGCCCTGCTGGCTGATGAGGTATTTCTGGGCCTTCTCGATGGCCTTGACGACCTGCTCGTCGGTGAGGCCGCCTCCTGCGCCCTGGCCTCCCCCAGTTTGCGATTTCCCGCCCGACGCCTTTCCCTTGTTCCCCCCGCCCTTCTTCTGGGCCGCGTGTGCCGCCGGCCCGGAGAGCGCGTCGCAGACGGCGCCGATACCCAGCACCACCGCCAGAACCATCGAGAGCAAACGCCATCGCCGCATATCATATACCTCGTAATTCCCCCGTCTTGTACGCACAGACAGCGAAAAAGTCCGCACCCTTCAGCCGCCCGCCGCCATTATGGCCCGAGCGACACGCTGTTGCAAGGCTGGGCCGGGTCCCGCAGCCGTCAAGGTTGCGATACACTCTGCCTACAGCCGCCTGAGGGCGGATTTCAGGCTCTCCACGACCAGGTCCTGGTCTGCTTCCGTCAGGCGGTTGTAGAACGGCAGGGCCAAGGTGCGGGCGGCCACCTTCTCGCAGACGGGGAAGTCACCGGGCCGGTAGCCCAGGTCGGCGTAGAACGGTTGCAGGTGAACGGGGGTGAAATAGTTCGAGCAGGTGATGCCCTGGTCGCGGAGGTCCGCCAGGACGGCGTCGCGCTGCTCCTGCGTGAACCGGTCGGCCAGACGGACCACGAAGACGAACCACGACATCTTGCCGTCGGTGTAGGGAGGCGGCAGGACGAGTTCCTCGATGTCGGCGAGTTGCTCAAGGTACCGCTCGGCAACGCCCGCCCGGGCCTCGATAAACGCCCCCAGCCGCGCCAGTTGCGAGATGCCCAGCGCACAATTGATGTCCGACAGGCGGTAGTTGTAGCCGAGTCGGGCGTGGGCGAGCCAGCCGGCCCCGGCGTCGCGGCCCTGGTTGCGGAGGCTGACGCACAGGTCGGCCAGGTGTTCGTCGTCCGTGACGACCATGCCGCCCTCGCCGGTGGTCATCTGCTTGTTCGGGTAGAAGGCGAAGGTGGTCGCCAGTCCGAAGGCCCCCGCCAGCCGGCCCTGGTACGTGGCGCCGATGGATTCGCAGGCGTCTTCGACGACCGGGATGCCGCGCGCCAGGCCGATTTTCATAACGCGGTCCATCGGCATCGGGCGTCCGAAGATGTGGACGGGCAGGAGGAGTTTGGTGTTCCCGGTGACGGCCGGTTCAATGCGTTCGGCGTCCATGTTCCACGTGGTCTCGTCGATATCGACGAACACCGGCCGCGCGCCCTCGAACAGGGCGCAGTTGGCCGAGGCGATAAACGTGAAGGGGCTGGTGATCATCTCGTCGCCGGGTCCGAGCCCCAGCGCCCGGACGAGCAGGTGCAAGGCGCTCGTTCCGGAGTTGACCGCCACGGCACGCGCCAGCCCCATGAACGAGGCGAAGGCCTGCTCGAACTCCGGCAACTTGGGTCCGAGGCTCAGGTGCGGCGTCCGGAGAACCGAGACGACGGCGTCGATGTCGTCCTGCGAGATATCCGGCCGCGCGAGCGGCACGCGTTCGTCAGCCATGACGGCTCCTCGTTGGGTTGCTGGCCCCCGTTTGCCAAGGCCCTCGCCTTCGGCTCGCCGCTAAAACCGGATCCGCTTTCCCTGGACGTCGGGTTCGCCGTCGAGACCGTAGAGGCCGAGGATCGTGGGCGCCACGTCCATCAGGTGAACGCCCTCGAGTTCCCTTCCTCCGCCCGGGCGGTTCGGGTCGTACATCACGAAGATGCCGTGGTAATCGTGGTTGGCGTCGTCGGGCCCGGTGTCGTTCTCGAAGGTGTGGATGCGGCCGGTGCCGACCTGCCCGACGCTCCGCCAATCGAGGTCGCCCCAGTAAACCGTGAGGTCGGGCGGGATGCCGCTAACGGTCCGGTACATCTGTTCGGGCTTGAGGACGCGCGTGCCGATGGGATGACCCTCGTGGTCGGGCACGGCGGCGAGGGCGGCGGCGAGTTCGTCGCGGACGGTCTCGTAGTCGGCCTTCGGGACGATGCCGTGCGGCTCGCGTCCCTCGACGTTCATGAAGATGCGGCCGTGATACCCGCCCTCGCCCCACGCGCGGGTGCGCGACCAGTCGATGGTGCACTTGGCGAGCGGCACGGGCTCGGGCGGCGGTTCCGCCAGCGTCAGCCACCCGTTGGCCAGGAGCCACTCGTTGACGCAGATGCCGCCGTCCATCTTCTTGGCCCCGTGATCGCTGACGACGAAGACGACGGCGTCGTCGCCGACGGCCGCCAGCACATCCCCCAGTTGCGCGTCCAGAAACACGTGGTAATCGCGGATGGCGTTCTCATACGAGTTGCCGGGCTCGTACTTCGGGTGGGCCGGGTCGGTGCAGGACCACAGGCCGTGATACATGCGGTCCGGCCCCATCTCGACCATCATGAAGAAGTCCCACGGCGCGGCGGCGAGCAGGTGCGTGGCGATACGGGTCCGCTGCTCGGCCATCGTGCGGCACTGGTCGATGATGTACTGCTTGTCGTCGGTGCGGAAGCCCTTGACGTCGAGCAGGTACTCCCGGCCGCCTAGGATTCGGGCGATCTCGTCCTTCAGGCCCGGCGGGTGCGTGAACTGGCTCTCGACGCTCGGCGTCAGAAAACTCGTGACCATGCGCCCGTTGAACGGCTTGGGCGGAAAGGTCTGCGGAACGCCGATGACAAGGCTCTGCAGCCCTTCGCGCCCCAGACGTTCCCAGACCCGCTCGCGTTTGACGGCCAGGCTCGTCGCGAACGACAGGCCCTCGTACGAGTAGTCCTTCCGGTTCCGGAACCCGTAGAAGCCCAGGGCGCCGGCGTCGACGCCGGTCATCATGCTCGTCCACGCGGGCACGGTGATGGGCGGGTCGCTCGATCGCATGCGGCCGTACACCCCGCCCGAGACGAGCCGTTTCAGGTTCGGCAGGTCGTCGAGGTCGCGGTCGAAGATCAACTGGGGCGTCGCGCAATCCCAGCCGATGACGGCGACTTTACGTTTGTCGGGCATGGAGGTCCTCCTGTTATGTCGGTACGTCGCCCTTGCCGGACGTGCCCCGCGGCTCCCGCAGCGGGCTCGACCGGCTCGACGGGCCCGGGGGCGCCGCTTCGGGCACGGGGATGCCCTGCCCTTCGACCAGGACCCGGTAGGTTTTCTCGATGCGGTCCCAGTTCGCTTCGCGGTCGAGCGACCAGAACCGCCCGATGATCGTAACGAGGCGGCCGGTGCCGAGGGCGGCACACTCGCGTTCGACCTGCCCGCAATAGATGGCCCCGCTCTCCGGCCGTTCGCCGCGGCGACCGAGCATCCCGTGGATGTAAACCTCCGGCACGCCGCGGGCGTGGGCCATCCGGACCAGTTCCAGCAGATGCTCGACGGACCCGTGGCTCGAGTAGAACGAGATGATGCCCATCAGGTGCAGGGCCCGTCCGTCGCGTTTGGCGCCTTCCATGGCCCAGACGAAGGCCTCGTTCTCGCGGAACGACCCGTCGGCGATGTCGCGTTCGATGCGGACCCGGTCGGACGCGACAACGCGGCCGGCGCCGATGTGCAGGTGCCCGCACTCGCTGTTGCCGACCGTGCCGTCGGGCATCCCCACGGCCGCACCCGCCGCCGTCAGCCGCGTCGACGGATACCTTGCCCGCAGCGCGTCGAAGCCGGGGGTGTCGGCAGCGGCCGTCAGGTCGCCGTCGCCGCCGTCGCCCGCGCCCCATCCGTCGAGAAGCAGGACGAGGGCGCGCGGCCGGTCGTGCGCCGGCACGTCCCCGGCAAAGAGGCTGGTACCGGTCATGGCGGCAGGTTGCTCGATGCCAAGCAGCGCCAGGACCGTCGGCGCAATGTCGGTCAACGCACCGCCGTCGCGCAGGACGCCCTCGGTCCGCCCGTCCAGCGCCGCATCGACCACGATGAGCGGAACCGGGCTGTCGGTATGGCCCGTGTCAACGGTGCCGTCCGGGTAGTACCACTTCTCCACCGTGCCGTGGTCGGCCGTGACCAGAACCGTGACGCCGGCGCCGCGAGCGGCGTCGATGACGCGGCCGGCCTCTCGGTCAACGGTGGCGAGGGCCTTGAGGATGGCCTCGCGGTTCTCGATGTGCCCCAGCACGTCGACGTTGGCGAAATTGACGAAGAGGAAATCGTCCTGGCCGCCCATCGCCTCGATGGCGGCGTCGGCCACCCGCTGGGCCGACATCTCGGGCACCTCGTCGTAATGAAGCGTATTCGGACTCGCAACGACCACCCGGGTCTCGCCCTCGAACGGCTCGGACCGCTTGCCGTTCAGGAAGAACGACGCGTGGATGGCCTTCTCGGACTCCGAGACTTTGGTCTGGGTGCGGCCGGCCCGGCTGAGGCACTCGGCCAACGTGTCGGGGAGCGACTCAGGCGGCGGGAACGCCACCTTCACGTCCAGGTCCGCCCTGTACCGGATCATCGTGGCCCAGTGCGTCCGGATGGGTGCGGCCGGGAAGTGCGCGAACTCGGGGTCGGTGAACGCTTCGGTCAGTTCGATTTCGCGTTCGCCGCGGATGTCGTAGAAGATCACGTAATCGCCGTCGCCGATGCGTCCGACGGGCGCCTCGCCGTGGCCGACGAGGACCCTCGGCTCCATCGCCTCGTCCTCTTCCCCCCGCCGATACGCCTGCCGAACCGCCTCGGCGATGGGGTAGGTCTGCTGCTGAGTCAAGCGTGCTTTCCTCACATCCCCCCGCCGGCGGTCCGCACCGGGACGAGCCATCGCAACAGAGTCCGTCCTCGCCGGCGACCGATTACTCCAGGTACCCCAGCGCCCGCAGGCGTTTGCGGACCATCTCGATCTCGCGGGACGTCAGGCTCGTCTCCTCGTCAAAGGGTCCGCCGGCAACCAGGTCGCGCATCACCGAGACGACGAACTCGGTGACCGAGCGGAACCCCGTGCCGTCGATCAGGCCCCTGAGATTTTCGTAGAGTTCGCGAGGAATCTTGATCGTGACCTTGCTACCGGCCCCGCCCTTTGCCGCGCGTCGTTTCTTCGCCATGGCAACGCTCCGCCCACGGGAGTGCGGTCGGACTCCTATGACACTCCAATCAGGATACCGAATCAGGCGGACCTGTCAACGCTGCACGCGAGTCGGCAAGCCGTCCTGCCGTGGAATGAGGCCGAAACCGACAACCGACGGACGCGGGAACGCCCATCTGCACCTGTGCCATGCGGCCCTTGTCCGAGGCCCCGACCACCCCCGTTTCGCCTACCCCTGGAGTCTGGCCAGACGCAGGAAATAGCCGGCCCGTCCGTAACCGGGCTCCAGTCGAAGCACTTGGGCCAGCAGATCGGTGGCATCGGCATAGCGGCCGCTGAAATAGTAGACGTAGGCCAGGAGAAACTTCATCCGGGCCAACCCGGGCCGCAACTCCACCTGCCGCTCGAGGTTCCGCAGATGCCGGTCGTACTCGTCGGCCCCGCCGTAGAACTCCTGAAGGCGAAACTCGAACAACCCCCAACTCGGTTCGATCTCGAGGGCCTGGTCCAGGTATCGCGACGCCTGCCGGTACTCGCCGTTGGCGTACGCCGCGTGGGTCATGGCGAACAGCGCGAAGGAGTCCTCGGGCCGCTTCTTGTGGGCGCAGCGGTAGGATTCGCCGGCCAGGGTGAACTGGCCCATGAAGAACCGGAAATCGCCGATCCGCATGTGCTCCTTGAACGAGTCGGCGCCCTCGCGGAGGGCCTGGACGAGTTCGGTCCGGGCTTCGGGGCTCAGCGCGGGTTCCTCGAGTCCGCTCATCTCCCCGGCGAGTCGCCGGACGGCCGGATCGACGGGTCGGCGAATCGCCTCGCAGACAGCGCCCCGCTTCATGACGGCGAGCAACGCCTTTGCAATCGGGTCGGCGTCGGCGAGGGCGGCCAGTTGCTTCTCGGCCTCGTCCCAGCGTCCCTGGAACAGGTCCAGGAAGGCCATCAGGAACCCCAGTTCGCCGTCGCCGGGCTTTCGGGTCAGTTGGGCCCGGAGTTCGGCCCGGGCGTCAGCCAAGCCGTCCAGGTTGGTGAAGATATCCTGGAAATTCGATCCGACGATCCGGGCCTTGTCGGGCCAGCCGTCTGCCATCACGAGCGACTTGCGCAACTCCTGCGCCGCCCGCTGCAGGTCCCGCGTCCCCAGGAGGCACAGCCCCAACGCCCGCCGGGCCGTGGCGTTGGCGGCATCGCGCTGGGCAAGAATCCCCCACACCTGCGCGGCGGGGGCGTACCGTCCGTTGTTGAACAGGTAGTTGCCGAGGGCCGCCAACTGCGTGTCGTACAGTTGGTCGAGCCTGGGACCCTTGGCCGGCGGGCGACCGGCCAGCAAGCCTTCCATCAGGTCGAGGAATCCCGGCTCGCCGAGGCTTTGCTGCACGTCGTCGGTGAACGGCGTCAGAAAGACCTCGGGGTCCACGGTCCCGCCGCCCACCAGGTCGGTGCGCGAGAAGAACCCGTAGCCGACATCCGGCCGGTCCAGAAGCGGAAACGGGAACATGAACTGGTGGAACCCCAGCCCGAGGCGGCCGACGCTGACGTCGCCGCGCCGGCGGACCCGCTCCACGAGCGCCAGGGTCGTTTCCTTGAGCGTGCGGAACCGCCCCCGTTTCTCGAAGTTCAGCGAGTCGATGCTTCGGACCCGAATGATCGTCAGCGGGCTCAGCCCGGGCCCCGGCGCGAGGTCTCGCGCGCGAACCGGTTGGTACCCACTCCGCATGAGCGAGACGTTGACGCCCCTGGCCGCCAGGTAACTGACTTGGCTCGGGGGGGTCTTTCGGGCGAAGTCACGCGCTGTCGTAAACTGCCCGGATGCCCCCCCGCCCAGCGTTAGGTTGATGTCATACGATGGCAGGTTGCGGAGAAAACTCTGACTGGGCCCATAGCCCACACCGCGCAACGCCCCCTGGCCTCTGGCCTCCGGCGAGGCCAAGGCGCCGACCAGCAGCGGCAGCAGCATGACGGCTGTGTATCGCATATCGTGCCATCCGATAAATCGGCTCATTGGCCTGCCCGTCTTCTCTATTATACGCCGGCCGTGTCCTCGTCCGCAAGGGGTGGGGTCATCTCCTTCGTCGCCGAGTGAGGTAGCGATCTGCGGCATCTTTCTCCTCGGCCGTCATGCGGAGAAACCCAAGCCGCCAGGCCAGCACCAGCAGCAACGCACCGGCCACCAGGTAGATGACACTCGCGTAGCGGCCGCGAATGTACAGGACGAGCAGCCCCACTGCCGCCAGGACCGCGCTTGTGCCGAACAGGACGGCGACGGTCGCACGCACCGACAGGCCAAGGCGGTCCACCATCTGGTTGTACACGTGACTGCGGTCGGGCATCATGATGGGGCGGCGGTAGCGGAGGCGACGGATCAGGGCGACGCCCGTATCAAAGATCGGCAGCCCGAAGATGAACAGGGCGCCGACGAACCATTTGACCATCCCAAA
>Ga0307433_1000478_pt1 | contig 30772 bp, 25 predicted proteins | sample SalMarWE160210MG_FD_202166 | JGI IMG/M metagenome (GOLD analysis project Ga0307433, IMG submission 202166) | Salt marsh sediment microbial communities from the Plum Island Ecosystem LTER, Massachusetts, United States - WE1603-210 | ecosystem: Environmental > Aquatic > Marine > Intertidal zone >... | reverse complement strand
TGATATTAATGTTCCGCTACTCCAATCCTTGCCTAAACACATAAATATTCGTATTGCTACATATATCGACGCAAATAATCCTGAGCATTTAGATATGCTCCAATTATTAGAAAGTATGCAGAATGTGAGCTATCGAAATCGGGAAGCGCAGGATTTGTGGGGGATTAATCGCGACTATGAGGAGGTTATTTTATGTATCCTCTCGAAAACAACATTTGGAGAACAAGAGGGAATAGAAATAGGAGGTATCGGAAGCATTGTTCAACAACATATCAAGATATTCGTGCCTGTATTAGAAGAAGCATGGGTTGGTGCTCAAAAGGCAATGTCTCCTTTAATTAGAGCGTCTTATATGCAGAAAAATGTGCCAACTTCCAGACCTACAGAATTTTCACAATCTACGAGCCAATTTGAGATTCCTCAAATAAACAAACCAGCCATAAAACCTATTGAAACCTTACAATCACCTCAGAAATATGGTTTAGATAAAGAACTTACTGAACCCAATGTGCAAAGCTATCAAACAACCCCAATACAACCTTCTGAACTAAAAATTAGTCCAACTATACCAAGTATCCCGCAGGTTTCGCCAACTCCATCAGCAGAATCCTTTGAAAGCCTAACAATCAGCCAACAATTAGATTTTTTGAAAAATAACCTTGATAAAAAAACTGGCCAACAATTAGGAGCAATCCTACAGAATATTAAAATAAGAATCCAAAATGAGATTGGCTATGTAAGCCTCTTAAGTCCAATTGAGATCAGTATTGCAGAATTGAATTTAAACCCGGAATTCGTCCCTCTTTTAGTACGGCAGGGAATTATGAGTAAAATTGAATTCTGGAAAAAGAAGCTTAATTTATAATATTCTCAATACCCCTTCTTTATATTAGTAGAGTTTAGATATTTTCCAAACTGTCCTCTATATTGGCCGAAGGACCTCTTTCTTTATTTTATTGATATTTTCAGAGTAAAAGACAAGGATTTCAAAAGAAAGCTTAAATATAGTAACGACATAAATATACTTTGTAATGAAATCACGTGTAAAGGAATTGTTATACAATTAAAATTGAGAATAATCTAAATAGGAGGTATACTATACTGAAAGATTTAACAATCGTTTTGAAAAATAAACCCGGCATTCTTGCGGATTTGGGAGAATTGCTAGGTAAACATAACATCAATATGGAAGCATTATGCGGAATCCCAATGAATAATGAAAGTATTTTACATATAGTGGTTGAAGATGACACTACTACTAAATGGGTCCTGGAACAAGAAGGTTTTGCTGTTAGTGCGATACGTGATGTAATTGTTTTGGATATTGCAGATCTTGCTGGAAAAGCGGGTTCAGGTGGAAAAATGGCCCGTAAGATCGGGAATGCTGGAGTGAATATTGATTTAATCTATATGGCAGAAAATAATCGTATTATCCTTGGTGTTGATAATATAGATAAAGCTCTAACCGCTCTTGGTTTATAATAGAAAATGCTGTAAAAATATCGTAATTTTCAATTTTACTTTTCTTTTCTTTTATTGAAAAGAGAATAATTATCATCTGTTTTTGATAATTAGAAAAATTTATCTAAAGGTACATCTCTCTTCTTTTCCATATCATATTTATAGTTAAATGTTGTTACTCGTTTATTACTTTGCTCAATATAGTTCTCATCTATTTCAAATCCAATATAGTTCCTGTTTAACAATTTAGATGCTATTGCAGTGGTTCCACTTCCCATAAAAGGGTCTAAAATGATATTATTTTGATTACTACTCGCTTCAATTAATCTTTTAATTAGTTTTAGAGGTTTTTGGGTGGGATGAATCCTTTTTTCCTTATAAAAATCAATATCTGTCCACACATTTGTAAATCCCATAATAGGGTTGAAGGTTTGGCTTACTTTTTCATACTCTAAAGAAAACTTAAATAAGTCTTCAAATTGAGACCATCTCTCTTTTGTAGGGAATTGCTCACACACATTCTGACCTGTATAAATACTCCACATTCCGCCACCATTGCTTTTAACCCCTAATTTTTCATTGATTTCCTTGGAATTCCAACCTTTTTGCTTTTGCTTTTCTTTTAAGAATTCCTTTAGCCATTTTTTATTATCTTTAATAATCAATAGCACACTTTCAGTGGTATTTGGGAATATTGTATAATTTTTAGTAGCTCTCCCTGACACTGCTTGCATCCCTTTATCGATGATAATTTGTTGTTTGAATTCCAGCCCATTGGAATCGAGTTTAGGAATAATATGGGCTAATATTCGAAGATAACCGAAGAGATAAAAGCTTCCTCCCATTCGTAATACTCGGGAGATTTCTCTTATCCATTGCACTGACCAATCAAGATAGTCCTCTAAGGTTCTCCAAATATAGTCCCATTTCTGTCCAACTACCTTAAAATAGGGAGGATCTGCAATTACTAAATCAATTGCCTCATTAGGAATATCCTTTAATAACTTGATGCAATCTCCGTTTATTATCTTATTTAAATACTTATTTTGCCAAATCTCGTTCAATGTTGGTCCTAATAATAAAGTTGAATCATTATTTTATACTTATTGATTAAGGTTTAATACATAATAATTATATTATCAGAAATTTAATAATCCGTCAGTAAAAAGCTAAAATTATATACTCTTTTATTGTTTCATGTCTTTTAGAACGTATAATAGTAGATTTCGCGGTATAAATAAATATGGAATATTAATTACATTGTCAAATTTTATGAGCATTGAAAAGAAAAGGTATAAAAATTATTTATGGTGGCTTTCTCATCATCTTTTCAGACAAAAATATTTAGTTTTAGGTGTAATAATTGGAATTGTTCTTGTTACCTATACTAGAACTTTAATCCCACTAATTTTAGGAGATATTATTAATAAAATTCCAATGATTACTGTACTTTCGGAGATTTTGCCTTTAATATTCATCGCATTATCAATCTATTTGTCTAATATTGCGTTAGATTATGGTTCTATGATGGTAGGGCATTTTTTGGGTTTAAAAATAGAAAGAAATATGCGGACGGAATTTTTCGATGTTATGCAATCGAAATCATTGAAATATCATGATAGTGCAAGAACGGGGGACTTACAAGCTCTTGCGACATATGATTTAAGAATCGTAAATACCATGATCTCCCATGGGGCATTTTACATTTATCCGTTTATACAAGTGTTTATCGTGATGATTGTTTTATTCAGCAATCTTGATTTAAGGCTCGCCTTATTCTTTCTACCATTTCTTATATTGTATTGTTATTTTATTTTGTATTATCGAAAGAAGCTCGTTCCGTTTGTGAGAGGACGTATGGAAAAACACTCCAATATAGCAATAACACTTCAAGACAATATAAGTGGTTCTAGAGTAATCAAACTTTTTACTACAGAGAAATTTGAAAGACGAAGATTCCAATCAGTAGTCCAAGCATTTAGAGATAATTGGATTGGAGAAAACGATGTTCAATCAAAATATTATCCTCTATTAATTCTATACCTGGCTATAAGTAATTTGTTCTTAATTAGCTGTTTTTTTGTATATTTTAACACACTTACTATTGGCGGATTAGTAGCTGCTAATTTACTATTGATTACGCTGATCGATCCAACAAATTTAATTTTTTGGGCTACAAATGATATGATGAGTGGTTTTGCAGCTAGCTCGCGTGTATTTAATGCCCTTTCAAAGGGTGAAAGCGAGGATGTTAATTGTTATACCGAGGAATCTCCCAAAAAATTGAAAGGAAAAATTGAATTTAAAGATATATCCTTTTCTTATGAGGACGAGAATAACAAAAGCATGCTTGTTTTTAATAATCTTAATTTTGTTATTGAACCCCTCCAAAAAGTCGCCTTAGTCGGTCCTACAGGGTGCGGGAAGACAACTTTAGCAAAGATAATTTTATCTTTGTATAAACCACAAGATGGATTCGTTTATATTGATGATAGAGACATCAACAATTATCCTCTTGAAACATTAAGAAAACGGATAGGCTACATAGAACAAGATATTTATCTTTTTCCAAGATCTATTAAAGAAAATATCTCATTCGGCAAGCCTGATGCCTCTGATGAAGAAATTAAAAAAGCTGCGAGTTTAGCTCAAGTTGATGATTTTGTTAAAGATTTTCCAAATGGTTATGAGACGATTGTAGGCGAACGCGGAACAAGACTTTCTGGAGGAGAGTGCCAACGTATTGCAATTGCTCGTGCATTGTTGACTGACCCAGATATAATTATTCTTGATGATTCCGTATCTGCTATAGATAGTGAAACAGAAGAAAAAATAGGAAAAGCTATTGAAAATGTTTTAAAGAAAAGAACTACCATAATTATAACTCATCGTCTAAATACGATACGATCTGCTGATAAAATCTTAGTCCTTAGAGAAGGAATGATTGTGGCCCAAGGAAATCACCAAGAATTACTAAAAAGATCGGAAGACTATAGAAGAATATTTGGAAGATTCATTCCATTACCCAATATTAATGTTAAAAACCAATAAGGGAGAGAAATAAAAAGAATGTATAGTAGCATAATGGAAGAAAAACCTAAACGGAAATATTCTGATCGAGAATTATTCAGTAGATATGTTAAAAGACTAGCACCCTTTAAAAAAAATATAACGTTAATTGCATTATTTATTTTTATATCGACAATCGCAGAAATTCTTGGTCCTTTAATAGTGGGATTTACCGTTGATCACATAACCTCTTTTTCAAGTCAATTTATTCTAATAGTATTTTTTGCGGTGAGTTATGTTGTTATTTCCGCTATTCAATGGATCATGTTCTTCTTACGGAGGAAAGAGTACGGTAAGTTTGTTCCTTTCTTTTTAGAATACTTACGCATGGACATTTTTGATAAATTGCAGGAACAAGGTATAGATTTTTTTGATAAGTATCAAAGTGGAGCTTTAAACACAAGAGTATCGAATGATGCCTTGGATTTTGGTGATATTACCTCCTTAATTTCGGAAACCGTAGGGAATTTTCTTATAAGTATATTGACGTTTACAATTTTAATGATATTAAACCTATTCTTAGCCCTAATTACCTTAATTGCCGTGCCAATAGTCTTGCTGTTAATGTTTTCCTTACGGAGATGGGCCAGAGTTGTGAGTAGAGCTTATAGAAAATCGATTGAGAATGTGAACAATGCAATGGTGGAATCAATAGAAGGAATTCATGTTTCTAAAAGTTACGGCCAAGAATCTACCATCTCACATCATTTTAATGAAATTAATAGGGATTATTTTCGCTCAGACTTTAAATTAACTTCTATCACACATTTATGGAGACATCTATTAAACATAATTGCCTCAATTACAATTTTATTAATAATTTATTATGGAGCCCAAATCTTTTTAGAGGGGAATTTAACTACTGGAACCATATTTACCTTTGTTCTTTATCTGCAAAGTTTTTTTAGACCAATTATCGTTCTTGCTACCTTTTTTCCACAACTAAGCACTGGTATGGCGGCATACGAGCGAATCTTAGAAATTCTTGACTCCAAACCAACGATTTTACAAAATAGCGATGCGATTGAAGTAGGAGAACTAAACGGTGAAATTTTATTTCAACATGTAAACTTCAGATACAACGATAACCAGTGGGTTTTTAAAGATTTCAATCTTAAAATTCCTAAAGGAGAGAAATTGGCAATTGTTGGTCATACTGGAGCCGGAAAAACATCATTAGTATCCCTTTTAGCTCGATTTTATGATTTTCAAGAAGGTACTATTAAAATTGATGGAATTGATATTAGAGATATGACTTTAGATTCCTTTAGAAGAAATATCGCTATGGTTCAACAAGATATTTTTTTATTTTCAGGCACTTTAGAAGAAAACATCCGCTACGGAAACCCTGATGCCTCTGAAGAAGAACTGGAAAAAGCAATTAGAACCGTTCATGCTGAAGAGATCATCAAATATTTACCCGAAGGTTTGAATACAAGAGTGGGAGAAAGAGGCAAAGGATTATCCGTAGGGCAAAAGCAGATTATTAGTTTTGCTCGAGCAATCCTAAGTGATCCAAAAATTCTTATTCTTGACGAGGCGACTTCAAGTGTAGATGCTTATACCGAAGCAATAATCCAAGAGGCACTTCAAAAATTAATGGCAAACCGTACATCAATCATAATTGCCCATCGATTATCTACAATTGTAAATGCGGATAGAATCATTGTTTTAGATCATGGAAAAATCTTAGAAGAAGGAACGCATGATTCTCTACTTACCGACGGTGGGAAGTATGCTCACCTGTACAAGCAATATTTTGAGCATCAAAGTATTCATTGATTAGTATCAAATCGATAAGTTTGTTAAATATAGTTTTCATTATTTAAATTTTGCTGGCGAATGTTTGTTTGGAATTAGTTTAATATTAATACTAAAAATTTAAACCATTATCCTTATCTTAGAATTTCTCAAGAACGATATAATAAATAATTTTATTAAAAATGCCTATTTAATCCACATGTATTTTAAAAAGAACTATTATCTCGAATATATAATGAAGGACATAAAATATGTTACAGAATCATCCCGAAAGGTTCCAATCATCGCTGAGACCGAAGTTTTAGTAGTAGGTGGAGGACCTGCAGGGATATCTGCTGCAATTGCTGCGGCAAGAGAAGGAGTAAATACTATGATCATAGAGCGATATGGTTATTGTGGGGGAGTGATCACCCAATGCATGATAGGAACGACTGCATGGTACCGTTATGCTAATACGGTTGATGCAAAAGGGATAGCGTTAGAGTTTGAGCGTCGAGCGAAAGGATTAAATGCAACAATTGATGTTCTTGGGAATGTGAAGAATAAAGATATGGTTAAGACGTTGGAGCAAGAAGGATTGATGGTGAATGGTAAACCTACATTTGAAATTCTAGATACGGAAATGTTTAAATTCTTGATTGATGAGATGCTTGAAGAGGTAGGAGTGAAAGTGTTATTACATTGCACTGTTGTAGATGTAATCATTGAGGAAGATACCATTATCGGCGTAATTACTGAGAGTAAATCCGGAAGGCAAGCAATTATAGCTCAACGTATCATTGATGCCACAGGAGATGCTGATCTCGCCTATTTTGCTGGCGCACCATTTCACAAGAGCCCTAAAGATGAATTAATGGAGGTTACCGTAAATTTTGGATGCAGTGGGGTAAATATTGGAAAATTCTTAATGTATGTCTATTTAAATCCAGGAAAATTAGGAGATTGGGGTGAGACCGCAGATAAGGACGGATTCAGCACCTACTTAGTAGAACCTTTTCTTAAAGCTCAGGAAGCGGGTGAGATTCCTAAAGATAATGACATAAAAATAGAGAGTTACTGGTCGAGTTATACAGATGCGGGAGAAATAACTTCCATGGATGGCATTCATCTCTATAATATCGACCCCACAAATGTGTGGGATCTTACGAGAGCAGAAATTGAAGGGAGGAAACGAGTAATATTAGCGGTAAACGCCTTAAAAAAATATACACCTGGGTTTAAAAAAGCCCGATTACGTAATATCGGTGCCTCCTTAGGGACAAGAGAGTCAAGAAAAATAATCGGAGAGTATAATATTACAGAGTATGATATTCGCAATCAAGCACGTTTTGAAGATTCCATCGGTATTTGCCCCGAATTCATTGATGGCTATGGTATCGCAATCGTACCAACAACAGGAAGATACTTTCATGTTCCTTATGGTATTTGTGTTCCTCAAAATATCGAAAACTTACTCATAGTAGGTAGAGCCGTAGCGGGAGATAAGATTTCACACGCCGCTACACGACAGATGTGCTGTTGCATGGTAACAGGGCAAGGTGCAGGTATAGCTGCCGCCGTTTCTTTAAAAGAAAATACCACTTGTAGAAGGGTTGATTTAGCAAAAGTTCAAGAACATCTAATAGAGCAAGGCGTTCGAATTCATTAAATTTTTATACGAGAAAAATTGAATGAAATGTATTAAAACCTGCTTATCTTATATATTTAAAAAAGATGCAAGATAAATAGACTTATAAAATTCAAATTAGGGTGATAATTTTATAGAAGCATTTGAATGGATGTTTATTATTTCAGCATTTGTATTTTTTGTTTCAATGATGAATGCTCTGATTTTAATGGCTAATAATAAGATGAAGACTGTTAGAATATTTGGTTGGATTCTTATAGCTCTGATGTTTTTCATTATCGCAATTTTGATTAATTTTATAATAGTTGGAAAAGATCTGATGCTAATAATTTACTGTATTTTAATCATAAGTTACTTAATGGCAGAATTCTTACTTGACACGGTTTTCAAATTTGATTTTCGATCGAAAGCGATCACACATGTCCCTTATATTATCTTAGAATATGCCGCGTGCTTTTCCTTCGTGTTTGGTGCTTTAGCAATCAATAGGACTTTGGGATGGATTGTTTCATTCTTTTTTTGGGCTTTTTTGGGTACTTTGATTTATTATCTCGTCATGCAAAGAAAAAATAAAAGAAATGATTAATTTATTTTATGTACTTTTTTTATCTTTTTTTATTTTGAAATTCCAAATTTAAGTAGATATGAAATTTAGCAAAATTTAAATCGGTGATTTTTTATATTTAGCATGGAGAAAGCCACAAAATTAAATTGGTGAGTATTAACATTAGTGTCGATAAAGGAGAAAAAAATGATGATGTAATGTATGCAGAATGGGTTCCCGCGGGAAAATTTGTAAAAAGAGTAATATTATTTGTGTGTATATTAATTATTTCTCTCGGGATTATTATATCTGTTGCTATACCTGAAGAATTAGCGTTTATTGGCCTGATCTTAGTTGGTTTTAGTGCAATTATTTTTCTTATCTATTGGAACTATAGAGGACTTCAAATTACCTTAACTAATCACCAACTTGAAGTAAATTATGGTATCTTTAATCATAAAAGGATTCATTTAACAGAAATTACGAATTGTGAAGTGGATAAAGCACATTTTCGAACATACGGGGGAGTTGGAATTCGATATGGATTTGACGGTTCATGGGCGTATAACACTGATTTTGGGAAAATAGTAAAATTGACTCTTCAAAATGATCGGCCATTTGCATTCTCAACAAAAAATCCTGAGAGGATCTGTAATCTTATCAATGAAAAGCGGAATTTTCAGTTTAATATCAGAAATTAACAAATTATTTTTTAATTTTATTGGTTTTATTGAAGTAGGTATTCCTAAGAGCTTTTAAAAGAAAAATTAAGGCCTAGGTAAATTTTCTTTGTTGAAAGCATGTGGCTTTTAATTACTAGAAAACTATTCGCTTTGTTATTTCCAAAATAGTAAATTATTTATATTCCTACATTATAGTTTTTAATTGATTTTAATAAAACATATAATATGTTTTAACCATTTTTTTATATTTCTAATCTCTATCAATTTAACAAAAGTTGTGGTAAAATTGATGCAATTAATTGATAATGCGAGTGAAAGAATAAAAAGAATAAGAAAAAGACTCCTTGATGATACTCCTATAATCTCTATAGAGCGAGCAGAGCTCTACACAGAGAAATGGAAGGAGACTGAAGATAGAGGGTTATCGCTTGGAGTAAGGGTTGCACTTTCAATGAAACATGTGCTTGAGAATATGACAATCTATATAGATCCTAATGATCGAATCGCAGGAAAATGGACAGAAAATTTTATCGGAATACCTATTGACATAGAGCGCGGAATATGGAACAATGTTTTTGAAGTGGAACTTGATGAAAAAACAATGAAAAAATATATGAAAAAAAGTAATAACAACTACTTATCATATATGATTAATAAAATCGGACCCGATGGTGTTCGCGAATTATTGGAAAAAACCAAAAAAATAGGGGCGCCAATTACGACACTTGGAACGGATACACTTGATAAACGAAAAATTAATCCATATCAAATTGGAGAAGAAAATAAAATAATTTTATTGGAGGAACTCATACCTTATTGGAAAACTAAAACTCTCGCAGATATGCTTGAAAAAGAATATGCCAACTCTACTGTATATACGGGAGAATCATATGCATTTTTATCGCATTTACCTTTAAAAACAGCTCAAAATGATATAGTAATATCCCCTTGTGCGGTGATAGGTACCTGGCAAGGGCATTTAGTTCTTGATTATGTCACCATTTTAAGAAAAGGTTTCTTGAATATGCTCAAGGAGGTTCAAGAGGAAATTGAAAAAAATAACGATCTAACTGATGATCAGAAAGAGTTCTTACGATCTGTTGAAATTACATTTGAAGCGGTGTTGATATTTTCGCAAAGATTAGCAGATAAAGTGAAAAAAGAACTTTATAAGACTAGCAACGCTGAGAGGAAGAAAGTATTATCAGAAATATATGAGGCATGTAAAACAATCCCAATTTCTCCTCCTACTACGCTTCGTGAGGCAATACAGACTTTTTGGATTGTGAAAACAGTTGTTGATTTAGCAGTACCCTTTAATGTGCATGGTCCAGGTCGTTTAGATCAGATATTTTACCCTTTTTATCGATCAGATCTTAAAAAAGGGCTTATCACTAGAGAAGAGGCACGAGAATTATTCGAAGAATTGGTTTTAAACATAATGAGCCATAATATTCGTCCTTATTCTAACGCTGTAAGTGATTTTAGCCAACGATTTGAAGGTTCAGAACCGGTGACGCTAGGAGGCTTAACTGAAGAGGGAGAAGATGCCACAAATGATCTCACGTACATAATATTAGAAGCAGCAGACCGATCAAAAGCATCCCTTAATTTTGCGGTTCGTTATCATGATCGCACTCCTGAAGATTTATATTTAAAGGTAGCAGAAATACAGTACAACGGATATTCTAGTATTTCGATATTAAATGATAATGTGTGTATTGAAGCCTTAAAGAAACGAGGAATTAAAGAAAAAGATGCAAATGCGTATTCCATTACCGGATGTGTTGATATGTGTAGTCCGGGGAAGACAGGTGGAATAAGTTTTTCAGCTCTTTTACTCTGTCGAACTCTCGATATGACACTTCGAAATGGAAACTGCATGACAATCGGGGGTTTAGTTAATGATGTGGGATTGAAAACAGGAAACCCGAATAAGTTTGCTACATTTGAAGAATTTCTCGATGCCTATTACCAACAAGTAGATTTTGTTATTCAGAAAATAGTAGAAGCCACTAATATACGTGATAGGCTATTTGCCGAGTATTTTCCTGCTCCTTTTATATCGGCATTCATGGGGGGTTGTATTAAAAGAAAAAAAGATGTAACTCACGGAGGAGCGTTTTACGATGCGGAAGGTATTCTCATAATGAACAGTATTGCAAATACAGTAGATTCGTTATATGTAATTAAAAAACTCATCTTTGAGGAAGGAAAATTCAATTTTAAGGAGTTAATCGCCGCAATTGATGAGAATTACACTGACAAATATCACACAATCCATCAGATGATTCTGGATCTCGATGGAAAATGGGGAAATGGAAACCCTGAATGTGATGAACTTGCTCGAGAAGTTACTACCCATATATTTGAAGAAACCTATAAATATAAAACCTACAAGGGTGGAGTTTATGCTCCGTTTATTATATCAATGACATCGCATACCTATGATGGGCGAATTGGTATCGCAACGCCCGATGGTAGGCTTGCAGGAAAGCCATTTGCCGCCAGCTGCAATCCTTATAATGTCGAGAAAAATGGGCCGACCGGCGTCATACGATCTGTAGCAGCGCTTGATTTTCAACATGTTTGTGGTTGTGCAGTTAACATACGAATGCATCCCTCTGGCATTGGAAAAACACAAGAAACCAGAAATAAATGGATTTCTCTTATAAAAACCTACTTTAGTTTAGGAGGTCAACAACTTCAACCTACTGTTGTATCTACAGAAGTTCTAAAAGCAGCTCAACAAAACCCAGAACCGTACAGGAATATAGTAGTTAAAGTCGGAGGCTATTCAGCATATTTTACTGATTTAGGGAAAGAGATTCAAGATGAAATTATTTCTAGGACAGAACATAGTGTAGTATAGGTTTTACCAAGTAAATTTCTTAACTTTACCATTTCTTGACAAATACCTTATTTGTCAAGAATATAATCTTTTTTAATGATTAGAAATAATCTATTTTTGGAATCAATCCATAATAATTTGATCATATCATAAGTCATAAAAATAAGAGGAAAAAATAATGCCACATATCGTTTTGAATATGAAATACCCCAGTCATCTTGCGAGTACAGTTATAAAAAAAAGTGCTGAAGCTAGGACGAAAAAATTGCTCCCTGATGAAGATCTTACCCAAGAAATACTTGTATCATCAGCGGCTAAATTTTCTGAAGATGGAGTAAAACTTTTAACCGTCACTCGTGTAAAAGAAGGAAAACTTGAAGAGGCATTAATGGTAATTGCAAAACAAATGGCCTATTTTTCAGAAATTGAGGGTTTTGAATCATCTGTAGAAGTATGGGCTACTCTTTCGGAAAGCTATCAAATGATGGGAATAAAGCATACTTAAGGTTATTTCTAATAATATAAATTTAATATTCTTTTTTTTTTTATTTCTGAAAATAAGTTTCTGTTATTAGTAGCGTTATTTATTTGTGATATTGTTCTGAAACTAATCTAGAATTTAATATAATATTTGATTAAAAGCAATTAGAAAATATATACCAGAAAAATTATATCGATTATTGATAAGGTTTTTCCTCTAAACCAACTAGCAGAAGCTTATAAATATTATGAGAATAGCCATTTAAAAGGAAAAGTGGTTATAAAAGTACAAGATAAATGCAATTGCAACCCTTTATACAGTATTTAGATAAAAACCCACTTTTTCTATAAATTAATTTCACAATATCTAATAAATTTCTAAGTTTTCTTTCATAAGTTTCATAGAATTGTTCAATTTTCCATTTTCTTTCTTTAGATTTAAAATTTCGCATGATTCCGGAACATTTAATATCCAATACCACTTTTTTAAAAAGTCTTTATCCAATTTAGCTATTCTTTCTCGTTCAATTATTTCTTCATATTCACTTGTTGCATTCTTCAATCGAGTAGCTCGAAATGAGTTAGAAACTTGCTGCTGTTTACTGATGTTTATTATCTTCCCTAATTCTTCTCTCTTTTTTTGTTTGGAATTAATTAAATCATCATAATCAAATAAGTTATGCCATACTTCATTATTAATAGGAGGTACCGTTAATAAGGGTATTGCATGATCTGATTCCCTGAAAAGATGATCTCTCAAGTAATTCTTAATTTTAAGTTCATACCCAGATAAGGAAATTAAAATTATTTGCGATCGGATAATATTACATTTCTTACTTTTGTCTTTTTTAAATTTATCCGCAAATTTGTTAATTTCATTCATCAATTTTAGTAAATTCATATATGTATATGGTTGAGAGGTTTTATTACAATAAATAAAAGTAACTTCATAGTTATAAAGAGTGCCCTCATCTTCTTCCGCACCATTTAATTCAGCTTCAGCTTCATAAGTACTTAATATTAATAAATCAAACATTCTCTGAAAGATATCACTATCAAGCGCAAAATCATAATTGCGATATATTTTAGTGGTATCTTCACTATTCTCTTTTATTCTTTTTTCGATTGAATTAATATAGGGATGATATTTTTCCTCCCATTCTTCCCGTTTCCCATCCATGTACGTTATGGAAAAAGGAAATTTCATAATTTCATCGGAATAACCAATTTTAGTATAGAGATGTTTTAGGAGTGTGCTAATTATCTTACTCTCGAGTGTAGAAATGTCCCTATTTTCTTGATCTTGTACCAATTGAAACTTAGAGAACTCTGTAAACGGATAGAGAATTTTATCATTTTCCTCTATATTTAATGCTTGAATTAATTTATCTTCAATATCATTGATATCTTCTTTTGAATTGTATTGGATGTCTAATATTTTGGCTAAGGATTGAATTTTGAGTAGCATGGTGGAGAGATATGTCCTTTCAAAATTCTTATCCAGCGATGCATGGATGACGGAAACAAAACTGGTTTCACTAACTGCTAAAATTAACAGATAATCTTGAGAAATAATAGAATTCTCAGATATCGTAAAATGAGAGTTCAACACTTTTTGAACTGTTGAATAAATCTCACTAATAGGTATTAATCTTTCAATTATTTTTATTCTCATACTTAATCACGTTCATAATTCGGTTTTTATAAAATTCAGGATAATAATTTTTTTTCATCCTTTTTATTAAACTGAGGATTTGTCTTTTAGCGATTGGACTAAGATCCTCAAAATTTACATCTTCAGGGTCAATTAATTGACTGTCATCCACCTTAACTTCCTTTCTTTTGAAGTTCAAGTGATTTGTATAAATTTTCCCTCGATGATGGTATTTCCTACATTTTGTACAATAATATTTTTCCAATTGTATAAATCCCTTAAATAAGCTGTTTAAATTACGAGTATGAATTTCTTCTCTGATGTTGATACTTTTTTATCAGTGTTTTCATTTAAAATCAACTTTTTTTCTAAAGTAAGAAAAAGTATTATAAGGAAAATCTCTTTTATATCGTTGTATTTTACGCTAAAATCCTAATTAAAATTTTAGTTATAAGAGATTCAAATATTTTCTACTACTAATATAAATATATGAGCGATTTTATTTAACTTTTAGTATAATAATTTAATGTTATAAATACTTTAATTTAAAAATTAAAGATTTCACACGATTACTTTTAGAAAACAACTAATTTTATATTTTTGTTGAGATTCTTGAACATAATTAGACTCACCAGAAAAACTCAAAGAGGAACAATTAGATGAATTCCTTATTTGAAATGAGTTATTCCGCTTCTTAGAATAAAGATTTACACTAAATTGTTGTGTGCGTTTTTCGCCATACTAAGATTCTTAATATCATCATAGCAGAAAAAAGCACTAATATTACCCACCAATTTTTTGAATTTATATAAATGTAGGTCGTTGTAATTTTAGCTAAAGTCAATGGTACCCAGAAGGACCAACTAATCATTAATACTATTTTTCATTTTTGTGAAGTATCATAATTTCTATTGCATTTAATGATAATTTTTTTAACTAATTTGATGGGATTCAATACAAATTTTAAATTAATAATGAGTTCTTATTTATTCTTAAGTTTAATTTTTTAAATATTTTAAAATGAGTTCCATTCAAGATGAAAAATAAACGTCGCAATGAATTAAGAAGAAAGAGATTAATTACTATTATCATTATTTGCATAATGATATTATCAGTTATCGTTCCAATAATCGCTATTTTCTCTGATATTTTAAAATAATATTATTGATGATTATATCATCTTATATTGGAAATTCAACACACCAGATGCTTTTTTCTAATTCATCAATAATCTAATCTTTTACAGGGAAATTAACTCCATAAGTCTCAACCAGACCTTTAAATGTATCTAATTCTGCCTGAGCTTGTTTAGCAATTTTACCCCGCATTAGTTTAAGAATAACCCTCGCAAAAATTGATTTACTGGTACCATTCCACACCATTGAAATTTGAGTGCCATCCGAAAGAACGTCAAAAGTGGTTTCAACTTCAATAATCATCCCCTGTCCAGACACTTGGGATTTTATTCTCTTGCCTTCTTCATAAGAGAGCAAATTATCTTCTAAAATGTAGGGACGGCCTTTTTCTAAATAATGCAAGTGAGAAGTCGCCCCCACCTCTCCAAATTTGCCCTTAACCACTTCCACTTTTTCTAAATATTGCATCCATTGCATCATATTCTGAGGATCTATATACGATTTCCAGACAATCTCGAGTGGTTGGGTAATAATTGCACTTATTTTAAATTTCGCCATAATAGTAATTGAAATAGCTCTTAAGTTATTGAAATATTTTCAGACTCACTTAGATTTTAATAATTTCCTTAATTTATACTTAATTAGTACATTACTTAAAACTAAATTTAAATTATGAGGGAATACTCCCATGGTATTTAAACTTACTCATACTCGCTTGCTTGTGAAGGATTTTAAGGCGTGCTTTAAATTTTATCGCGATGTTTTAAAGCTATCTCATGTTGGAGGTAATGAAAATGGTCCATATGCCGAATTTGATACGGGCAATCATTTACTTGCCTTATTTGACCGTCAACGCATTTCTGACGTGATAGGAACAAGAGAGAAACCTATAGACGCTGATTGCCAAGATAAGGTGGCATTAATTTTCGAGGCGAAAGACATTGATGAAATTTATTCCCAACTTAAAAGAAAAGGGTTAATATTTCTAACTAAACCTACCGATCGTCCTGCTTGGGGGCTCAGAACATCACATCTTAGAGATCCTGATGGTAATTTAATCGAACTATATACAGACCGCCCTGAAATATATACATCTTAAATATCTACATCAATAATCTCCATTTCATTTATGAATTCTTATTGATAATATATCTATAAAGAATCAGAATTTACTTATTTGATAATTTATGCTATTCTATTCCTTTTATACCTAATTAACTGTAGGATTTTTACACTTTTCACTGCTCCTTGTTAATACTTGAAATTAAACTAATCCTTCCCAGAGGATTTTAGCTAAAAGAAGGAAGGCATTTGAATTATTAATATTAAATTTAATAATGATAATGGTCTAAAAATTCTAAGGAGATTTTTTAATAAAAAGAATCTTTAGGATGAAGCAAATCATGATAGAAGAAATCGAAAAAATTCCTAATTCTTTCATAATGAGAGATGATTTAGAGTTTAAATATTATGTATCTGGCACGTGGAAAAAGTCAGCTTCGGGAAAAACTATACCGATTAAAAGTCCTTATAATGATGAGATAGTTGGAACTGTGCAAGCTTGTTCCATTGAAGAAGCTAATCAGGTCATAACTGTTGCAAAAGAAAATTTGGAATGTTGGGGAGAAAAGACTCAGAGAGAACGAGCGGATATATTAATGAAAGCTGCTAAATTAATGAATGAATGGGCTAATCCCTTAGGATATATTATGATGAAAGAGATAGCTAAACCCCTAAAAAGTGCGGTATCAGAAATAATCCGAACTGGCGAACTATTTGAAGCCACAGCCGAAGCGGGATTACAACAAGAAGGGGAAGCAATCTACGGAGATGCGTTTAAAGGTTTTAGTAAAGAAAAAATGTCAATGACGTATAGAGTTCCTTTAGGAGTGATTCTATGCATTGGTCCCTTTAACTATCCGTTTAATCTTACGGGATCTAAAATCGCTCCTGCTTTAATGGCAGGAAATACTGTTGTAGTCAAGCCACCTTCCCAAGGAGCAATCAGTCCCTTATTCTTTGGATTAATTTTAGAAAAAGCGGGAGTTCCTCCAGGCGTTTTTAATATAATCACTGGAAAGGGATCTGAAATCGGTGACTACTTAGTACAACACCCTTTGGTTAGTATGGTGAGTTTCACCGGATCTTCTGAAACGGGTAAGCATCTTGCAAGTGCTGTTGGAATGAAACCCTTATTGTTAGAATTAGGTAGAAAGGATGCGGCTATCGTACTAAACGATGCAAATTTAGAATTAACTGCAAACGCAATTGTTTCGGGTGGATTTTCATACAGTGGGCAAAGATGTACTGCGGTAAAACGAGTTCTTCCAATGCCCGGAATTGCTGATAAATTAATAGAATTAGTAAAAAAGAAAACACTGAATTTATCTATTGGAGATCCCGAAAAGAATGCTACTATCGGACCCCTCATAAGTTCAAAACAATGTGATTTCGTTCAAGGACTAATAGACGATGCTTTAGATAAAGGTGCCACTTTACTATGCGGAAATAAGAGGGAAGGCAACATCATGTGGCCAACATTGTTAGATAATGTGACAATTGATATGAGAATTGCCTGGGAAGAACCTTTTGGTCCGATATTACCTTTTATACGAGTTAGCAGTGCTGAAGAAGCAATAGAAATATCTAATAAATCAGAATACGGCCTTCAAGGCATGATTTTCACAGAAAACATCGATTTAGCTTTTAACATTGCACAGGAGTTAGAAGTGGGTACGGTTCAAATAAACGGAAAAAGTGAGAGAGGTCCAGATCATTTTCCCTTTTTAGGCACCAAATCATCAGGCTTAGGAACACAAGGAATAAAGTATTCGATTGAGGCGATGAGTAGACCGAAAGTCATCGTATTGAACTTATCAGAGAAAGGGAAGTTAGTAAAATTGTGCAAATATGATTAAATATTATTTTTTCTAATATAATTTATATTGTAAGTAGAGGACAAAATTGATTTTTTCTTTTTTTTTAATTTCAACTCACATTTTCGACGCTTTTAATGTGAACAGAAGAGGTATTTCAGCTTTTTGATGTTTCAATCTATAATACCCCTTAGTATCCTTTTCTGAAAAGGCAAATCTTTGGTAGGAAGTAAACGGATATTCATTAAAGAATTCAATTTTTAATCCTGCTTGGATTAATGAATTAATAATATCGGATAGACTATGATCCCACTCATATTCTTTTTGGGATTTCATATGAGACGCATCTGATGCATAAGACCCTTCAGCAGTAAATTCTATTGGCTCTGGTCTGTGAAAATAATTGTATTTGAGTTGTAATTCCTCTGGATGCTCATTATCAAACATCTTTGAGACGGAGTGTTCTTCTGCAATATAGAAGAAACCTCCTGCTTTTAAGAAATGAGCTATGATTTCTGCCCATTTTTTGAGATCATTAAGCCAGCACAAAACCCCGATTGAGGCATATACGATATCAAACTTCTCAGAAAGAACGTTTGGTAAATCATAGAGGTTGGTTTGAATAAAATTTCCTGTAAGATTCGCCTTGCTCGCTAATATTTTTGCTAATCGTATAGCCTCACCAGAAAAATCAATACCGGTAACCATTGCCCCCTCTCGTGCCCAAGAAAGCGTGTCTAGTCCAAAGTGACATTGAAGATGCAATAACTTTTTTCCCTTTACATTACCCATTTCCTCTAGCTCAAATTGTTTTAGCGCAGTATTTCCTTCAAGAAACGAATTCACACTATAACATTCACTTTCAATTTGAAAGTGCTCCTTAGCAAATTCATCCCACATCTTTTGATTTGCTTGAAAATATTGCTCATCCACTTAATACACCTAAAATAAACAAAATTATTTAGTTTAATATGGATTCACCTAATTTATATTTTGCTTTAATCAAAAGGATTTGGAGACTAAAAATATGGCAAGATATGATTCACATTTTTTCTATATCTGCTACTCTTGCTCCAGAAAGTCGAAAAGGTATAGAAGTGATCGGTGATTATATTCAAGAGTTTTTCAATTGGTATCCTATAAGATTTTTCGAATCTTTTTACTCTTTATAAGTATAGTATGGAAGAATTTACTTTTAAAAGTCAGAAGAATTCTTATATATCTCAATCTTCTAATATCTGTCTGGCATTTTGCTTCCACGTGTTTAAACGAGCTTCACCAATTCCTTTAATCTCTTTCGATTTCATCTTAACATTGCAATTTAGCAAATCCTTTACTGTAAAAATTTTTCCTTTTCTTAATTTTTCTGCAAAAGCGGGACCTATACCGGGAATATGTTCAAGTTTATACTTTTCTTCTTTGACAAATATTAATCCTACTTCTGATTTTTTTCCTTTTTTTATATCTATTAATCCCATGATGTCACTTGGTTTTTCTTTGACTTCTGGTACATCTTTATTCCGCTGACGTTGAATTTGCTCAACAATTGGAGAATTAAAATAGAAAAGCTCTATAATATTATCCTTTAACACTTTTTGTGTCCCTTCAGTAATAGAATTTGGAGGACAGACAAAAAAAGCATAATCATTTTTTTCAGGGTTATATTCTCGCCCTCTCATTCTAAATAACCAATTTGAGAATTTTTCTACCTTCTGCTTCATCTTTGAGCGTCCTGATATTGTCACTTCCCCAAAAGCTTTCGGAATATAACCAGAACGATTAGTAGCTCCAGTAGCATAAATATCTATATTGTATCCTCCTACATTTTTCACTTCAGGGAGCAAATGTTTAAATCCTTTTTTTCTAAGTTTCTCTTCCATAAATTCTCTAGCATTCTCTTCATAAATAGTTCTTATTTCATATTCTGTATATCCCATATAATCCATAGTGTCTAACACATAAGCGATTTGTTTCAATAGATCTCTTGGTAAAAAATATAGTAAAGATTCTTTAATTTTAGAATAAAATATTTTCTGATTGCTTCTGTCAAAACCTATTTTATCCGCTACTTGTTCTATAATTTCATTTTTTTCATTAACCATTAAGTTTCCAAGTATGATTTCTTTATTAGCCACAATACTAGCAAAACTTTTGCTTTGGGTTTTTAATCTTGTCCATTCTTCATCTTTTGGATTTTCAAGGCATGAAATAGCAATATAAAGACGTTGATTTTGGAACTGTTCCATTAAGTGTCTGATAAATTTCTCTAAAAATAATTTCAGTAATTTATTTGACTCATCAATTTCATCAAGAAATTGAAGTTCATCAAAAGCTATTACCACAAGAATATCTAATTGGAGTGCTAAATTCAAAATTCCATAGAAAAAATCACCTATAGTCTTATTATCTAATTGCATATTATAAAAATAGCTTAATGCAGATTGCCTTTCTCTTGAAGAATTAGAAATAAGTTTTAAAGTATTATTAACTAAATCTGGATTTTTTAAAATTTTCATTAATTCTAATTCTCTATTTACTTGATCTAATCTGTTTAAGATTTCTACTAATATTGGTCTATCGGCTTCTGTTAATTGTGAAAGGAATTTCTGTAGAAAAATAGGCCAAAATTCTTCTATATTATCTGTCACTCCTTTAAAATCAAAAAATAAATATATTAGATTTTCAAAAGCAATCTCTTCTGCAGCTTTTTTAACTTTAAATTTTAGAAGAGTAGTTTTTCCCGCCCCATTAGGCCCGATTATAGGTCTAATTTTAGTTATCCTTTCATTGTATACATCTAATATGTCTCTTTGAAAAATCTCATCAATATATTTTCCAACAAAATTTTCACTCGCCTTTACACCCTCAGATTCTTTTTTATTATGTGTATATTTGACTTTTCGCTCAATGTATAACCAATTTTGAGGAAAACCTTGTTCTAATCTTAGAATTTGTGTTCTTAGTTTGTTTTTAGCAGAAGATATTGAATTTCACTTCCATTGATATGATAGAATTTGCCTTAACAAATTATAAATAAATCAAATACTCTATTCTATATATTATAATCAAATAGGTTGTTTATAAAATTTGATTCCCAAAAAACATTTTAAAAATAAATTTTCACCATTTCATCATAGCTATTTTATTTGTTTTAACATTAAATTCCCTTATGGTCAGGGACTCTTTATCCCTTACGTAATTTTTCCTGAGTTTATTAAAACGATTAAGAATGCTAAATCTTTTATTGAATTACGTTCTATTCTTCTCAAACCAAATTGCGTAATGATGTGAGAAAAATAGTACTTTTACTAATTAGTGGAATATATGCCATAGTTATCGGAATTGGGATTATAGGTCTTTGGACGATGTTGTATGTTACTAAACAGATACCCGAATCAAAAACCGAGCCTGTAGCAATACGGTTTCATGTAACTGCTGAAATGACTATGGGACTTCTCTCCCTTATAAGTGGAATTTTACTTCTTATAGGGCTCCCTTGGGCATCTAATTTCTTTATTCTGGCAATGGGATTAGTGATTTATGCCGTAATCAATTCAGCAGGCTATTATGGACAAAAAAAGCAGTGGTCATTTGTCATTATGTTTGGAATCATTCTTATCGCTTCAGTTTCTTTAGTAATTTTAAATACAATAAGAATCTGAAATCAAGTCAATTACTCTTAATGATTTGAAAATTTTCCAATATCTCGAGCTTTCTGGATTCTATACTATCAAAACTAATTTGTTCTTCAAAAAAGAAATCAAACGGATCTTTGAGATCTTTCAGTAATTCTTTAGAGTAGAGGTGGTCATAAAAGTATTCACCTTTTTTTGTCAATGTAATTAATCCCTCTTTTGACAGCGACAAAAAGTTTTCATGAAGTAAGTCATTTATTACCGATATTACTCCTTTTTCTTTAAATAAATATAGTCCAAAAGAAGCGAACTCTGTATATACCTCTTCGCCTTTTTTCAGAGATTTCAGGAAATATTCTGATAATTGTATGGGTGTGAATTTCAAATTTATATTATCATTATAAACGGTAAATATCCACTTGGTTATGTATTCCATGAAATTCTTTTCATATTTCATCTGGAATTTCTCATATTCAATTTCTTCTTCTTTCGAGGCAATTAGATCGCGTAAAATTTCAATAACTTCTTTAAATATGAGAGCACATACAAAGAGGGCGATAATTGGATCACAATAATGAAATAAGGGCATTCCGAGTGCTGTCCCGAGATTGGATAAAAGAGCACCAATGATGATACTAATGGATAATATAATGTTTACTTTCGAATCTATAGCACTCGCGATAAGGGAAGAGTTCCGATTTTTTTTCCCCACAAAATTTTTCAAAATGCGTAAATATGTATTTAAAAATATCGAGATTATAGCGATTATCACGATGTATATGACATTGGATATGGGTTCGGGACCATAGAATAAAGATTGAACTGAATTCAACATGATAGAGCCTCCTGTAAAGGTCATTAAGCTGATGATGACGATATTTACTACTTTTTCTTGTTTAAATCTGATGCCAATTACAATTAATATGACGGCGATACAATCCAATAAATTCTCAAAGCCTTCTGCGAACAGTGATTCTGAATTGAAAAACCCTATAAAGATTTTAAGGAGGCTCAGGAAAAATAATCCTAAAAATGACCGAATTAGTACAGTTTTTCTGGTTAAAATTTTGTTAAAATTCTTCATTTGACTATTTAGCGTTTCATTCCATACTTCTCCTTGTTGTTTGCCCAAATCGTTCAGATACACCTCATCGCCGTTAATATCTGCAAATCCAAGTGCGCATAAATAATAAATGCTAGATTTGGCTGTTTTATCGTCAAAATAGATATTTTCTGTGAAGATATTAAATATTCCCTTGAGTTGTTTTTTTAATTCCGAAAAAGTGAGGTGATTATTTTCTGCCCTTCTTAAAAAGTATAAGGCAGCATATTCTATCCGATTAATAGGAAATATATCGTACTTTCTTCGATGAAAACTGACTGCAACAATTCTAATTAACGAATTTATAGTAAATAAAATCATTGCGATAAGGGAAATATAAAAGATAAACGTAAATTCAATTAAAATAGAAGTTTGATTGATACTCTGGAGAAATATAAACATTATTATGTAAAAGTACACAAATACCAAATAAAAGCTAATTAAGCCCCGATAGACTTCTTTTATATGAAATTGCTTGAAAAGAATGTTAAACCCAATTGATAAATAATGACCTATAAAAAAAAGTGACATAACCGTTAAAGAAAAGCTCCAAATTACATTTCCTGTTAATAGAAATTCGGTTGCTATCAATGCTGAGGAGAGAATGAAATAGAGGGCAATTACCTTTTTCGGATCTAATTCCCAATTTAACTTATGAGTAAGGATGTGAGCATAATTCAACATCGCTGCTGCTGAAATTAAGAAACTCCAGAAGATCGAATGAAATATGAAGAATTCGATAAAAAAGAGTGAAATTAAAACAATCACTAACCCTATGCCAATTAATACATAGCGCCATTTCATATTTTTACCACTAAAAGTTCAAGTAAATTGAGGTCTGATTGTATTTTTTTATTGGATTTTAAAATTTCATCCTTCTCATAGTAAATTTCTAGATGTTAAAAAAAAATAATCATTAGTTAAGAATTATTCAAGAAATATATTTAAAAATTTATAGTTCACATCCATGAATTAATGTACTTCTGCTGATAAGGAGAGTTAAATTTCTTAGCTAAAGAAATTTTATTGATTTTTTATAAACAATAACGTTATAAACTCTTACATAATTTAGATCCCGAATTATAACGAAGATGTTTAAAAATGTTTAAGAAATTTATGGATAATTTAACAAATGCCTTAGGAATAACCAGCAATAAAATAAATGAGTTAATTAAAGGAAGTAATCATTATATTAATGCAGAAGAGAACGTCACAACCAATATTAAAAAGACGGTTACTGCATTAAAAGGTTATGCTGAGACGGAGACTCCTTCCTTAGGACAAGCGGTAAGTTCATTAGCGTCCACATTTGAAATTATTGAAAAAGAAAGCACGGAAAAAGTCAAAAGACTCCGAGAAGAATATATTGCTCCGCTAAACGAACTGTTGGTTGGCTTACAAAAACTTCAGACGGAACAGAACGAGGCACAAAAAGCTACGAGAGAGCTAGAAAAAGCTGAAAAGCATTTAAGCAAAGTCCAAAGTAAACCAAAAGAAAAATTAAAACCGAATGAAATTCAAACTGCTGAAATGGAATTAAAAACTGCTAAGGAAAAAGCTGCGAAAGAAGAGAACGATGTAAAAGTAGCTACCGTAGATTTTAATAAAATAAAATTAGAAACTATGCAAAAAGTTATTAAAAATTTGGTGGACATTGAAACGGTGTTTCATAAAAAGATTCTTGATTCCGTCGCAACCGTAAAAACTAAAGCTGATGCTATTAAAGTTATGGAAGAATCAAAAATTTAACCTAGGTTTTTATCTTTTTTTTTTGCTTATTTTTTCTTAAAATATTGCTATTTTAGATAGAAAGGTATTTAATACTCTATTATTTTATTCCATATATTAAACCCATGGTTTTCAATTCAGTTTTCACCAATTTGGGCATTGTTAGCTCATTTATTGAATCAACAAAATTAATTTGCTGAATACCCCATTCTTTCATTTGCCTTATTAAATCCTCATATTGTCCATATCGTCTCTTATTTTTAAACGTATCCTGTAAAGAAAAGGAACCTCCCTTTTTTAAGACCCGTAAAGATTCATTAATGAGTTTACTTTTGTCCCTGGTGTCTCTTACTTCATGATAGACAAAATTGCTCACAATCGCATCAAATTCACCGTCTTTAAAGGGTAATTTTGAGGCAGTCGCCTTCTGAAACATAAGTTGGTTTGCCACCCCTTCTAATTCAGCATTCTTTTCGCACTGCTGTTTTGAATAATTCCATGTTTTTCCCCAATAATCTATTCCGCATACATCAGAGGCAGGATATCTTTTAGCAAGCTCAATTGCTAAGCCTCCTGCTCCTGTTCCAACATCAAGTGCTTTTCCTTTCCCATTCCACGGTAATTTCTGAATCACTAAATCCCAAATCTTATATTGTATCTCATTGTTATTTGTAGAAAAATAATAGTATAAATAAAACATGAATGCGGAAGGCAGAGCCCATACTCCTGCAATCACCCATAATATGATTTTAGCTAAGGGAATTATTGAAAATAACGTAGGAATCAATAGAATTAAAAATACACCTATAAAGAGATATAAGAAATTGCGAGGGACCCAATTTCCATAATTTACTGTTTGCTTCATTTTTTATAGTTATTAATTATTTTATTATAATTGTTAAAAGTTTGTTCATATTTAAATTTAGGCATTCCTAATTTGTACCAATAAATGTCGATAAATCAATGACTTAAGGGATTAATTATCGTAAATTGGAACCATTTAAAAAATATTGAATATTTTAGGTTCTTTAAAATCTATATTAGTAAATTAAATTCAAACAGTAATGTTTAATATAAGGAATATCTGTTTATAATAAATTAATTTACATATTTCGAGAATGTTAAAAAAAATAGGTTTATTATAAGGAAGGCTCCAAAGTTTATATATAAAAAAATAAATTTTGAAATATCTTTTAAGGAAGGTATGAACATGGAAAAAACGATTTTTGAAGAAGCACGTGAGATAAAGGTATTCGATAGCGTTGATGTACTTGTCTGTGGAGGAGGATCATCAGGAATTTTTGCTGCCCTTGCTTCGGCACGACATGGTTCCGATACATTCTTAATTGAGCAGGAAGGTTTTCTTGGTGGTACTGCTACAGCCTATCTGGTTAATCCTATTCCTGAGATGATGGGAAAGGGCGGACTTATCCAAGAATTCATGGATCGAATGGCGGAAAGAGGAGGATATATCAAACATGATCCCTCCGAGGTTAAATATGACTTCTCCCTTGCAAACACTTATGATGTGGAGATCTTCAAATTTATTGCTCAAGAAATGTTGGATGAAGCGGGTGTTAAGATGCTGTTGCATACACTTGCTGTAAAACCAGTAATGGAAAATAATAATATACAAGGAGTAATAATTGAAAATAAATCGGGAAGACAAGCAATACTTGCGAAGAGAGTGATCGATTGTACCGGTGATGGGGACATTGCTGCTCGTTCAGGAGCACCTTATGAAAAAGGAAGGAAGAAGGATGGTCTAATGCCCTCGGTTTCACTGCTCTTTCATCTTCATAATGAAGAAGAGCTGAAAAACCTGCCCGCGACACCATTGGGGGGTATTTTTCTCCTCAGCCCAATCATGAAAAAAACAGCGAGGAGAGCGGGTATTAAATACAAATTACCCTACGATGTAGCTTTTTTGGTGCCTATGCCGGTGAGTCCAAGGATGCTTCTAGTAAATCTCGCTCATGTGAAGGGTATCGATGGGACAAAGGCAGAGGATCTTACCCGCGCACATATTATTTTGCGAAGACAGATTATAGAGGCAAGAGATGTCCTGCGACATAATCCTTATTTCAGTTCCTCGTATGTTGCGGCTACAGGAACACATATCTATGTTCGAGAGACAAGAAGGATTAAGGGTGAATATTATCTTATCGAAGAGGATGCAGTTGAGGGCAAGCATTTTGAGGATGCGATTACGTCATGTCGATACATGATAGATGTTCATCCCCTTGATAAGAACGAAACCGGCAGATATGAAAATCATCCGCCTTTTGATATTCCTTATCGGAGTCTTGTACCGCTTAAAATTGACAATCTGTTAATAGCAGGACGATGCATCTCATCTGATCGATATACTCAATCTGCGCTCCGGATTGGTGGTACATGTATGAGTACTGGTGAAGCTGCAGGTACAGCTGCTGCAATCTCGATCGATGAAAAATTGAAACCCCGGGAACTAGATGGTAAGCACGTCCGAAAGGCATTAGAGAAAGGGGGAGTCAATATCAGACCAGAAAAAAGCACCATTCCCGAAGAATGCATGTTTTAATAATCATAAGTATTTTTATGATATTAAAATATTTGCACAACAAGTTTTTTCAAATGAATACCCTATAACCCAACTATTTGAATAGCTACATCCCATAATTTTTTAGCAAGGGCTTCGTTGTAGGAATCTTCTGACGATTTTTGCTCTTGTTTATTAATAAAGTACTTCCCATTTATCCCTTCTACTTCTGGTGAGGAGGCTAAATATATCGAAGTCTCAGCTCCTTTTTCAGGCTTTTTGAAAAGGTGTCTTACAATCCCTTTTTTAGGATTGGATCTATCGACACCTAAATTGGTGTTTACCAATCCCGGATGGATCGTGTTCAAAGTGACTCCTGTACCTTCTAGCCTTCTGCTCAATTCATATGATATTAAAAGCAAGGCCAACTTTGAATCTCCATATAATCCCATAAAACGACTTTTTTTATGCTCACCTTGTAGGTCCTCAAAATCAATGGTTCCATATTTATGAGCCGCTGAAGCTACATTTATTATTCTGCTTGGGGCGCTCTTCTTCAAGACGTCAAGTAATAAATTTGTCAATAAAAATGGCGCTAAAAAATTTACCGCAAAGTTCATTTCGAACCCGTCAGCCGATAAAACTCGTTTCGAGAGCATGACTCCAGCATTGTTTATAAGCACATGCAGATTCTGATACTTCTTCTTGAACTCAGTTGCTAAATTGCGAATCGATTCTAAAGAGGCTAAATCGCATAATAATAAATCCACTTTATTGTTTCCAGTTCTTTGAGTTATCTCATTTAGCGTGGACTCGCCTCGTTCCTTATTTCTACAGACCATCACCACAGTTGCATTCATTTCGGCTAATCCTATAGCGGTAACTTTTCCAATACCCGAATTTGCTCCGGTGATCATACAAATTTTTCCTTCCATACTCATATTTTTTACTTCAACTCAATCTCAACAATTGTAATCTAATTTTTAATAGATTCACTATGAGTAAATCATTCATATTTTATCAAAATACCACCTATATCTTATAAATCACTCTTGAGATAATAGCAGAGATTGAACCTAAAGAAAAAATTTTATCCGTTTTTCTTCTTTTGGGATAAATATCGGACAATCCCTAATATTGGATTGAGGCGAGGGACATTTTCTTTATAGATCCCATATTCTTCCCCAAATTTTTCGAGAAGCTTTTTATCTTCAACGTAAGTCCATTGATAGGTCAAAATGATGATTATACTACTGAGAACAAAATTAAACCACTCGGGATTCCATAACGTAATGCTAATGGTAAATAGAATACCTCCTAAATATTGAGGATGACGAATGATGGCATACGCACCATTTTTAACAACCTTAGTGGTATGAAGATAACTTTTCCCCTCTTCAATATCCCCTCGTTTCTTGAACGTGATGAAAGGAATGAAGGCAAAATAAAGGCTGAAGACCCAAATAATCCATCCGATATACGCCAAAATTGGGAGATTTGAATTATTTTCGATAACAAACATCAAAATAATTTGAGTAAAAAAAGCGAGTGTAAAGATCGTTGTAAAGAAGATATTTCTTAACCTTGATTTTTGATTCTTCTCTGACATTTTTTAAACTTCTAAATTTTTCATCCTTAATGGTTTATCGCTTGGAAGATACTTTTCTAATTGGAATTTCCTTATAGATTATATATAATTTATTTTATTTAAGTTTAGTATAACCTTCTTTGTTATAATATCTTAGGAATCAAATTAAATTTCTTTTAGGTGTTACTTTTCGAATTTTTACATATATAGGATTTAAATTGGTGGGTGCGTATATAGAGTTATAAAAAAGAAATTTGTTGAATCTAATGAAAAAGAAATTAATGCATGCAGTTATATTTTTATTGTTGGCCTTTTCTGCCTCCAATTTTTTTGGAGTGGTTTTAATTGGTGGGAATACGATGGCTTTAACATCAAATGAAAAAAATCTACTCAAGACTAATGATTCTTCTGATCACCTTTTATGGAATTTTACCGCAAACGAGGAAGTCCGATGTGTAGCTACTTCTGCTAATGGTAATTTGATCAGCGCAACTACGCTTGGCTCTGAAGGGAGTGTGTATTTATTAAATAATACAGCATCTAACTCAAAGTTGCCATTATGGGTTTTTAACACATCATCGAATGTTTACGGGACGGACATTTCTGGTGATGGAAATTTTATCACGGCAGTTAACGATAATGAGCACATATACATGCTTAATAATTCGATTACTTCACCAAAACAACCTATTTGGGATTATCACCCAACGGGGAATTATATGAATGATGTTGCCATTTCAACCGATGGAAATTACGTTATCGCTGCTAGATACGATGGATCGATTATTCTTCTGAATAATTCAATTATTAGCCCAAACCCGGAAATATGGACCTATGCTACCGGTGGTGCTGTGTGGTCTGTAGCTATTTCCGGGGATGGTACTTATATTGCGACAGGAAGTCATGACAATCGAGTGTATCTTTTTGATAAAAATAATGCTACACCATTATGGAATTATTCTGTGGGTTCAGATATCCATTCGGTAGCAATTTCGACTGATGGAAATTATATCGTCGTAGGGACAAGCGGTACTAAAGTTTTTCTCTTCCATCAATCCAGCTCCACTCCTTTATGGAACTATACCGCCGATGACCAGATAAACAGTGTCGCAATAAGTTTCAACGGGGCTTATATTGTGGCAGGAGGGGAGGATAATAGAACCTATCTTTTTGAACGATCAAGCTCGAATCCTCTATGGAACTTTACTGCGGGAGGAGCAATATCTGATTCTACCCACCCACGATGCATCGCAATCTCAGAGGATGGTAAGTACCTCGCAGTCGGAAGTTACGACTTTAAAGTCTATGTATTTGAAAGAACCAGCTCTACACCACTATTTAATTACACCACAAGCGGAGAAATTACTAGTATAGCGATGTCGGCAGATGGTGCTTATATCGTGGCAGGTTCTATAGATAGAGGCGTATACCTTCTATATAACGAACTCCCATTACCTCCAAATGGAGGACCGGCAATTCCTTTCGGGATGAGTTTTATCATGATTGCACTAATTAGTGTAGTGGGGTTAATCTTACTCAGTAAAAAACGACTCCAGATTCATTAACCCATTAATTCCGAGATTCTAATCTTGAATTTTTTTTATTTTCTTTTTACATTTTTGGAGTTCTAAATATAGTTGAAAATGTTATGTGAGAATTTATCTAACTACAATGAGAAAGAGATAAGAAAAAATATTTTTTTTATTAAAGTTTTAAATAAAAATTTAAGTATCCTCTTTTTTATATCGCATTGAAAATTTCAAAACGGATATTCCAAGCAGAATTGCTGTATAGAACCAAATTAAAGGAAATCCAGGAATCGCTCCAGCTATAGAAGGTTCAAAGATAACAATTATGAAATCAAAAATCAGGTTTTGAGTTCCTGGTTCTAAACCAGTGATATGATAGGTATCTATCGCATCCAGTTGAATTATAAAGCCTTCCACATCAAACTCAGTTAAATTTGTTCGGGGCACCATACTTGAAGAAATTGAGGAATTTAACTGTATTTCAGCAATACCTAAAAAATCAATAAGATAGACTCGTGTCGACATTT
>Ga0307433_1000476_pt1 | contig 30829 bp, 56 predicted proteins | sample SalMarWE160210MG_FD_202166 | JGI IMG/M metagenome (GOLD analysis project Ga0307433, IMG submission 202166) | Salt marsh sediment microbial communities from the Plum Island Ecosystem LTER, Massachusetts, United States - WE1603-210 | ecosystem: Environmental > Aquatic > Marine > Intertidal zone >... | reverse complement strand
GCCGACATTCGTAGATGCTACGCCCCAAAGTTTTTCGAGTGTTTCAACTATTATCTCGGTAAGTGTCGCTTTTACCGTAACGGGTTTTGCCAACCCTAATCTATCGAGTGGGTTTCCCGAGTTGCCATTCATTAGCTCATAGATTTCTCTGGGCCAAGCAACTTCACCAAGTAAAACCTCCCCCATATCTTGCGCATCAAATTCAAGTTTGAAAGTATTGACCAATATATTTTTTGTCGAACCAACAGCAGTATCTGGCATTATTTGCCTCCTTTTATTTTCTTGTTTACTTCAATCAATTTTTCTCGTACTTCTATTAATTGTTGCAGTAGTTCTTCCCTTTGTTCAATCAATTCTGCTTTGTCTTTTTTCTTTTTAGATTTCTTTTCTTCTCCCAATTCTACCTCCTATCTATATTGGATTAACAAAGGGACTTCTATTTCCATTTCAACCCCTCGTATTAATCCGTTTTTAGCTTGTTCGTCAATAGACCTTAAATAACGAGTATCAGTAAAATTAACGTGAGTTGCTTTATCCCCTAAATCAAGAGGTAGTGCGCATAGAGCAGTCTTCGTTGCCAATTCATAATCGAATACACCTCTGGCTGTTCCTGTGCCGGTAACGGCTTTACCCTTCTGGAATATCCTGAACCATAACCATATTATTAATCGCAGATTCTCATAACACATTGCCATACCACGTCCGCCATAAAGATTAGTATCTTCAATCGGAGATGAATTATCGGGTTCAATGCAATAACATGGAAAATGTGATGCCGGTATTGAATCAGGGTCAACCCATACCTCATAAACCTTTTGAATACCTGCTACCGCTGCAAGCCGTGCCACTATATCTAACCAGGCAGTTTCTTTTGACATACTCATAGGATGCTTCCTCTTGAAAGACTCGCATAAAACAATTTACCGTACCTATTTACTATTTCACGTTTCTTTTCTCTTACAGAAGATTGCAGATAAGAACGTTTAGGCATTTTAACTTCTTTTGTTTTAACCCATCCACTCGCGGTTTTGAAAATTAAGTATGGCGCGTCTTTAGTTCTTATTATTCCTCCGAGTTCATGTATTCTTGCGTATGCTAACATTCGCCCCTTCAATCCAGAACCAACTCTACCTATTACGGAACCCGCCCTTATTTTCGCATCTGATTGAATCGCCCCTGACAATCCTCCGTTTCTATTATGAAGTACCTGTCCGCTTAATTTATACTTAACCACATAACCTCTAACCCATTCCGCAGTAGCTTTCATGGCAAGGATAGAAGCAGGCATAACATTCGCAGAAATGCGTCCAAGTCCTTTTATTGCAGTACCCCTGATTTTAAATTCTATCACAATGACACCTGTTTGTATTTCTTGAATCCAGTATCTATTTCTTTCTGCGAGAATAATAATGGATGTTCTTCTTCGTTCTCCTGTACTACCCTGGATTTTTGATAAGTATTAGCCATTACCTTCATAATTGTTTGTTTTAAATCCAGAGGCAATGTAGCAGTAACATATCCATGAGTATAGACAACCTCTATAAGTTTCTTCTGAGCGTGGAACCAACCGGCATGAAGTTGGATGATACCGTTATCGTACCAAACATAGTCATCTGGATCCAACCGGTTTTCATATGTACCATCGCAGTCATCATCGGTTTTAATGGAAGCCACAGCGGTAACAAGACCGTTTTCCAGCAGAATAGTATTAGTTCTATCCCCATCATGGTATTCAGTTGTTGCTGTTTCTATTAAAACCTGTTGTAAAATATTGTTAGCTACATCAAGTTCGGTAGAATCCATTATTTTCTGTAATAAAACGTCATCATAGATTTCGGTCATGTGTATAAACTCTTTAAAATCAGCAAGAAGTATGAGACTCATTTCTTCTCTTTAGCCACCATGTCTTTTGTTTCTTTCTCGCCTTTCACGATATCCTTTACAACTTCTTTAACCTTTACCCGTTCATAAGCACTTTTGGGTAAAGACTGCAAGAACTCTTCTTCTACATTGACTTTTTTATCCGCGTCAACTGTTACATTTAATCCGTTCTTGTATTTTACCAATGTCCTGTTTTTTAATTTTATCAATGACATATACTCTCCTTTTTAGTAACAGGGCAGGGTATTTCCCCACCCTGTTATAGAGTTATAGAGGTTTTATTTATTCCCCTTTAATCAAATCTTTAATCCTTCCAACTATATGCGCATCAACCGTAACACTATCAATACTTAGATTAAATACTCTCAGTCTCGCATAACGATATAGTTTCCAGTTATCATAAGTATCCAATGGGTAATACGTCAATAACGTTCCCACTGTTCCTGTTGCCGCCGTCAAAGTATATGGCACTGTCCAGTTCGTACGGTCGAAACTATACTGCACTTCTGCGCCTATTGAATCTCCAGCAGCTCCACCAGCATCAGTGAGCAATAAGGCAAAAGCCCAATTTTCCATTGCCCACCTATCATAAGTGGAATAAGTATCATTCGAATCTACCGGTTGTATAATTGCCTCGTATGATTGAGGTTCAAATTGAGATGGCCATACATCGCCATAAGTAAGATTCGTATCGATACCATAAGCAGTCGTGTCTATTGTAGTATCGACATGAGGGATTATATACTCAAAAGTATCATTGGCGGCTCCAAGAATTTCCGTGAAGAGCGCGTCCGACAATGTATAGTTTTTGTAGTCCTTAATCCCAAAGAGGGAAAACGAGATAACAAACAGTACGAGCATCAAACAAATAAATTTTCTCATCTTACACCTCCCCTTAGCTTCCCGCTGCCGCGGTTGTTAGTTTAGCAAGTCCATCTTCAAGAGCAACTTTAATATCAAGTCTTTCAACAAATCTTAATCCGAGTAAATCAAATTCAGCTAAGTTGGTGCCGTCTATTGTTGCCTCAGTCAAAATTTTAACCTGTAATGTCTGTCTATCTCCAAACATTACGCACTTTTTCAAATCACCGAAAACAACAAATGATGTACTTGGTGCGGATGCGCCATTAGCGGGCATTGTAGGAACTGTTTCGTATGGATAACCCCAAATAGTGCCAGGTGCATTGTCAGCCATTGCGTTCCAAATCAAATCACCATCATCATTTCTAAGTTTTCTAATGTGCGTCAAGATGTTCTTATGGAAGTAGTATTTCCCGTTCTGTTCTGCACCTGCGACAATCGAATCCGGTAAGTCGAGCAGGTCATCGGCTGTGATATCGGAAAAGGCTATCTTACCAGCACCCATAGGGACATTTGTAACTCCTGCTGTCCCTAAAATACCGGCAATACCATTCCCACCGTTACCATTGAATAATGCGTCATCTTCACCAATCAGGAATTGTTCCACCATCAGGTTACGAACAAATTCAACGATTGGGGGTGTAGCATCAGCGATAAGCTCTTCCTCGAATACTACAATGGCTACTTGTTTGCAAGCTTCAAGAGTTGTCATTTCAAGAGTAGGTTTAGTTACATTCTTCTCTCTTTCTGAAAGTTCAACTTTGGGAGCAATCCATTGCGTTGTAGGTCGTGTAGCAAGTTTAGGAACCGTCAATGACAATCTAACCATAGGAACCATTCTGCAATCCCTTCTCGCTATTCCAAACTGTACCGGTAAACTCATTATCTCCGCATAATATTCAACAGGAACGAGATAATACCCTTGAGCGTTATTCGTTTCTGTCATATACGTGGATAAGGTTTTCGCGTCCCAATTATAAAGTTTCATATACTTCGCTTTCTCTTCTTCGGTTATCGCTTGCAGTTCTTTCTTGTCATGCTGGGCTACTGCCCTGAAAAAGCGAGATGTTTGCGCGAACTTCACAGGTTCACCATTTACTGTGTCCTGTGGATTAACTTCTCCGGCTTTATGCTGTTCGAAAAGGGCTTTCATCTCTGGCGTTTCAAGCAGAGACTCGGTTGCAGATTTTACAATACCTTCCGACATATCACCGGTAAGTTTTTCCACTAATTCTTCATAAGTTAAGTCCATAGTTTCTCCTTTTAAGGTTTATCTTCACTGTTTACTATTCCTAATTTCTTCCTAAACCCTCTAAGGAAACTATCGACTAAATCTGTTTTAACATTCGAACAAACTGATTCTTTCAAATTATCGATTTGTTCGTCTGACAGAGATAAGCCTTCGTTCTCCTCTGGATTCTCCGGTTTCTCTTCGGAATCCTTTAATCTAATACTTGGTTTAATAATATTAATAAGTTTACCTTCTCGTTTCTCCTTGATAACAGTTGCAGGTGATGGGTCTTCAATGATAATCTCGGTCTCAGGTATCAAAGCCGTTCCAATTTCCTTGCCATCAAAATCATAAACCGTTATCTTAGTCATATTAGGGTCAATGTCTTTACCTGGCCCTGGACGTTCCACCCTTCGCATTTCTCCGCCACATTCAGAACATTTGATATCTTTACAATGTTCTTCGCTTGCCATTTTATGACCGCACTCAATACATTCGCAATCATAAGTTGCTTTTATTTCTTTTTCTGCCTCTGGTTCCTTTTCTTTTTCTTCTTCCTTAAATCCGAAATCCTCAAGACAAATAGAAGGTATCTTTATCCGGTCATCCGCCATAGCTTCTTTGACTTCGACTAACTTCTCTTGCAGTATCTTTTCCTGTACAGCGTTAGGATTAGCAGGAATAGGTACAGCAGAATGTTCAAGCAGTTCCCATTTTGTTATAACACTTGATAATTCCGGGAAGTCTTTTAATTCTCCTTCATTTGCTGAACGCCTATCGATAGGAATGAATCCAACAGAAACAGATTGCATAAAATCATCTCTATACATTTCGTAAACGGTCTTGCAGTATTCACTCCAAGCATTTCCTTTATCAACATAAAACTCGGTAAGTATTTTTACTTCTCTATCTAAGATTTTCGACCATATACCTCTACCAAGCGGCAAATTATCTACCCTACGGTTATGACACCAAAGAAAAGGTTTTCCTGTTTTATTATAATTCTCTACTTGACACCCATCTGCCATTAAACGTTCATTAACCCTATCTACAGTCTCATCACTCGCGACAAAGAGTATAGTATGCTTCTTGTCGTCCACATCCTCAATCTTGAAACTCTGCCCCTTAAATAAATCGCAAGTTTCCATCCCTTTTTCTTTCGCTTCCTTCATAATTTTTTTTACATTCATTTATACCTCCTACTATTTAAGACACGGTATAACCGTGCAACGACAATTGATTTGACCAGGATATGATTCTCCTGTACCCGAAAAAGCCCTTTCAAGTGAGATACAACCATCTCCTTCATTCAATTCATGTGTTTTTCTCACATCATCATCCATAGCGGTTATCCATTCCTTTTTTTGGATAGAAGCCTGTCTCATTGATTCCATGTGCCCGAAATTGGTAGCTGTGTTTACTTCCGTCCTGGCTATTCTTGAACTTTTAAAACCTCTTGCATCATCATAGATATTTACTACTCTATCAGAAAGTTGTTTTATCGTTTCACCTTCATTTATACCTTCTGTTAAAGTTTTTGTTAAATCTTTAAAATTACCTGTATTTACACTTATAATTTTATTTTCACGTGATTTAAACCAATCTTCGATAATTAACGAATTTCCTTGAAAGCCTCCCTCTATAATTAAATCAAAATCGAGGGTAAGTGTTTCTCCACCGGATATAACCATAGCGAGTACTAAGGGTTTCATTAATGCTACAAGTTTTTTATCCTCTATATCTTTTGAAGGTAGATATACTTCCGATGCCTTATATCCCTTCCCATACTTATTCAAATTCGATATAACCTGTTTTTGTTGGGCGTCAAAGAATTTCCCTAACGGATAAATCATATTGGCTTCATGTTTCAATGTCCTGTCAACATATGCCTTCCAATATTTTTCTTTCCAATCTTTTGTGCGAACCGAACAAAGGCCTTTCATTTCTTTGACAGGTTCTTCTTCCTGTGAAGGAGCAATCATATCGAGCCTTGTTAGATTAAAGGGTATAAACCTTACATCTCCTTCAGGGAACGCCTCATAACCCCATTTTTGTGCTATTTGATTGGGTGTTATTGCCGCCGTCTTAAATAATTCAGCATCTTTCTTTAATTCAAATTCATTATCCTGTGGAATTACATTAGGAGCCTTCTCGAATAATCTCTTATCATATTTCTGTACCAATTCTTCAGTGATAGTTATGCTACGCATCACAAGTCGTGGAGTTAGAGTATCCTTATAATAGCTTTTATCTAATTCAAAAGCATTGGCTCTATTAACATCCTTTACTCTTCCAAGCTTATAGGGTGAAAGACCGAACATAGCACCCAGTTGTTCTTCGGTGAACTCTACAGATGAAAGGAATTGTAAATCATCCGGGGACATCTGCATTTTTACGAAATCACTACCCTTTCCGAATATCGCGATTTCCCCAGCCTTCTCTATACCACCATACTTCTTCTTCCAATCCAATTTGATTTTGTTTGCCTCTTGAGGACTTAGTCCCTGATCTGTTTTTATGTACCCGGGAGGAATAGCTCTATTGCCGAGTAAAGACATCTGATACTCTTCCATATATTCGATTAGGTTTATCTTTTTACGTGCTGCCTCAACTGGCCCCATTCCTTTTAAATCACTTAATGGATTCGGAAAGCGAAAATGTACTATCTCCTCTTTTGGGAATCTTCTTATAGTTCCGGCATTGTCATACTCATAATATCTTTCTCCTAACTTCTTATCGAATTTCGGAGTTACCTTGTTGGAAAATAAAAACCTAACCATTACAGGTCTGCCGAATGAATTCAAGGGTGTATGCCAATATGCATTACCGGTTAAGTTCAAATGTGAAGTAGTCATATATTTGAGCTGAAATGTATTATGAAATGGTTCGGTTTTTAATAGGTCGAAGAAAATATGGTCGAATATTGGTATATCCTCATCCTTGCCTGGGATAAATAATCTAAAGGGTATTTGAGCCATGTCCATTGAAAGAAGATTATTACAATTCCACACTCTCCCAAGATTAGATTCGAGCATCGAATTATAATCTCCCTGTTTAACAATATCGAACATTCCGAACTTAGGTTCAGCCTTAAACCCAAAGAAGCTCTTCACTATCCCCAGGGCTTGTCTTGCTTTAGATTGTACTATTTCTTTTATTCTCATACAAACACCTGTGTGACGTGTTTCCGTTTGGTATATATGCCGTAACGGGCAGCAGACATTAAATGATTATTGAATTCAACGGGTTTACCAGTTGGCTTGCCATTTCTATCTTCTTCTATCTTATATGTCTTTCTTTCTTTTTCTAAATTGGGAGAACCTTTAACAATATGGATATGACATTCTTTCATAAACTTAATGCCAGCCTTAACTGAATCCGGCCCTTTCTCTGAAGGAGAAGCATTCACCCCATAATCCCTTAATTCTACAATGGATTTAGGTTCTGCTGAATCCCAAATACTTTCTTCATCATACGATATTTTTAGATCTCTTTTCATTCTATTGGCAATATCTCTATTTGTCATATCAAGTTCATAGAATAATTCTTTTAGCCAGTAATGATTGGATTTGCGATATATTCTGAGTAATGCAGCTTGGTCAATAGAAAACCCAAAATCTCCGCCATACCAGACATCATCGTAATAGCTTCGTCTTGTACTTGGTAATTCAACAACATCCCAATCCGGAAAGATTAATCCCTTCGGTGCAGCCCATTGCCCTTCAAGACAGATTTTCCTTAATGTAGGATCACGCAAGCCTTCTAAAGTAACTCTATAAGTATCTCTTATTTTCTTTATGGGGTTATCAGATACTGTTGAATGATGGATATAAGACGGTCTTCCGTTTACTGTATTCCCTTCTTCTGTTTTGATTTGTTCATGCGGAAAAAACAAATCTTTCAACCATTCAGCTTGAACAAGTTCAGGATTAAAGGAAAGCATTGTCTGCGTATAAATAGCGAGTTCCTCCCTTAAGCATAAATCCGAAATAGTAAAATCATGTTCCGAAATATCAGTAGCTTCTTCTATGTGAAACCCGGTTATACCCTTCGCGGATTCTATCTTCCCAGGGTCATCTAATCCCTCAAATATTATTTCATTATATTGACCATTGTAATTTAAAAAGGAAATCCGCCTTTTCATTTCATTGTATTGATAGTGAATCTTTTGCTCCCGTAATAGTGCCATCCATGTCTTAATAGCCGTGCCGTATAATGTATTCCGGACTTTTCTTACAACCATAAAACTATGGTTTCCTTCAACCCAGCAACGATAGAGCATTTTCCTTGCAGCAAACTCGCTCTTGCCTGAACCTTTACCACCAACCAATAGCAAATACCTGTACTGATTATCAAGCAAAGGATAAAAGGAATTACTAACAAGAATGTCAAGTTTGTCTTCAGACATTATAAAACCACAGAGAACCAATAAAAACGTCATTCATCAATAAGTATGTTGTTTAAATCTAAAATATACCGTATCTTTGTTAACACCCGCAAGCTCTCTGATTCTAAATCGAGCATAGACATTAAAAGCGAGACTGTCATCAGTCCAACCATAAGACCAGGCAGAGTCAGCCGCAAGGATAACAGGTAATGCTTGCCAATCCCAGGGCTTCAACACGAAGTCCGTAGTGAGTGCGGCTAATGCCATTTCTACTTGAGAACTATCCCCGTGAATCAATTCTACTGAAAAAACATCGAACCGTCCTATTGGTATAGTTCGATCGATTAAAAGCGTATCAAGAGAATCAAGAGCAACTACATTACCCCATACCTCATAATTGTAATTCTTTTCAAGGATATTCACGTAAGCTGTATCAATAGCACAAAATAGTAACATGGGAACAAACAATAAAAACAATAACTTTTTCATTTTTTTACCTCCTTTTCGTCTTCTGTTATATTTACTACACTAACAAGAACTTCACCTTGAGCGTTTATATTCCCTTCTAAATTAATATTCTTTTTCTCTGAATAATCTTTATCGAAACGTTCAAGATACAGTTTAGAATCATTGTGATTTCTCTTAGCTCTACGTTTTATATCCTGCCAAATAACAGGTAAGTCAGCTTTCATCCATTCAGATACTTGTTTATTGAACCATTGAACAAACTCTGAGTCTTGTCTCCAATTATAAATTGTTCTTCGTGGCACACCTGAATCTTTTGCAATATCTGTAACTTTACCAGATTCACTTGATATAAAAGCCTCTAAATATTTGAGTTGTGGTTTTGATGGAGAAAAAATTGAGCTTTCTTGGGAATCCTTTTTACTCATGATAATCCTTAATCGTTATCTCAACAAGTATATCTCCAAGCTGTACATTAGACAAGCCTTCCATCACCTCATTTTGTTTTTCGGGGTTATCGACACAATCGATTATTAAACGTATTTGGGTATCACCACTTCGTAGAGCTTTTCGGTTAAAGTTACTTATTTGTGCAACAAATTTGACCTCTTCCATTACGCAAGATTAAATTAATAAATATTATATGTCAAGTAATAAAAATGATTTTTTTAGGTTTTAAATACGCAAAGACTTGTAAAATAAGGAGATATTACCTATATTGTATTTTAAAAGAGGGTTTCATTTTCTCCAATAATATGGTATTATTCCTAAGTCGTTAAATTCCCTGTAAAATATTTCCCCAGTTGTAATATCTTCTAAATTCACCGAATAATGACCTTCCCCACATTCGCAATTATATTTGCATTTTACGCAATCTTCCATACATTCTCCACCCGCTGTACGAAAGAAAAGCTGTCTATTACAATCACATCCATAATTGCCATCAGTCCACATAAATATCAAAAATTCGGGTGTTCCCCATTCGATATCATGTTCAATTAGCGTATATTGGACTATCCTCCTAATCTCATTAGTTTCATTATTCCTAATATAGGCAATATATTTTTCCATTTTATTATTTATTATTGTTTTTTTAAATATTCCCATTCCTTTCCTCTCAATTGAATAAGAATATTTATAAATCTACTTTTTAAAATCCTAACAAAGCCTTTGAAACTTCTATTACTTTTTTTGAAAGCTATATCAGTTGCTCCTTCTGAGTTTTTTAATTCTTTAATCGCCTCAGCAAAAAGCTCTATATGTTGACTCATAAAAACTTACGAATTAAAAATATGGTTAACATCAAAACACCCCAAGCCAATCCTACCATTATGATACCCACAATTGAATACACCATTGAATATGTGAAATCATCTTCTAAATTTATTTTTTTCATTCGATTCCACCTTCTTTTTTCATTGTTTTCTCAAATATTCCCATTCCTTTCCTCTTTCTATTTCTTGTATCTCTCGTATTATTCTTTTTATATTATACCTCCAAATTACCAATCCTACCCCTACACCTATTATGAAACCTAAAATAAACCAAAATATAGGATACATCATTCATCTCCTGTCATGCAATACGTTTTTGATTACTGATTGGTTCACGTGAAATTTCTTAGCCACTTCATAAAGTATCTGTTTCTTGTATCTCACCTTTCCCTTATCGTATTTTCTGATTTGCCTGTCATATTCAAGCAAGATGGCTAAGTTCCGATATTGAATTTTAGGAGAGGGTTTCATTGATTATCTTATCCAAAATTTCCACCATTTCCTTTTATAATCTTTACAATTATTATCCCTATTTCTTATATATGGAATGAATTTACCATTTTCATTGAAAAGTATCACAGAAAAAAAACTACTACAACCACCAAATTCCTTATCAGCGTCATCATCCAAAACTAAACATAAATTACCATTAATCCTTACGTCCGGTTTCAATTCAATCCCTACCGATTTATACAATTCTATGAATTTCTGCAAATCACTCATGATTCAGCTTCTATATCCAAAAAACCCCTAATGATTGTCACCCAAGTAGATTTCCATTCTTGTAGGGTTTCTTCGTCTGTATCATAGGTATCGTAACCACTCCTATCATTCATATCCTCAAACAATAACTCTACTAATCTTAACAAATCTGAATCTAATAAATGTTTCATCCTACCTCCCTTAAGGTTATTTCTTGACGCGGGTTATCCCTGTCAATTTCCAATATCTCCGAATGATTATTTCCGATTCCTACTCTCCGGACATTCCTATCATTCGATATTATATCCGCCTTCTGCAGCACATCCCCTGTCGCCTGTAGCAATCCCATGAGGTCAGGTCGTGAACGCTTATCCGGCATCCAGTACTTGACGCAAATATCCACCTGACAGGTTATAGTTCTCTTAGGCTTCTGTGATAATAATTCAACCAAAGCTCGTGCTTCAAAAGCTCGATAATATTTCGATTGTATCACATATCGCCTTCCGGTTTTCTTGTTATAAACAATCTGCTGATGTGCTTTCTTGGTTATAGGTCGCCCTGGAATTGTAAATTTATATTCCATTTATTCTAATCTTATAATATTGTTTCGGAATAAAACATCGGTTAATCCCATAGCTAATAAGCCAACCAATTCCTCTTCCTTACCACTTTCAATACAGGTTTTATTAAGATGCAATTCGTCTATCAGGGAATGTAATGTTTCATGTATTATGGTATCCCAAATATCTTGAAGTGTAGTCTTATTATCATAGACTCGGATTTGTCTTTCCCAATAATCTATTTGACCCCATACAGATTTACGCCCATTTCTATCTACTTCACTTGGTTTATTGAAATATTTTATTGTGTATTCTCGTCCAAGTATATTAATCTTATCTGGTTTTTTCTTCATTCTTTCCTCCTTTTAAATTTATAATCTCGCATAAATCTTACCTTCCGAACTATGCTCTTTAACTTGTTTTAAATTATAAGTTTTCATAATCTTCCTGACATCTGTCTCAGTATTCACACAATGTGTTTCAGTTATTGCAACGTGCCAACCATCTTTACATTTACGTGCTATCATTCGTTTATCCATCACAAACCGCCTTTCTTTCATATCCTACTTTTCTCCAATTTTTACATATCCCATAAGTTCTCACCTCAACGCAAGTTGGCTCATCGAAGACTTCCTTTTTCTGATGTTTAAAATGCCACTTCCGTTCATTGCTCACGCGATAAGTCATTTTGGTTCTCTCATTTTTCCGCTCCGAATGGTATTTCGCCTTTCTAATTCGCTTATGTTTCTTGCAGTATGCACCTACATTGTCGGGTTTACGACTATCCGTTGACATATCCTTTTTTATGTTATAATCTTCACAATCGGGGCAGTAATAATAATCTACGCTATATCGGGTGATTTTCTTTTTCAATTATCCCTCCATTACCACGACAGTTCCTCAGATTCATCTTGCATTTCCGGTTGTATTATTTCAGCGATATTTTGCCTTATTCTTTTTTCGGCATTATCTAAGAGATTTATCATGAATTTATTTTCGCCAGCGATTTCTCTTGACAGCCTGAATCCTTCTCCTTGTGGAATAAAAGCAAAAGGATTTTGAATATCATGAATCAAATATTCACTAAAACCTTGTTTTTTTATTTCGCTCATAAGAAACAAATGCTTATGACGATTTATTCCTATCCAGCAATCACATCTACAAATATGAACAATTCCGTCCTCCCCCTTATAAGCCCTATTCCCTGTATCTTTACAATATCCGCAATTAAAAACTATTTCCGTTTTACCTCTGTTTTCTCCTATAATTTCATTTTTAATCGCCCAAAAAGTACTTGGCTTTGGGAAATATTTATTATTTTGCAAAATATAATCTAATACTTTTTTAAAATCTGATAAAGCCCAATATTGGAATTGCTCTTTCCAGTCTTTTGCCATAGCAAATAATTCGTTCTGTTCCATTTTATCGATTATCGTTGAGTGAAAGTTTCTTTGTAATTTATTTATAGAATCAAAACAATCTTCGACTTCAATCATTTTCAGCCTCCTTTTCTTTTCTAATTCTTTCTTTTACCGCGTCCCATTTGTTTTGAGCTTTCTGTCCTTTTGAATTTAACCAATTCTCTATTTGCTCATTATTACGAAAACAATAATCTGGTGTAGCATAAAATTTATTAGATGGGTTTTCTCCAATATGATATTTACTTTCCCTAATTCTTTTCATTGTTTCAATTAATTCATCGGCAGTAAATTTCTCTAAACGTGCTTTTATATGCGATTTTCTTTTTGGAGTAAGTTCTGGTTTTCGTTTATAAAAATCTTTGAAAATTTCTTTATATTTTTCCCACACATATATATCTTTTGGTTTAGTTTCTTTTAGTTTAGTTTCTTTTAGTTTAGTTTGTGGGTTTATGTCTGTAGAAACCCCGTCTTGTTCGGGTTTCTGTTTGTAGAAATTAGGTTTAGTAGGTATCCCTACACGTCTATTCTTATAAACATCTGCTATACGGGAAATAAAATTATCACTCCATATCACTTTATCTTTCCATAATTTAGAATCAATCGCTCCTAATTCAGCGAGTAAACCCAATATTTCTATACACATATTTTCTTCTAAATGTGTTTTAGCTTGTAGAAACTTCCATTTGTGGGGGTTTTTACAATCATAATAATGCCCTTCTGTTGACGATAAAAGCTCTAAAATTTTAAACCAAAAAGCATAACCGTTATTACCATAGTTTTCTTCAAGAATAAAAATAGTTGTTTTATGGTTACAATCATGTGGAAAATAATCTACTGTTTGTTTTTTAGGTCTTGCCAATCATCCCCCTGAATATTCTTTTGGTTTTATGTCTGAAAATTATCCGGGTGATTAAATTTCTAAGAGTATTTAATTGTTCTTGGTTAGATTCTAATTCAAATTCAAAAACAATTTGCTCTGTTTTATCTGGAATATTTTTTAAAGGTTTTTGCTTAACAACAAATTCCTTTAACTCCCCTTCGCCAATTAATTCGCCATCAATATAGATTTGTGCTTTTGGCAACATTTCATCCCCCAACTTCTTTAGGGATTTTCACGACACCCAAAACCTCACCCGTTCCAGTTATAACAGAATATAAATAATAATCTTCTTTTGAATGCCCTGGTTCTTTTTTAGCTTTAAGTATCTCAACCCCATATCCAAATTCATCGACTAATCCAAGTTCAGCTTCAAGTTTTTTAATTTCTGGATTTTTTATAGAGATATTTAATGCCTGACAAAAACCGCACTTAGGACATTTGATGGGTATATTTATATTACTCATATCATCCTCCTAAATATCAAAGGACAGCCCGGATGATATTACCATTAGGATAGAGAGTAGGTACGCCGAACTGCCCTTTTTATTGTTTATATTTTTAGCATTAGGAATCTCTAACAATAATATCATACCTATATAATAACACATTGTCGGGAAAAGTCAAGGTGGGAATAATTACCCATCAAACGAATAGATCCTGCTGGACGTGTTTAATTCTCTTATTTGCCATCTTAATATATTCAGGGTTTAATTCAATGAGGATCCAATTACGTTTGAGTTTCTTGGCGACTTTAGCAACGGTTCCGGAACCTCCAAAAATATCGCAGACTATACCATCCACAGGACATCCAGATCTTAACATTGGTTCAACAAGTGCTTCCGGAAATACAGCGAAATGCGCGTCAGAAAATCCTTTTGTTGTAACATCCCACACGCAACGTTTATTGCGATTCGGGTATAGCTTATCACCCTTAGCTATTTTATTTCCACCACTTTTATGGTCTTTGGCTGTTAATGGGTTGACTCTTGCCTTTCTGTTATCGTTAGGATAAATGGATGGTTCAAATTGTTGTTCAAACCAATACTTAGGATTCTTCACAAAGAAATGCACATATTCATAATCCACCGTGAACCTATCATTCGCACTTGAAGGCATACAATTCCGCTTATACCAGATAATCGTATTCCGGCAAATCCATCCGCTATCTATCATCATTATTTTGAAACGCTCCGGGATGGCGCAGAGGGATTTTGGTTGTACATTCCCTTGTGGATATGCTGAAGGTTCTATAAAATCCCCAGCTCTACCATTTTTATATTTAGGGTCTTGGTATCCTATGTGCCTACTACTACCATCGCCTGAAGCATAGCTATCCCCAAGATTCACAAAACAAGTCCCGGTAGGTTTCAGTATCCGTTTAACTTCACCGAATATCTGCATCAAATGTTTAAGATATAATTCAAAGGTCGGTTCTAATCCCAATTGCCCTTTCCAACCGTCATCCCATATCTGCGGTTCTAATTGATAATCACGCAACGACCAATAAGGCGGTGAAGTGATAACACAATCAATACTATCATCCGGGAAGGATTTTAAAACGTCAGGTGTATGACCTTGATAGATTTTATTTTTTTCAAGCATATTTATCCCCAGGGCATCCGCACTTTAAAAAGGAGGTGTGTATGTTCTTACTATCGAACAATCGGGCACCCCGGGGAAATGCAAGGAGGATTTCCTGCAATCTCTACGGAGAGGATTTGGTCTATCGTATCTCGTGAATAAACCATGAGTCTTTTTATATTCCCCTCCGCGTATTAGTTTTCAAAAAGTAGTATAAGAAGTGGGTTTCGGTCTTTTGATAGGTTCTTCATATTCCTTCTTTTCAAAATTCTTACAAGAATTGTTTTTGTTTAATTCTTCAGGTTCTTTTTCTAGTGAATCATTGCACGCTCTATAAGTATTTTTTAAATTTGAAGGGTGCACACAAGCATCTCCGAGACTTTTAATTGAAGATTCCCTATACCATTTACAATCTATACAATAAATCATTTATATTCTCCTCCGCGTTATTTCTTTAAATATAATCGCCTACCTTTCGGTGGTTTTTCATGCGATAGGTCAATACGGATAATTTCCCCATTATCGATCAAGGTTCTTATCCACCGGTTAATAGTTCGGGGTGATACCCCAAGTTTTTTAGCTAATTTTTTTCTTGTGATTTCGCTATACTCTTTTTTGTCTATGGACTTTTTGATTTCTTCAAACAATCTTGGTATTTTGTTTTGCATATCTAATAATAACACCGTATGGAACTTTTGTCAAGCCCCCAGGAAAAGATTTTCTTTTATTACCCCCTTGACAAAATAGAGAATATGTGTATATTGTTAGTAGTTCTTTGATAATTTAAAACCAACCAGAGCGAGGTGTTTATGGATAAAGTAAATATAACTGATGCAAAAATAGTAGAAAATATCCAGCAAGAAAATCATTATTTTCGTAGGGGGACAAATCTTTTATTAGATTATAAAGGTTTATACTTCCAGTCTGGATTTCAACTTGGTATGAGTGCGACAAAGATAAGAGAAGCATTTGAAAAGGTTGCAATAAAAGATATACTTGACGCATTAACTGAATAAAATATGGTTGGTTTGGCCCCGTAGGGCTATGCGGTTTAAGTTTATATGAGCATGGCTAACGCAAGCCAGAATAAGCCTTACGGGTATTAAACATAGATGTATTTTAATATGTTAAACTTAACGGAGGCTAAAATGAAAACAATACTTGAACAAATAACAGACAAGATTGACAGTGAATTAAAAGTTGCAAAAGATTACAAGAGGATGTATCCCGATTACGTTTATTACGAAGGCAAGGAAGTTGCCTTGAATGATTTGAAAACTTGGATACAAAATAATATTAAGGAGGCGTAAGATGATTCTATTACTTTTAGCGATTACTTATCATTCGGCTTTTGAAATGGGATATGTTCCTCATGACAATATGCAAGTTTATGTAAGAGATTTTTGGGACGAGGTTGCTGGCAATAAAGTAAATTTCTATTTCGACCTCGAGGCAACTATTGAAATGGATAAATTTTATATCGGTGGAGGCGTAAAGACTTTTGCCGGTTCGTCAAAAAGGGACAGGACTGATTTTATCCCTTACAAAGCGACATATAGATTCCTTGCTGGGTATAAATTTAATAAGGATTTTGAAATAGGATTCAGGCATTATTGTATTCACCCGGTAGTTCCCTATGTTACTTTTGGCAGCCCTATAATTTTTCAAGGTGGATATGAAGAATTTTTCATAAGGTTTGAAAGTGGAGGTAAATAATGGAACCGAATAAAACTATCAGGTGGAAAACAATTTGGAAGAAAACCCGTAAAAGCCATATAATCGCAGGGGATTATTGTTTATCATATATAAAAAATAAGATTACCGAAGCTCCAAAAGATACAATGGGGATTTTTTGCTTTGAAAAAAGAGAATACGCAGAAGAATGGAAAAACGAAAATTCTGAAATAACAATAATAAAAGTTAAAACTTTTGGAAAGGGAAAATCCCCTCAGAAAATCGCAGATACTACCTGTACTAAAGGTTTAATTATGTGGTATGAAAATACGAAAAAGATAAAAGATACATATATTGTTCCAGGTACAATATGTTACCCGGCAGTGATGCCATTGGAGTAGGAAATATAATGGAACCAGAAGATTTAGAAGAAATTAGAAAAGCAATGGAACTTACCGATGATAATAGGGCTCTCTCGAAAGGTGATTTAGCTCGTAGTGATGACTTGCTGGTCTTAAGATTCGGAGTGGAGGATAACGATGGATAAGAAGGAGAAGATAAAAATCCTTAGCAGATGGGACAGTAAAAAAGTATCGGTCAGTGGTGAATATACAAGTATTAAAGATTGTTTAGAAAAAAACAGAGGCGCAGACTTGAGAGGCACAGACTTGAGAGGCACAGACTTGAGAGGCGCATACTTGAGAAGCGCATACTTGAGAGGCGCAGACTTGGGAGGCGCAGACTTGGGAGGCGCAGACTTGGGAGGCGCATACTTGAGAGGCGCAGACTTGAGAGGCGCAGACTTGGGAGGCGCAGACTTGGGATGCGCAGACTTGAGCGACGCATACTTGAGCGACGCAGACTTGGGAGGCGCAGACTTGGGAGGCGCATACTTGAGCGACGCATACTTGAGCGGCGCAGACTTGAGCGACGCATACTTGAGAGGCGCAGACTTGAGAGGCGCAGACTTGGGAGGCGCAGACTTGGGAGGCGCAGACTTGAGCGACGCATACTTGAGCGGCGCAAACTTGAGAGGCGCAAACTTGAGAGGCGCAGACTTGAGCGACGCATACTTGAGAGGCGCAGAAAATTATTATGATAGCCATGATTTTGCGATTGAGATAATTAGAAGGCAAAAAGTGAAAATATTTACACAGAAAGAATGGGCTGTTATAGGGCAAATCGTTATCCATAGATTTTGCTGGGATATCATTCTTAAAAAATATAAAAAAGAGGGGATATCTATCGCTAAAAAATTAGCAAAAGCCGGATTCGATGAATATCTAAAAAGGATTAAGGAGTGTGAGGAATGAACTGGGAAGAAGAAAGAGAACAAATGGAGAATGAGCAACCTTCAAAGGGTATAGGAATCACACCCACAACGGATTTTGAATACCAGCAACAATGGAAATATGAATTAAAGCGTTTGATATGGAATGCGAAGAAACTTGCCGAGAGATTACATAAAGAACACACAAATAATATGGAACGATATGAGCAAGGAATAATAAAAGTACCACCTACCCCACCATTGACTCGTTCAGCGGAGGCGTATGTTATCCGAGAATTGCTCAATTATATTTCAGAGCATGACGTTACACGGTATATGGAAATCGAACTTAAAATAAAACAGGAGGAGAAATGAGAAAATATTTAAGAGACGGACAAGAAGTTGAAGTTATATCAGAAGTAAAAGATGGGTTTTTAATCCAAAATGTTATATATGATAGCTATTCCGATGAAGAATATATTGAAGATTCTATAAGTTATTTTACAAACAAAGTATTTGATAAACCCCCAACGATACAATATGCAGAAAAAGTTAAAAGTTTGAAGAAAGAAATTGAGGAGTTGAATACGTTAAAAAGAAACATAGTGGAAGAGATTAAGCAGTCGGAAGAAAGACATAAAGAAACAATAAAAAAATTCAATAAGTATAGTGAATTGAAAAACCTAAATATGTTTATTGATGGCAAAATAACTCATTATGCTTTTTTAAATTGGAGCGGAGGCGAAATAGTAACTTTTGAGAAAGCTGTTTGCCAATATGACCATAAAACATTGAAACTTCTAACATTATTTGGAAAGAGTAAAGGAAATTTAGAATGGCGCTTATCTGAATATTCCGATCATTCTGGGGGTTGGAATACAGTAATACCCTGTTTTTCATTTGAAGAAGCAAGACAAGAAGTGCAAAAACATATTGACGCAAAAATAAAAGAAGATGACCGACCAAACGAATATATTATTAAATGTGCCAAGAAATACAATTTAAAGATTGACAAAAATTATGTCAAAAAATGTAAGGATGAACAAAAAGAAGCGTATAGAAAAAAGGTAGTAGAATGTAAAAGAGAATTAAAAGAAGCGGAGAAAAAACTTAAGGAGAATAAATGAATTATAATCTCTTTTGCTCAATATTCATATTCGTTGGGGTTTGGTTCGTACAGGCGTTTTTCTGGGTACTGATTAAGTTTATCAAGCCCCTGTTTCCATTGTTGAACTTCTGGGGAATGTGTATCATCTTGTGGGTGATATTATTAATCACTTTATTGTTTTTTAAAATCATGGATAGGGGGAATTGATGAATAACAAAATAGAAAAATTCCAGGTCGATGTAGAGGCAAATCGTATAAACAAATATGACGAACAATTCTATCAAATCGTAGTCCCGGGAGAAAAAGAACTTGTTGACCTTTTATCAGTAACCGGATATCTGCAGGTTTATCCGAAAGGAGTAGGCTTCAAATTATGGCTACAACGGGTAGGTGAAAACGCGGATGCTATTAGAGATGAAGCTGGACAAATCGGTACAACAACACATAGATTTATTGAGGCTACATTAAGAGGTGAAACAGTTACCTTTGAGAATATGGATAGTTCTCGAAATTGTTCCCTTGTAGAATGGGAAAGGTTTTTATCCTGGTGCTTATGGTATCAAGAATACAAAGAGAAATATAATCTTGAACCATTATTTATAGAACAGATTGTATTTGACCTTGATAGAAAGACTGCAGGTACGATAGACTTGATTGGGAAGGTTACAGTTAAAGACAAAAAAGAAACTAAAGAAATATTGAAGGTTTTTGATTGGAAAACTGGACAATATGTTGGAGATACCGCCGAGATACAAGTATCTATTTATCAGGATATCGCAAACAAAATGAAAGTATTCGGCAATATAGAAGGCGCTGAAATTGTGCAATTATATCCCAAATTGAACAGGAAAGGATATCGGGTTAGGATGGTGGAAGACATCAAGGAAAACTTGATTGCCTTTGAATCTTGCCAGAGAATATTCAATCGGGCTAATCCGAATTTCAAGCCTAAATATTTGAGTTATCCTAATACAGTCAATCTTGAAGAACTTAATACAGAGAAACTAAACTTAACAGGAGAAGAAAAATGATTAAGAATATAAAATATAGAATACTTTGCGATCCCAGGGATAAGATTACAAGCGGGGAGAAAACAGAAAAGGGATATCCGAGAAGTCTGCCATATTTTAACATTACAGCATTCCCTGAATTGATAGAAGCATACGGAGAACAACCAGAAGAACTCTATTTATTCTTTCCGTCTGATAATATCACCGATTTTTTCGATTGCGAATATAATCTTTATGGCTCAAACAATCAGAAGAAACGCTCTTGTGATGGGGTTACTTGTATCCATAGAATCCCAGAAGAAATAAACGGAAAGAGTTACAAAGCCGGGGAAGAATCTCCTTGCGTCTGTCAGTCTCTTCCGGAAGATGATAAGAATCGATGCAAATATGTAGCCTATTTAAAGGCATGGATTGCCCTTCCGGATATATGGAAAATAGAAAACCCTCTTTGTTATCTCTTTATGACTCATTCTAAAAATTCAGGCGATGCGATATATTCGGAACTTGATAAAATTAGAACATTGGCTGGTGGTTGTCTCAGAGGTGTACAGTTCAAAATAAATGTACGGATGGTTTCGGGCAGAAAAGACGCAAAGGAACGATTCCCGATATGGAGTTTGCAGTCTGCCGGTATGGTATCAGAGATACGTCAACAGGCTGCGGGATTACCCTATGGGGTTGAGCCTAAAGAAATAGAACAAGTACCGGAAAAGGCAATAGAACAGCCAAAGGATAGCACCTATCATCTTGAACGGATTAAAAAGTTGCTTGCGGATAAACATCCCGGGAAAGCCGAAAAGGAACAAGCCAAGAAAAAGGAATTGCTTAAGAAATATTTCGGAACGAGTAATTGGGAAGAAGTAGAAAAGATGCCGTTGGATGTACTTGAAAGGTCAACTGGAAAACTGAAAAAAGAATTAACAGATGACGCGGAACTTTTCGATGAAAAAGGCAAGGAAATAAAATGATTAAATATCTTGGTTCATATAGTTCACGCCGGAGTCCTCAGGTGTTAGCCTTTATATCTGGAAAGACAAATTCGGTGGCTTTCCGCATGAGCCAAGATATACCTTCGCCATTGGCGAAAAGGAGGAGTTGTGAGTGATAAATATGAAATGATTTGGGATTATTTGGCGAAGGATGAATTGGACGCTTTAATTTTAAGACTTATATGGCAAGAGATAAATCCACCTATTGTTATCACAACTGCTTGCTCATAGGAGGAATAATGGATGATTATATGTTTAGAAACGATATAAATTTTGCACCAATATCTTGGTGGCGGAAAGCAATGTTATTTTTTAAGAGACCTATTTGTGGTACAGACACGATATACCCGTTAAAAGTTTGCATGAAAAAACTTGGTGATTGTGTGTATATAATAAGCGTGAAGGAGGAATGATGGATGAGAAAGAGAAGGAAAGGGAAAGGGCGAAATTATGAATCGAGAAGAAATGGCTGGATTAATCGCAAAAGGAACACGGGAAGGACAAACCGCTTATACTATTGCCGATAAGATTATAGCAGGCTACACCAAAAGCAAATTCGATGTTGAGGTATGTGAGTGGAAAATTGACAAAGAAAAAGGTTATCATTCAACTTGTGGCGAATTTATCGAATTTATCGCATTTGTTTCTATACCTTCTACTGATTTTAAATATTGCCCTTTTTGTGGTAACAAAATCAAGGAGATTGAGGGATGAAATTCTGGACATTCTTGTTGGTAATAATCCAAAAGCTAATGATATGTTTGGTTGCTATGGGATTCAAGATACACGCACATATCAAGAAAACATATTATAAAAGGAGTTGAGGGATGAACGATAGGAATGTAAAATACAAAATACATTATACAATTGATGAAATAGATGACTTTTTTATTATTAAAGCCACAACATTAAATCAAGCCCAAATACAAACCAAACGTGAGTGTTTCCATAGAGGGATAACTGCTGAAAGAAATAATTTATGGAGCGAGAAGATACCAAATAAAGGAGCTGGATAATGATCATCAATAGAATCCTAATAGTTATCGTCTTCATCTGGCTCGGATGTCTCACATGGTATGCTCGTGTGCAACCGAATTGGAAGTACGAATATTTCGAGGTCAGGGATGAGTGTGATAGTTTGCGGTTGAAATTGTTTAATGCGGATTTTAATTCCAGACAGATGCAACACCTTGCGGAATCGTTTAAGATACAAATGGATACATTCGAAATACCAGAAGAATATCCCGAATGGCAGAAGTATAAAATAGTAACAACATTAGATAGCACAGATAGTTTAGGAGGCGAATGAATGACACTTGAAAATATATGCACAAGTAAGGACACGAGCCAACGTCTGGCAGAGGCAGGATTTCCGCAGAAAGGGGGATTGTTTTATTGGTGCAAGCCTTCGGGGAAATTGTGCTTAGAAGAAAAAGTTGGGGATAGAAGATATTATTACCGAGCCTTCACCTTCAATGAACTATGGAAGTTGCTTCCGAAGGAAATAGTATCTGGCGGGATTTGTGTTTTTAAGAAAAAATTATATATGACAGGTCTTTTTGATAGAGATTGCACAATAGAGTATCATAGAAATTACAATAAAACTTTTTTAGAATATAGAACTGACAGAAAACTTCAAGAAGCCGCAGCCGAGCTTGCCCTGTGGTGCGTGGAGAAAGGGTACTTAACATTGGTGTATGAATGAAACTATCGGTAATAATACCAGCCTTCAATGAAGAAAACACCATACGGGAAACGATAGAAAAGGTACAAAAGATTCCTATTGATAAAGAAATAATAATTATAGATGATGGTTCTACAAATGGCACTTTGCTACGGGTTATATCTTTTGCAAAAAATAAGGGCAAGGGTGAGGCTATCAAAGAAGGATTTAAAAACGCTAAAGGTGATTATGCAATCATCCAAGACGCCGACCTCGAGTATAATCCGGAAGAATATCTGAAATTGTTACAACCTATTTTGGATGGAAAGGTGGATGTGGTTTTCGGTTCACGGTTATTACGAAATAATCCAAAGGGGGATTGGTTCGCATGGTTAGGGAGAATCTCTTTATCATGGATTACCAATTTCTTATATGGGAGCAAATTGACAGATATATATACTTGCTATAAATTATTCCCCCGTGCTTTTATACAATCACTAAATCTGGTTTCAACTGGGTTCGAGATAGAGGCAGAGCTTACAGCGAAAACATTGCTCGCTGGCAAGAGAATAATGGAAGTACCTATCAGTTATAATCCTCGCACAAGAGCAGATGGGAAAAAGATTTGTTGGATAGATTGGATTAAGGGAATAAAAATGTTATTAAAATTAAAATATAGAAGGGAGTAAAAATGAGACATAGACTCGCCCTCATCATCATAACCTTATCAATCATGCTTGCCGTGTTTAACTTCTCAACTGTACCCTTTGCCGGTGGGGATAACTTCGCATACTATCACCTCTCACGAGCAATAGCACAAGGGCAGGGATATATCGAATTATGGGACGCTAACCTGCCCTTGCACACTCAATATCCACCTATGTTTCCTGTTCTACTTCTACCAGCGGCGATCCTCGGTTCCTATACATTGGCAAAGGTGATTGTATTTATATGTTATATTTTAATGCTCTGGTTCTCGTATAAACTATTTGAGAAATTAAACGGGAAAAATAAAACTGCCACTATCATTGCACTTATGCTTCTTGCCTTTGCCCCTGTGGTGATACAGTATAGTTCGTTGGTCTTATCGGAAATCCCTTATATGATGTTCTCGGTTCTCGCCTTGTATATGTGCGCGACCAAAAGATTCGGGCTTGCGTTAGTCTTTGCGGTTGCGACATTCCTTACAAGGACGGTAGGGATTACATTGTTAATCGCTGTGAGTTGGTATTGTTTAACCGAAAGGAGAAGAAATGATAATAATGTTTAAGAAATTTTGTTGTTGGATTGGATGGCATTCATATTTTGTCGGATTCGATAATTCTCATATAAGTTCAAAAGACCCTTTGCGATTTCTGATTTTTGCAAAATGTAAATGGTGTGGATATGAAGGGCAAATAGATTCACAAGGAAATTTATTTTAAAGGAGTATGGAATGGATGAGAAATGGCGAGTGAGTTATGGAAATTTAAAACAATTAAAAATAGGGGATGTAGTTGTTGAATGCGCTTATGGAAAATGTATCAAATCAGAAGTAACGACAAAAGTAAAAGAGAAATACAATAAGAAATTAAAAGCCCATCAATTATCATGGAAAGGCAAAAATTTAGATGATGGTGAAATAATAAACTATTTATACACAGAGAATCATTCGCACTATTCGGATATTGCCCATATAGAATCGAAGGAAGAAAGATGAATAAAATTAAACCCCTAATAGCTCTTGCATCTATCCCCTTGTGGTTCGCATATACGACCTTATGTAAATCCTCTGGGCAGTCTTCATATTTCCAGCAACTGATGTATAAGAATCCGTATCATCACGAACTCGGCACGATAACCGCAGGAGATATGATTGCACGGATAGGGGTGAATGTAGGGTTATTGAGATACAGAATATTATCGCAAATGTTCTTACATTGGGGGGATTGGATTGTGGGAATGGTGATTATATGTTTAATCTTAACAGGTATTGGAGGAAAAAATGAATAAACTCCTACTACTCTACGTCATTCTATATCTAATGATGATATTTACATGGCATCCGATATGGGCGGCAGACCAGAGATTCTACTTGCCGATATTTATCATACTTGCATTATGGATTGGTAAAGGTATATGTAGAATTGGAGGGAAATTATTAAAAGATTAATCCCCTATCTCATCCCAATAATCATGCTCATCAATACCACTTGTCTCACGTTGTCGGGTTCTCTTAAGACAAAGGAAGCAGAATATTTTAAGTATTATAAGAGTCTTAAAGGGAAATTCCAAGAAGGCGCGATATTCGAGGCAAGGAAACGAAGAGCGTTTTATTATTTTACGGGGTATAGGACGGTCAATGGTCATAAAATAGAATATACTATTATTGTCCTTCCTGATACGCAATATTATTGTGCTTTTCACCCTGAAATGTTTTATTCTCAAATCAAATGGATCCTCGAAAATAAAAAAAGTATAGACTTTGTAATACATCTTGGAGATGTAGTACAAAACTATGATAATGAAAAGCAATGGCAAATAGCTCAATTATTTTTATCTAAATTGTATAAACAAATACCATTGCTGGTTATCCCTGGCAACCATGATTGTCAAGGTGATTATAATAAACAAGATTGGAGTTTCTTCCAAAAGTATATATCTAATAAAACAAGTGATTTTGATTTCGTAGTAAAGGGTAAAGATAGTCTATTAATTATGGGTTTAGAATGGAACCCTAATTCAGATATATTAAATTGGGCTGATAGTATATTGGCAGTGCATTCTAATCTACCTTCGATATTTTTTACGCATGAATATCTCGACACGAACGCGACTCGTTCTAAAATGGGAGAAAGGATTTGGGAGAAAGTAATATCGAAACATGGAAATATAGTTTTGGTTCTTAATGGACATTTTTTCGGGAGTGCTGAAAAAATAGATTATATCAATAACAAACCAATTACCCAACACTTATTTAACTTTCAGCATGAACATTATGGCAATGGTTGGTTGCGAATATATAAAATCAAAGGGAATCAAATAACCGTAAAAACATATTCACCGTATTTGAATAAATATAGATGATAGTGGACATCGAAGTGGGACAGTGAAAGCGCATAAACAAATAGAGGGAGCCTTTGGGTTCCCTCAAGGGAGGTCTTAAAATAAAAAAAGAAATATACTTAACACCTTGTAAGGCAATTCGGAAATTTTGTATCGAGTGCATGGGTAGTCAAAAAGCTCCTCGGAATTGCGAAAATATAGATTGCCCTCTTTTCATTTACAGGCTCGGTACGAATCCCAAAAGAAAAGGTATAGGTGGGAATAAGGTAGTCGGTAAGAAACGCCAACCAGTAAAGATTATCCCGTCTCAAGACGTGAGAACTATCCCCCTGGAAACGATTATCGAAGGGAAAAAGAGGATACGGGTGATTGTTGAAGATATCGAGGATTGAATCCTAAAATGCTTTCCCTATCAATATGCCAAGACCTACTGATGGGATAATCCATTTCAAGGGAATACCACCACTTCCGGGCTTAATATATTCCGGAGGTATAAGGGATATATGGTTCTTGACTTTGAAATATGGGTTACTTGGAGTTACAATCGAATATACATCTTTTCCAACTATCATATAATCGTTTTTAATCGTAATAGGTTTAATCGTTAAGTCTAATATTCGGGCTTCGGCTGTATCCTGTTCCGTAGCTGTCAGGGTATATCCTTTTAAGAATAGACATTCATTATCTTTCGCAAATGAAACTCTAACCCGACCCTCTGTGGTAGTATCTTGTTTAGCCTGAAGTTCGAGTGCTTGTTTCCTCCACCACAAAGTAAACTCTGTTTGCGATTGATATAAACCCTTTAATGTTTTAAGTTCTTTCGCCTTGACTATTGATGCGGTAGAATCTTTTTTAGCTTCCAGGAAAGCTATCTCCTGAAGGTTAGTGTTTTGCCATTCAAGTTCCCGGACAACTGCCTTGTGATTTAATTGGTTCTGAATAAATAGAAAAAGGATAAATCCAATAACGAAAGTTATAACTCCGGACTTTAAGTTTTTGAAACACGCCTTTAAACCGGTTTTAAGAAGCGTAAAATTCAGCATCATTCACCTGATAGAAACAAAAGGGTCAACGTAACAAGTAACCTTATCTTTGCGGATAGGTCTCATTTTGATAAAAGCATTTTGTCTAATAGCATCTTCTACGGTAAGAGTTTTAGAGCCTCCACCAGATGCGCCTATCGATAAGTTTTCATTATAGCAATATTCCACATGAGATATAGGACTTCCATAAAACACAAGACATCCTTCTTTCGGTTTTGCAACTTTTGTAAACATATTCGATAAACCTGAAGCAGTAGTATCTTCTCCCCGTGGGAACTTGCCTATGCTTTTCAATAGCTCTATTGAAATACCACTGCAATCGAATCCAGATGGGTCGTCTCCACCCCATTTATAAAAAGTTCCGATATAATGAACTGCTATCATTGTAGCTATTTCTCTCCCATCCATTATCTTCTCCTTTTTAATTTTAATTTCCATCGTTGTTTTCTCCTTTTTTTCCCAAAATCGGTTTAGTATCAATTCTTTCAAAAATCTTATCTTTCTCATAGGTTATCCCTAAGATTTCAATTTTTTCCATTGGATATTTTTTTCTCATCTATATCAATCTTGAAATACCAACCCCAGAAAGTCATTATTAAAGGGGTGAATACAACCGTTAAGAAAGTCCAAGCATTAGAAAATTGCCCTGCTGGGAACCCTACAAACATCCCTTTCAATACTGATATAGCCCATACTATTGTTACGGCAGAAGCTACATAGAATTTCTTAGACATAAATTTAGCTGTCATTATTTACCTCCCTAAGCGTTTTATATCACGCTTTATTTCTTTTTGCTCTTCTTGGATGTTCTCTACACCTTTTGCTATATTTTTAAGTTCAACCAATAGAACCTTTTGATCAATTTTCAAATCAGTGATTTCTTCTTTGTTTTCCTGGCTACATTCATAAGCGATTTTTGATTTGAATAAAGATACCCCACCCGCCCCGATAGTGGAAAGTATAAGAGATACTCCAATTATAATCGAAATTATTGCTGCTACTTTTTTAAATGTCCCATTGTTTTTCTTACTCACATTTAACCTCCTACTTGTTTATGGAGAACCCCTGGCATCGTAACCCCAGGGAGGCTAAAGGATATACCTTTAGGGATGAAGTTCTCCATTATGTTATATATCCAATCCAGTAAAATACCACATACGCAGTCAGTATCCCCAGTCCATCAGCCTTCAAATCGTTTAAATCGAAAAACGCTCCATGTGTCGCGTCATAGAAATCCTTGCCTAAACTTAAGCCTATTGCTACAACAGGAACGACCCACCACCATAAACCATAAAGAACCTGAGCAGATAAACCGTATATCGTACCCAATAGAGCGACCTCATAATGCCAGTGTTTGTCCTTCTCAACTGGCAAGCAGTATCTATGCCATGCGTCTAATTTTCGATAGTAATAAAACACGAAGAAAAGAGCAGTCATTGAACCTAAAGCGAATATTGTTTGTATCATTTAACCTCCCATGCGGAATTAAGATATGCCTTAATTGTATCTCCACCAGTTGTATCGCAAACCATATCCCCAGTATGAAAACTTGTAACGGTATCCCCCCAATTTGTTATGAATGAATCTACACTAATCAAAGCCCCAGCGGAAAGCCTGAACAATCCTTTTGTTATTATGTTTTCCGAATGAACTATTGAATCTGTGTCTTGGAAAAGATAATTTGCAGGTTTCGCAGAAAAATTAATAGGTATATCAAATCCCCTTATATTATTATTTGTAAGGGTTAAATCATCATAACCGTAACTATCTCTTACTTCAATTCCTATAAATCCATCCGTTGAATCATCATGTATAATATTCCCTCCAATTACTGAAGGTCCATTAACATATATCCCATATTGGAAAGTTCCATGTATCGCATTTTGTGTTACATTGACAGGTTGGGTTGAATCCCCCAATACTTTTATACCAACATCCTCCCCATCATCCCCAACCCAATTCATTATTTGATTTCCGATTACACTAACAGCCCCTGTAGGTCTATGCGTTAATATACCACAATTTATATAAGTCGTAGAAGCAGTATCCGTGTCTGTAATGAAATTGTTTTCAATAAGAACATTGCGACAATTATACGCTTGGATAGCAGGTTTATTATTGCCATCCCTATTGGCATTTTCGATAGTGTTTTCGCTTATAATTATACCCCTACTATAAGACCCCAATGTTATCGCCTCATTGCCTGTGTTTAAAAAAGAGTTTCCAGCTAATAAATGATATTCATCTTTAGCTGGGTCTCTTACATCACTTCCCACCCCAATTCCAGTTATTCCTGTAGCACAATCTTTAAATTCGTTTTCGGTTACTCTACAGTGCCATATATTCGTGCAAAAAAATACTCCAGCAGTCAAACAATACTTGAAAGTATTGTTTGTTACAATCACAGAATTATCACCTATATCAACGGCATAATTTCCACAAGAATCGAATTTGCAGTTTTCAACTATAGAACCTTCTCCTTGTATTCCAATCCCGTTGCAAGGGACATTTTTAAAATCGCAATTGCTAATTATTGCAGTTCCGGTGCTATCATCGTTCCCGGAATAAGCGTCTATACTAATCAATGTTGAAATCCATCCGCTTTTATTTTCAGCATTTTGACCATCATAATTTTCGGAGTTTCCGTCAATTTTACCGTCTCTCATTAAAAATATTTCCCCTTCGTCAACGCTAACCTGAAACATATTGAAGGTGTGGCAAGCTACCGCTCCCTTCGCAGTTGTAACAGCATAGTCTAAATTTTCAGTAAAAAATATTATATCTTTAACAGAATCCACCGAATCAACAATCATATGATTTACATGGTACGCATCATATCCTGTAGTATCCCATACTGCTATTCCCCAACCTTCTTGAAATCCATCACAACTATCTACAATAACAGAATCTCCCGCAGCATTTCCTTGTAACCAACGAATGTATTGGTCTTCCGGCATAAGTAAAGTTGAGTTAGCTAATTCAAGAGCAACGTTTGTAGTAATATTAACACTTGCATTCATATGCGAAGAATCAGTTGCTCCGTAAATAGTGAATCTATTATAGCCTTGTGCAACACCATAATCATAAGCTTCTTGAATACCACCCGTCATAGAACCTGAAAGGAACTTATCGGCGAACACTATACCGTCATTAAAATCTTTTGTAATTAAGTTTTCGATATCCACATCAGTTGAATCCTTCGGAACGATTATATCCGCTTTCACTTTCGGGGTTGCGAGGGAATCGGTTGCTTCTTGGTATGCGTGGACGCTGTCTCTCCAAACGTCAGTTGTGTCTCGAAAATAATCCTCATTATATCCGTCCAAGAGGTTAGCCCATCCAGCCGAATCTGCGTATAGGCAAGAATCTATAAAAACATCATTCGTATCCAAAAAGAAATCTTCGTTATAACCATCAAGCAATCCAGACCAACCCGAAGAATCGGCGTAGAGACACGAATCGGAATAGTTGGCAGAATCGGAATAGTAAGAATAGTCAGAGGAATCTACCTTTCGTAACTCAAGTTTTGATATTTCCGAACCCGACCGCCAAAATCTTATAGTATCAGTTGTGAACGTAATACTATCAAGAATCGAATCGGGATTGACGAACCATGAATATAGAGCTGTGTCGGCTATACCAGTTAAGGGCGCAAACAATGAATCAAACCAACCTCCCCTCATGTGTATACCTGTTGAATCAATCCAGCCCAATGTGTCAAGTGTTGAATCAGTATGTATCCGGTGAGTGAAAACAACATAAGCTCCTTTCCTCATTTCAAGTG
>Ga0307433_1000475_pt1 | contig 30954 bp, 25 predicted proteins | sample SalMarWE160210MG_FD_202166 | JGI IMG/M metagenome (GOLD analysis project Ga0307433, IMG submission 202166) | Salt marsh sediment microbial communities from the Plum Island Ecosystem LTER, Massachusetts, United States - WE1603-210 | ecosystem: Environmental > Aquatic > Marine > Intertidal zone >... | reverse complement strand
GCAATTGGCTGATTGTTTTTTTCTAAGAAATCCCATTCGTCCCCTTCTCCGTACCGAATAAATTTACGTATCGCTTCAAATTCTGCCTCAGACCCATCAAATATTTTACTATGAAGCAAGAAATAGTGGAATGCAATCTTTGCAATCGCCCGAAAATATCTTTTATCATATGTCACACAACCTTTTACCAGCACCTGTGCTTGAAACGGAGATATTTCAGCATCATCAGCAGGATCGTAAGTAATACCAATCTTGCGAAAGACATGTTTGATAAGAACAAGTTGCTCATCAGATAGCCCAATTGCTTCTAGGTTTTTGACACTGCCATCTAAACATTTTTGTACTAATAGTCGCCACTCAGACAAACTGATACAGTCCGGGTTATTAATAGCAAGCTCTTCACGATTACCCTGCGCGTCAATCAATATCAATTGTGGGACAATATCCACATTTTTTGAGTCTCCTATCGGTTCTACACGTGCTTCATTTCCATAACCAGGTAATACTGTTGTTATTCGAATTGGGGGATAGCCCGAATGGCCTCTACGAAATGGTGATGATGATTTGCCTTTATGCCTACCTACTATACCAATATGCTTCAACAAAATCGCTTCTATTGTACATTTGGCGAGAAGTACTTCACACGTGTTGCCAATTTCGTTGTCACAGCCTTCACAAACTCTCTTCAAAAGAGTTGGTTGATTCTCAAAGGTACCCATCAGTCGAGGCACGATGTGAGCTTTAGCCCACTTCGGATTAGCTTCATCGCAATAGATACATTTTATTTCACTATCCATTAAAATCAGCAATCATGTAAAGAACCCTGTGTTCTCTGGGACTAAATAAAGCTTTCTATTTTTTCTTTACCCTCCTTCGCATGAAGCTACGGAGGGCTTCGCTCAAATGAAACTTTCGATTTTCGCTTCGCAAATCTTTTTGGTCAATCGCTGTAATATCTTTACTCTCGCCGATGTTTCCCTCAAAGTATCTAATTGAATCTTATCATACTTGAGTTTATAAAGCAAGAAATGATTAGAGGATTAGTTAATTAGCGAATTAGTGAATTGAGAATTTAGAATTTTTTAGATTGCCACGTCGCTACACTCCTCGCAATGACCCTCCTTCGCACAAGGCGCTTCGGAGGGCGGGCAATGTTACGTCGCGAAACGGCGAGTATCAAGAAGGTCGTCGTGCCGACGACCGCTAAACAACCCCGCGAAGCAGGCCCGCCCAGGACGGGTAAACTTCGGGGCTAAATAAATGGATTCCTGCTCCTTCGACCTTGCTCAGGACAGGTTTCGCAGGAATGACTCTCCTTCGCACAAGGTGCTTCAGAGGGCGGGCAATGTGACGTCGCGAAACGGCGAGTATCAAGAAGGTCGTCGTGCCGACGACCGCTAAACACCTCCAGTATAAAACTGGGGGCTTAAGGACATTTGGAGATTGCCACGTCGCTACACTCCTCGCAATGACAAACCCTGCCATCAAGATGGCAGGGCTAAACAAAATCCGTTTAATCAGTGATTAGAGCTTGCTTTTCAACTCCTGGGCGTTTTGGAGCAGTTGTTCTCGGCTGATTTGCTTTTTCTCTTCAAGCGTGAATGACCATTGGTAAGAATCGACGGTTCTTTTGGAGCTAAGCATAGCGAGTAAATCGAACGGAAACTTATCATGCAATGGGCGTTTTAACTTGCGGTGGGTATTTAGGGTCTCGTAGCCCTCCTTGCTGAGCCTGACATTATAATCGCCATACCATTCGAATGAGACTGTAACCGGCGAAGTGCCTATCTCCTCATCGTTTAATACAACCAGCGCTCCCTTTGGCTCAGTATTAATAGTCAGCTGACGCTCACAACCAGTCGCCAGAAGCACAGTTGAAATAAAGATAACGGTTATCACAGTTGAGATACTGCACTTTTCCATAATGGCACTCCTTTGAATAACAAAACCGTCAGTTCGGCATATTATAAAGAAAAGCAAAAAGATTAGAAAGGCAAAAATTTGCCCATTTTTTGTTACAGGCCGTCGGTTCTGATGTTGACAGCGATACAAATGGCAGTTATGTTATTAACAAAATTAAACTTCTGCTCTTTTATGGCACGATTATTATGAAAATCTCACTAAATTGGCTGAGTGATTATATCGAAATAGAAAATTCCGCGGAACAAATTGCCGAGACTCTAAGCGATTTAGGTTTTCCCTGTGAGGGGATAGAAAAGGTCGGTGGTGATACCGTAATCGATGTCGAGGTAACCAGCAACCGTGGAGATTGTCTTGGCTATATCGGTGTTGCTCGTGAACTGGCTGCTGTGACGGGAAAAGAATTAAAGTTGCCGGTAATTGAACTGGACGAGCTGGATAAAGACGTTACGGAATTTGCCAGTGTTGAAATCACTGAGCCGGATTTGTGCGGTCGATATACAGCCCGAGTAATCGAGGCCGTTAAGATTGGGCCATCACCGGATTGGCTGAAAAAACGCCTTGAAGCAGTTGGCCTTCGCAGCGTAAATAACGTCGTGGATGCGACAAATTATGCGATGATGGAGACCGGTCAGCCGCCTCATGCCTTCGACTACGCCAAGATAAAACAGGGCAAAATAATAGTGAGAAAGGCCATTTCCGGCGAACGGCTTATCAGTATTGACGGTACAAGCTGCGAGCTCAATACTGATATGCTGGTTATTGCAGACCCACAAGTGCCTGTGGCTATAGCCGGCGTTATGGGTGGTCTGGATACAGAAGTGAGCGATACCACCACTGCAATCCTTCTGGAAGATGCCTACTTCGACCCGGTCAGCGTCCGTACAACGTCTCGCAGACTGGCACTGCCGTCAGAAGCAGCTTTTCGATTCGAGCGAACAGTGGATATCGAAATGATTGACTGGGCGTCTAAGCGCACTGCACAACTGATAACGCAGGTAGCGGGTGGTAAAGTGGCCGGGGGTGTGGTCGATATTTATCCCAAAAAGCCGGCGCAAAAAAATGTGGAATTGCGGCTTTCACGCCTGGGCAAACTCCTCGGCATTGAAATATCCGCAGAAGAAGTAGTTAGAATTCTCTCGGCATTGAGTTTTAAGCCACAAAGAAAAGACGAAGTTGTTTCCTGTACAGTGCCTTCGTGGCGAAGTGACATTTATCGCGAGGTTGACTTAATAGAAGAAGCGGCCCGGGTGCACAATTATAATAAGATACCAACCGAGCAGAGAATTAGTATCGAGGTAGCGCCGGTTGATGTTCATCAGAAATTAGCTGGGGCGATTGGAACATACCTTAATAGCTGTGGCTATTATGAGACGATTACAGTGGGTTTTGTTGATAGTTCCATCGCTGAGCTTTTTACAGCCCCACGGCACAGGGAGCATCTTGGAGTAAGAGACCAATCCAGGAAAAATGCAAATTTGCTTCGACGGAGTCTCATTGGCTCTTTGCTTGGCGTATTGAAAACAAACGTTAATGCCAAGAACCTTCCGTGCAGGGTATTCGAGATTGCGGATACCTTCGTGCCGACCGGCAAGGCTGATACTTTACCGGTTGAAAAGACCAAACTGGCTCTGGTCTGTGACGGTGATTTAAGAGATTTACGGGGTGTGATTGAAGGCCTGATAAAAAGTATCGATAGAAATAACCAAATAGTTTTTACTCCTATTGATATAGTCTGGGCGCAACCCGGCGCCGAAATTAAGGTGAATAGCAAAGTAATCGGTGCCGCAGGGATTGTTTCGCAGGCCGTTAAAGAAAAATTCGATTTTAAAAATTTCTCGCCTGCTACCGCAGAGATGGACTTTGAACAGCTTTTATCCCTGCACACTGGTACCATAAAAGTCAAGCCAATCCCAAGATTCCCGGCAATCGAGCGTGACCTTTCGCTCATAGTTGAAGAGACCGTCAGTTGGGCTGATATTGTAGAATCTGTAAATAAAAAGGCGACCGGCGAGTTGGAGGATGTTCGATTTGTCGGCATATACCGTGGCAAGGGCATCCCAGCCGGAAAAAAGAGCGTAACTCTTTCATTACGCTTCAGGGATGAAGAAGGTACATTAACCCACGATACAGTTGACCGCTTCGAAGCTGATATTGTGAAAAGCCTGGGGAAGTCACTCGGAGCGGTGCTGCGAACCATATGATTCGTACGCAGCTGAATTGCGCGTTATATGGTCATTATGGAATTCAGCATATCCAGATAGTCTGAAAGCAGACGGGTTATCAAAAATTTCCGCTGAACCGTCTCCCTGGCTTTATCACCAAGCTCTTTGGCCTCTTTCGGATTTTTAAGAATGTGGATAATGCGGTCTGCAAAACCATCCGTATCATCAGGTTCGAGTAGAAATCCATTTTTCCCATCCTGTATTTGAATAGGAAGTCCCCCCACATTAGAGGCCACAACCGGTCTGCGCTTCCAGAGGGCTTCGGTAACTGATAAGCAAAAACCTTCTCTAATAGACTTCTGGATTATAACGCTGGAGTACTTTTGTATGGAATTAACCAGTAACTCCTGATTACCGACGACAAACAAAATATCACCGGTTTTGGCTAATTTATTGGCCTTGCTATACACCTTGTTATACATTCTAAGGCCCTCTGGGTCGTCGCTTGCTACGTTGTAACAAAAGACCAGCCGACAATCGACTTTTTCTTTGACCCTTTTAAATACCTCTATTACACCGAGAGGGTCTTTCCATGGGTCCAGCCGAGAAACTTGCGTAATGACCGGCTTATCCGTTGGAATCCCTGCTTTTTTAATATGCTCAAGCATGGTCTTGTCGGTGATATCACGGTTCTTAGGACTAAGTGGATTAATGGCTGGAAATATCAACCTTTGCTTTACCGGCAAATCATCCTTAAAATACTTCTCACTGGATACTATCATCTGGTCATACTTGAGAAGATAACCTTTCAGAAAATCCCAAAGCCCTTTATGTGGATTGGTTAAATCGATATGACACCGCCATATCCAGGGCTGACGTTTCCTATAGGCCCTAATCATTGAAAGCGGCTGAGGGTCATGCACGATAACACAGTCATGGTGTAGATGTGTGAACCTCGAAAAAGTATCGTTAACCTGTAAATATAAATCCTTTTTTCTCGCCGAAAGAGTCAAATCAGCTCCCTGAAGTGCGTTGTGAAATTGCTTTGTAATCTCGAAAAAATCCTGACTGCCGTGGAGAATCCGCCATCCAGTATCTATGCCTACATCATTCATGAGTATAACTAAAGAATAAAGAATCTCTGCTACTCCGCCTCCCTGGTAAGTTGCATTGACGTGGACAATATGTTTGCCGTAAAGCTTCCTCGCTCTGGCGTAAATTTCAGCTATTCTCTTATCAGGTACAATACCACGGAAATCGTCCAGACTTAACATATTCAATCTCCTGCCAGCTCCCTTAACAATGATTTGACTTCATCAACGGAATCAACATTAAATCGTGCCTTGGACATACTAAAACCTACTCTTATCGAATAAGCCTTCTGCGGCAACACAGCGAACGTTTCTTCATCGGTATAATCATCCCCTATAGCTAACAAAAAATCCCAATTTTGTTGTGAAAGCCACAATTCAGCAGCCCGACCCTTGTTGATACCAAGGTTCTTAACCTCAATTATTTTGTTCCCCTCAAATACGCCCACATCTAAATTGGCTGTCAGGTTCAAAAGAGTATCCCTCATCTCCTGAACTCGCACATTGGCCAATTCAGGAGATGCTCGGCGATAATGCCATACCAAAGAGAAGTCCTTCTCTTCGACGAATGCTCCCGGAGTACGGTCTGCGTAAAGCTCAAGCACAGGTCTAATGGTTTGCTTCCATTGGCTTTTAAAGGTCTCGATGCGCTGCCAGTCCCGGCCTTTGCGGCGAAACCAGCCACCATGTTCGGCAACCAATCCGACATTAAAGGAACCGAACCATTGCTCTAATGTCTGCTTATCCCGCCCACTAATTAATACAATTTCATTACTTTTATCGCTTGATAGGCACTTTACTGAATTTAAGGTTTCTTTGTCCGGACATGCTTTTTCCGGCCTATCCTTAAAACTCACCAGCGTTCCATCATAATCTAATAAAAACAATCGATTCTGACTTTTTTGGTAGTCCTTGATTAATTGCTCTCTCGACGATTTGGACAACTTCCGAGCGGATAGCTTTTGCTGTTGCTCTTTAATCTTAATCAGAGCGCTAATAAAGTCGTGGCTCCACCTCGATACTGTATAGCGGGACAACCTTTCCTGCATCAATCTATTACGCTCCATTTGCTCTTCAATGGGCATTTCCAGGGCTTGCTTTATTGCTTGTACAATCTGTTTCTTGTTGTTGGCATTAACGATTAGGGCCTCTGCCATTTCACTGGCTGCGCCGGTCATTTCACTTAGGATTAAAACACCTTTACCGTCCTTTTTTGTAGCTATAAATTCTTTTGCTATGAGGTTCATACCATCCCGTAGCGGAGTAACCAAAGCAACATCAGCCACATTGTATAAAGCCACTAATTTTGTAAACGGCATAAATCGATAAAGGTACCAAACCGGCATATACCCAATCGCGCCGTGTTCTCCGTTGATTCTGCCGACAAGATGTTCGAGTCGCTCCCTGAGCAATTGATAATCCTTGACGCCTGTGCGAGAAGGTACCGCTACCATAATTAACGTTACTTTGCCTTTATACTCAGGATTTTCCGACAAAAATAAATCAAAGGCCTCCAATCGCTGAATAATACCTTTTGTATAGTCTAACCTGTCTATAGATAGGATTACTTTACGGTCTCCGGTTTGCTTGCGTACCTTCTCAGTTTCCTTCTTAACATCTGCACCATTCACAGCGGCGGAATACTTCTGGTAATCAATGCCCATCGGAAAGGTATCAACCTGAACAACTCTATTATCTATATTCAGTTTACCTAATGTATGCTCAATGCCGGCTATTCGGCAGACACTGCTCAGGAAATGTCTTGCATAATCATAAGTATGGAAACCTATCAGGTCTGCTCCCAACAAACCCTCCATTATTTCCTGACGCCATGGTAGTAATCGAAACAATTCAAACGAAGGAAATGGAATATGAAGAAAGAAACCTATTTTTGCCTCAGTAAGGTTTTGTCGAATTAGCTTAGGCAACAGCATTAATTGATAATCGTGGACCCAGATATAGTCATCGTTTGCAGCAACTTTCAATATTTCATCACAAAAAAACTGGTTTACTTTATTGTAAGCTTGCCAGAAACGCCGTTCATAAGCAGCACGGGTCGGAAAATAATGAAAAAGAGGCCAAATCGTCTTATTACAAAATCCTGAATAATAAAGCTCTAATTGCCTTTGTGACAGGAATATCGGCACACAATTTTCAGTAACAAGTTTTTCCCTGATTTGGTCCTTATCTTTATCGGTTAATCTCTCGCTTGCTATCCCAGGCCAGCCTATCCAAAGACGCTCATATGAATCAGGAAGTGAGGATAGTCCCGTCGCCAGCCCTCCGGGACTGGGGCGAAAGTGGAATTCTCCTTCCCTTTTCGAGATGCTAAACTGCAACCGATTAGCTATGACAAGTAATCTTGCCATGAGTTACTCCACTGATAAAATGTGTGTGAATTGTAAAATAGGAATACTCTGTTAAAACAATAGAAAAACACATTTGTTTTAGTATAAAAAACTAACATATAATAACAAGCACAAATAATGTAAATGCTCGATTCCTTGATAAAAAACCTGAATTTAGCTTTAGAAAAAGCGATAAAACGACCGATTAAGTTTTCCAGAAGTTCATTGAAAAATTGCTCATTTTTGCTCATTTTTGCTCATTTTTGCTCATTTTTGCTCATTTTTGCTCAGTTTTGTGTTATTTGCTTGACTTGTATATAGTGATTTGGTATAAAATATTTATGCGGGCTAACCCCTGCGGTGTTTGTAAGAAAGTAGGTGTTGAAAGAACCGATACCCATATTCAGGGAAATCAGGCCTTGACGAATCGGAAAAGCCTACTTCGATAGGACTTTCGGGCGCAAGCAACGATTGCCCACCTGGAAATAATGGGTTCTCTTCAACCGCTTTTTTACGGCACAAGCGGCGGCAGCTACGCAGCTCATAAAAGGCCTGTTTTCGCAGGCCTTTTTGTTTTCAAAACGAGCTGCAAGATTTACAGCTTATAAGGATTTTATCGATTGCGTGACTTTTTACCCCGTTAGAAAAAAATCTCCGTTCTTTGGGCGGGCAAGCCCGCCAGCCGGTTGGCGGGGTGAAAAATACATGGTGAGGGTGGAACTTTAAACCCACCTTCGCTTTCTAACGGGGTTTACTGCAATAACAGTAATAACAAAAACTTGGATAGCACCTCAGCACCTATGATACTCACGATGAAGGTGATGATTGCCTTTGCCCCTTTTATATTGCAGGATACTGCATAGGCACGATACATTAATGCGACCGTCCAGACAATCATCAAAACGGCAACAATGCCAGCCAAAATAAATATGCACAAGTCTGTATAATTCAATGCTGTAGAACCAGCCGGTGAAGTAAATCTAGACATCAGATACATACTAAATCTCCGGTTGGCCTTGGGAAGCATCGCAATAGAGGTGATTAAGTAAGGCCAGCGAGCTAATGCCTGTGTTCCAAAAACATCTATCATTCGCGGTGAAGAAGATGACAAAATCAAACCAAAGAAAAAAAGCGGAACTGCCAAAGATAACCAATCTATTACACCCTCAGCAAAAAAATACCATAGAGGCACTTCATTGCCGACATGTACATCCAGGACACCGTCAAAATGAGTATTGCCGAGCGACCCAATGAGTGCGCTTATCAAAATAATTCCTAAACCCAGTAGCATGGCCTTATAGCCAGCCACAAATCTAAAAGGATTAAAAAGCCATTGACTAATACTTCTGCCAGGCATAATTTCTCCGCTATTTTTGACTTCTTTCACGGTTTTCCTTTCAACTATTTTCTTGGCTGCTCTCACCATGTTTGAGGCGTTCGATAATTTCATCGAGACGATTACGAACTGTTGGGTAGCTAAGTCGTAAAAGCCGAGCCATCTCTTTTAACGACCCGCTCGATTTAATAAACTCAATTATAAAGGTTTGGTCTTTCGGCGATAGTCTTGTCAGTATCGGTAGTTCATATTCGCCCTGGATTTCAGTTTGGCACTGCTGACAGACAAGACTCTTGGCTTTAAGTTGACTATTGCACGCCGGACATGTTGTTGGCAATATTTTCATAACTTGTTGACCTTTTGCAAAAATAATTCAGGATTAGTGACACTCAAAAGGATTGAATAACTATCTTTCGTTGGTATATAAACAATCTGTTCTCTATCAGTTAAAAACAGAAGCGCCTTTTCTTTGTTTTTCAATCTGAACCATCCTTCGAGGTAACCGGGGAGCCCGACACCATTAGTTCTTATTTTTGGCCTGTGTCTTTCATCTTCAAAGAGATTCAAAATTCGTACATCTCTCATAACTAAGGAATTTTTGGCGATGGTTCTTCCGTACAAAGCTCCCTGTATTTTGAGCCCCTCATCGGTTATAACAAACTTTGTATTTCGTGACGAGTAGCCAAAATAAGCAAATATACTACCGATGGCTATTATCAATACCATAAAAAACAGCTCGACGAAAACAATTCGGCTGAAGTGTTTGATATGATGAACGCATGAAAACGCCAGTACGATGAATGGTATAAGCATTATTAAAAAGATGCCCGATAGGGCCAAATATGTTGAAATCGGTGCTGGTACTATTGTGAAAGTTTTATTAGCCATATTTGTGCGCCTCTTTTTTAATAAGCCTTTATTTGTTTTGTTAAGCTTATATTTAATATGTTATATCTAATATTTAACTATATTAAACTATAAATTAAATAATGCAAGTATAAAATTGAAAATATTCAATTTTTTTTTAAGATAAGCCAAAACCATGTTGGGAAGCTTATCAGATTTGGATAATTGGGATACTTTTATGGATTGTATTGAGTATATGGCCTATAAAGAAACAATAATATAGGACTAATAAATTCTGCTGGACATAGTGCTTGCCTCTTTTTTCCCGTTAAGCCAGATAATAGATTTGTCGATTAAATATAAGCTGATGGTATATCACTATTTAGAATAAATTATTAGTTGTTGTTATTAAAGGATTTACGCAGAGGAGATGCAAAATGCCAAATGTTATGAGCTTCACTGTTCTACCAGCACTTCCGGAGTGCATAAAAGACCTTGACCTTATTGCCAGGAATATGTTCTGGACGTGGAATCCTGAGTTTGTGGAGTTATTCAAGCGCATTGACAGTACTTTATGGTCAGCTTGCGGCCATAATCCAGTCGAATTTCTGGGCAATGTTGCACAGTTAAAATTGGAAGCCTTGGCCGAAAATCAGGGCTTTATATGTGAGCTGCAGCGAGCTGTGGAGAAGCTAAATTCGTACCTTAATGCGCCAACGTGGTTTGAAAAGGTTTGTTCAATTTCCAACGAGCCGATTATAGCTTATTTTTCCGCCGAGTTTGGAGTTCACGAATGCCTGCCTATTTACGCCGGCGGCTTAGGTATTCTGGCGGGTGACCACCTAAAAAGTGCTTCGGACCTCGGTGTCCCATTAGTTGGAGTCGGCCTTTTATATCAGAAAGGGTATTTCCGCCAGTATTTAAGCATCGATGGATGGCAGCAGGAAGTTTATCTTGAAAATGATTTCTACAATAAACCGATTGAACTAGTTCGCAAAGACAGTGGACGACCCTTGACCATCAGTGTTGAATATCCGGGCAGATGTGTCGTTGCGCAAGTTTGGTGTGTTTCCGTTGGAAGAGTAAAACTGTACCTGCTGGATACTAATGTAGCTGCTAATTCGCTGGGGGACCGTATGATAACCAGCAGTCTGTACGGTGGCGATAGGGAGCTGCGAATCCGCCAGGAAATTATGTTGGGAATTGGCGGCCTAAAGGCCCTGACAGCTATGGGTATCTCTCCTACTGTCTGCCATATGAATGAAGGGCACGCTGCTTTTATGGCGCTGGAGAGAATCAGAGAGTTGCGAAATGACCAGAATATGACTTTTGACGAGGCCGTGGAGGCAGTAAGAGCAGGAAATGTCTTTACAATGCACACACTTATAAAAGCCGGTCTTGACGAATTCTCTGTTGAATTGATGGACAAGTACTTTGGAAGTTACTTTCCTCATCTTGGCATAAATAGAAAACGGTTTTTAGCATTGGGCAGGATACTCCCTGACGATGATGATGAGCCGTTTAAGATGCCGGTTCTGGCAATACAGCTTAGCAGTTATGTTAACGGTGTAAGCAAATTGCACGGACAAATATCACGTGAGATGTGGGGTAGTCTATGGCCCCGGGTTCCTACTAATGAAGTGCCAATAATATCGGTTACAAACGGCATTCACGTCAGAAACTGGTTATCAGATGAGATGGACTCTTTGTATCAGAGGTATCTCGGGCCGAACTGGTTCGATGAAACTACTGATGCATCAGTGTGGGAAACAATCGAACAAGTTCCTGATGAAGAAATCTGGCGAACACATCAAAGATGCAAGGAGCAGTTGATTGTTTTTGCACGCAAACGGCTTAAAGCCCAAATGCAACGCCGGGGCACTTACCATACCGAATTGAACCAGGCTGAGGAGGTTCTCGACCCTGATGCGCTGACAATTGGTTTTGCAAGAAGGTTTGTGAGCTATAAGAGAGGTGATCTACTGCTTAGGGACCCACAACGCCTTGTAAAGTTACTAAGCGACCAGAATAGGCCCATCCAGATTATTTTTGCTGGAAAGGCCCACCCAAAAGATACAGCAGGCAAAGATATAATACGCCAGATTATTCACTTTGCAACACAGTACAATGTCCAACGGCGTTTGGTGTTTCTGGAAGATTACGATATGGATGTAGCGAAGGCTTTGATTTGCGGCGTTGACATTTGGTTAAGCTGTCCTCGCAGGCCAATGGAAGCCAGCGGCACAAGCGGTATGAAAGCAGCGGTCAACGGTGTGTTGAATATGAGCACTTTAGACGGCTGGTGGTGTGAAGGTTATACGCCTGATATCGGCTGGGTCATTGGTGCCGGCGAGAGATACGAGGATAACGATTATCAGGATAGAGTAGAGTCGCAAGCAGTCTACAATCTGCTGGAGAATGAAGTCATCCCGCTGTATTACAAGCGCTCTGCTGACAATTTACCGCGGGCCTGGATACGCAAAGTAAAGAATTCTATCAAATGGATAGCGCCAAAGTTTAGCACACACCGAATGGTTGCTGAGTATACACGAAGGTTTTATAACCTGGCTGCTACCAGATGGCAATATTTGAATGCTGATGCTATGACCAAAGCAAAGGCATTTGCGCAGTGGAAATCCGATATGAGAAAGGCCTGGCCAGATTTTGCCGTCAAAGATGTCATAATGGAAGTCAAAAATGGCAATGGTGCCGAACCGCTAAATCCCAAAAAGCCGCAACTTAAAGTCGGCTCACAATTGAGTGTCAGGGCACTGGTCAAGCTTGGAGCGGTTACTCCTAACGATGTTTCGGTTGAGCTTTATCACGGTCCTATAGACACTTGGGGTAATATTAAAGACAGTTCAGCTGTAAGGATGGATTACAAAGAGACTTCAGGGAAGAGCGGTGAACATTGGTTTTCCGGGAGGATGAACTGCGCGAAAACCGGTCAGCACGGAGCGGCTGTTAGGGTTTTACCCAGGCATACTGACTTAGTTAATCCTTATGAACTCGGCTTGATTTTATGGGAAAAGGCGAATTAGCTCATTATCGCCATGTCTTTGGATACTGCATTCTATGAACTACGAACAAAGAACGATGAACTAACAACGCTTCGTCGCCATAGCTATGGAGCGTCGGCGACTATTCATTTTCTTTACTGCTCAAAAGCTCATAAACCTCTTCAGCGGAGGTTGCTTTCTCAAGTGTCTGTTTGAATGGCTCATCAAGCATGAGTCTGCTTATCCTGGCTAATGCCTGTATGTGCGGGCCGGTTTGGTCAGTTGGTGACACCAGTAAAATAACAATTGTTACTGGTTTTCCGTCGATGCTTTCAAAATCAATAGCTTTGCCTGCTATTCCAATTGCCATAACCAGTTCCTTGACTGCCTTGCATTTGCCGTGCGGCACGGCGATTCCGGAGCCGATGCCCGTGCTTTTGGTTTGCTCACGTATCAGCACCGCTTCTAAAGCAACATCTCTGTTTAACAACAATCCATTGTCATTGAGCAAATCTACCAGTTCGGTTATTACGGTTTTTTTGTCTTTGCCTTGAAGCGGAGCCTTTATACAGGACGGATGCAATATTTGTGTTAGTATCATTTTAAGCTATACCTTTGTAATACACCTCTTGTGAATATTTGTACAAACCATTCATTATATCTGTTTATGGGTTTAATTTCAATAACTTTATAAAATTTTTTCCTTTTTACTCACAATATATACATCGAAAATCCACATTAGGGAAATTCAATGTTCCTTGGCCACCACGAAGTCTAATAAAAAGGCTGGCTAAAACCAAAGTAGCCAGCCCTTCGTTCCAATCTATCAGGACTCAGCTTATTTAAGCTCTGATTCAACTGATTCCACGAATTCCAGCCAGGTGCCTTCATCTATGGCCTCTTGCATATCAGGGTCGAGCCAGAGTTCGTCAAGCCATTCGAGAATTTCCTTGATATTGACTTCTTTGACCTCTAAGGTTTTTTGCATAGCCGATATTGTTGTCTCTGGTGTTATCTCATAGAACTTTTGGCTCTTAGCGGCTAATCTATCAGGTCTTGCTTTGAGGCTTTCTGTTGCGCTGGAGAGCATCAAATCATCACTGCTGCTGATTGTAGTAACAGTCTTGGGACTTTCGATACTAAGCGCAGTTTCAAGGCTCATACTTTCAAAAGCAAGGCCGTCATCACTGCCGCCACCGCCGCCCATAGAGAGCATCCATCCTTCATCGAATGCCTTCTCCCACAGCCAGTCTTCACAGAACAAGGCAAGATCATTATAGTCGATCGAGTTATTGTCTTCCAAGTCACAATCTTCATCGTAATTGCCGTCACCAGTTTCGCTTTGCCAAGCAGCAGCCAAAATAGCGTAGTCAATAAAGTCAACATTGCCGCTTTCGTCAAAATCAGCGGGACTCCAGTAGTATTCATCGGCACCTATATCAACCCTGCCGTACTTGATGCGACCTTCACCATCAATATCTGTCTCGTCACCATAGTTACCATTCGGGTCGCCGGCGTCTTTACACTGCGAGTTTTCGTCAATATGTAAGTCATTGGGATTGCTTGGGTTCTTAAATCCTGGGTCACCGGTGACATTTCCGGTACCGGAATGGGTATTCTGTAAGCAGCAGTAATTTACAGTATCAAAGGTGCCGTTTTCACGATAGAAATCATTGCTGTCATTGTCGTAGATAATGCAGTTAATCACATTCGGGTCAGCACCCTGCTCACTTGATTCTACGCCATAGGTATAATTATCATAAATAGTGTTGTTTCTAACAAGTGGCACAGAACTCTGATTGCTAAAACAGATTCCAGCACCACCGTAATAAGCATACTGGTCGGTGCCGTTGTTGTGTATCCAGTTATTCTTAATGGTTGTTACCAAGTTATTGTTTAGTTCGATACCATCTTCACCACTATAACGAATCACACTGTTTTTAAGGGTGAGGTTACAACCGGAACTCGTGTACAAACCATTGTCGGTGCTATCGGCAATAACACTGTGGTCAATAGTTAAATCAGAATTCGATGCTTGAATTCCATTGTCATTTGAATTTTTGATTGAACAATTGGTAACTGTTGTCGTGACGTCACTTGTTTCAATTCCGTTATCGTTGTTGCCCTCAAAATCAGAATCTGTAACAGTTAAATTGCCGCCGCTACCATAAATTCCATCGGTCGTATGGTTTTTGAAAACAGAATCATCAACAGCAATGACGGTATATGTTGCCATATAAATACCCTGTGAAGTTGTGTCATTGCCGTCAAAAATACAGTTAGATACTTCAGGCCAGCATGATGAAGTGGCTCTCAAGCCTTGACTTGAGTTGCCAATAAATGTACAGTTGTGGATATCGGGATACGAGAAGTTGTAACACTCGATACCATAATAATAATTATCTTTTAGTTTGCAGTTGACAATAGAAGCATCAGAGGAATTAAGGTAAATACCTGAACCACCATAAGAACCGGTTATAGTAAACCCGTCAACGATTGCGTCGTCAATGTTGTCAGTATATACGACATCATAAACAGCATCGTAATAATTGTCGCCAATTTGACCTTCAAGAATGGTTTCATTGTTCGGGTCAGCAAAATTACGGTCATATAGCCCGCCCCTGTAAGAACCTTCAGGAGGAAAATGGCCAAACAGTCCGACATCCTCGATTAACTCAAAAGTTGCATTCTTATACGAATTATCTTCTCCCATGTCCCAGATGGGCTTATATGTCCCGGCTGCAACCCAGATAGCAGTTACTGAAGCACCGCAGTTTCGAGCACCGGTAAGACCGTCTTGCAGCAGGTTATACGCATCGTCCCATTGATGTGCCGTTATTGAAACCATTGGCATCTTCGTCAACATAAATAATCTCAGTACCCCAGGAACACACGTTTGTATCTATAATGTGCCAACTAAGGTACTCATCACCCTCTATTTGAACTTTATTCGTGATAACACCACCTGGTCTTGCCCAGTTATTGACCCCAACTCGAATCTGAAACTCGTTGGAATCATTTGCACTTATATCATTGATATCCCATGTAACAGTATGTTCATTGCTATCGTAAACACCACCGTCGGAAATCAAGTTCGGCTCATCAACTTCCTTCGGAAGATAATCAACGATTACAACATTGCTGTCGGCATAGCCATTAGCATCCCAAGCAATATTGTAGTAAAGCCAATTGTATGGTGTGCCAAGTAACTCATGTTCTTCTTTACTAATTAAAGGGTAAACACAATTAACATCGTTGTCATCTTTGACAATACTGAAAAAAGGGTCCTTATATCCAACGTCGGAAACAGCACAACCAGCAGGGTCACCAATGTCGCCAGAACTCCAATGTTTGGTCAGATTTGGATCATAAACCATCAATCTATCCCGTGTTGTGGAAGTACCATCTTCATAGGTTGTTAGATACACGTAACCTGTGTCTTGATCCACTGCTATTCCCAAAACAGAGCTACCAACTTCTACACGATTTTCAGTGCTACTGCCCAAATCATACTGAGTCAAGTAATAACTCCCTCCAAACCATGCAGGCCCTGTGTAGAGATATTGATTTGGCACATCAATTGCTATACCAACTGCTGAATCGGTAATACTAATTTCACCTTCTTTTGACCAATCGTTTGTGTCATAATATTTCACATCATTGGTATCATCGCCGACATATAACAACTAATATTCTTCGTCAAGTGCAAGGCCATATCCGTCCTCACAATCCTCCAATTCGATATAGTAAGGGTCACCGTAAACTAAAGTTAGTTCTCTGTTTTCCGCATCCCAAGAGTAAACATAAAGACGATTTGTAGGTCTGTTAATAGCGTACAGTCTATCTTTGCTATCATCAAAAACAAGGCCAGCCAAGTTACTTGCTTGAGGAGCAATAACAGTATCCACATACTGCATTGATTTAGCATCAACTACTTCTATCTCATCTTGATTTTCAAAAGTGAGAAATAAATACTGACCGTATTCTGATTCGTCGATAGCAATACCTACAGGACCTCCATAAGTTGTGTCGTACTCAGTTTGATAAGTTAAGCTGTTGGCATCAACCTTATAAGCCTGTACTTTATTCGCGTTAGTGCTTGAGATTACATATACCGACTTTCCTGCTTGAACTGTGTTTACTAATGTCACATAGATAAGCAAACAAAACATTCCTATAATAGATTTCTTTCCAAGTTGCATTTTTTACTCCTTAAGAAATGGTTATTGATTTTCTCTTACTTTCTCTTTCTTATAAGAAGCCCTCCTAAGCCCAATAGTAAAAACGTTGCCGGTTCAGGGATAAAGTTTATCTGGTCAATTTCATATTGAGTAAACTGGTCTAGCATGAAGTTACTGCCGTCTAATAATTGATAGCCGATGATGTGTTCATCATAATAGAGAATACTGGAATAATATACATTGAACTCACTATTCTCTTGAAACGAAAACCCATGTTCAAAAACCACATTACCACCATAAACATTTAGAACGGCATAGCCATCGAGACTAAGCATTTCCCAAGTTAAATCTCCGCCATAAATATTCGCAATCGCATAGTCTCGTAGTCTACCATCGCCCTGATTGACCTGCCCATCATTTATATTGATGGTGATATAGCTGGGAGCTTCAAATATCCCCTCAAATATACCACTATTAAGATTGAAGATACTTGAATCAAAAAGTTCTATGTCGGTAAGCGATGCACCTTCAAGATTTAGTGTTCCCGAATTCCAAAGTTGCATACCATCTATGGAACCACCGTGGAAATTTAATGTGCCCAAATTATGGATATACATCTCACCAACCGAACCCGCAGTCATATCTACCGTTGCAGTGTAAAATATGTCTACTGTATCGTAACTACCCCCATCAATTGTGCCGTCGTCGGTAAAGGTTAAAGTTGTTGCTTGGCACAAAATCGGCATAAAAAGCAGCAAAATCAGAATTTTAGGTATTTTCTTTCGCATTTTCTCTCCTTTTTGCATTAGTTTTTTCCTTGTTTTTTGGATTTAAAAACCTCGTTACCATCATTTTCTCATAGACCATCTCTTGCCGTAGCAATCAGCCAGTGAATTACCTCCTGCCGTGTCGGTTTTCTCCTCCTGATACACTTGATTTTTCCGATTGTGATTATTCCCGAAAAAGACATTTACTATAGTTATTTTACAATTACTGCATTGCTCTTGTCAAGTAAAATCTGGGGAAATAGGGGTGTCCAGGGGACATCCCTATATTACCGACTGGCTTCGCAAGGATTTGCTGCGGAGAAGCTTATGAGAAAACCCCGAAGTTTGAAATACATTTTCCCTTTACATCCGGTATAGAAATGGTAGAATTAAACCTTGAAAATGGCGTGAATCTGCCATGTGTTAATTGGACCGTATAATACATATATGAGATAAGCTATGGAAAAGATAAAGCTTTACGACACGACCCTCCGCGATGGTATGCAGGCTGAAGGTGTCAGTTTTTCGCTGGATGATAAGCTCTCAATTACAAAATGCATAGACGAGCTTGGCCTCGATTACATTGAGGGCGGATATGCCGGCTCTAACCCCAAAGAGACGCAGTTCTTTGCCGAAGTGGCAAAACTCGGCTTGAAGAATTCAAAAATTGTAGCATTCGGCAGCACCCGAAGGGCTAATACCAGTGTTTCGGATGACGTTTCGCTCAAAGCAATACTCGAGTGCAAAACTCAGGCTGCTACTCTTGTCGGCAAAAGCTGGGATATGCACGTATCTAATGTACTTGGTTGCTCGCTCGATGAGAACATTTCTATGTGCGCTGAGTCAGTTGAGTTTCTAAAAAAGCACAGCCTTGAGCTCATCTTTGATGCTGAACATTTCTACGATGGCTACAAGAATAATCCGGAATATGCGATGAAGGTTTTGGCTGCTGTTGCTGAAGCCGGTGCCGATGTGCTGGTGCTTTGTGATACGAATGGCGGTTCTTTGCCGGATGAAGTGCATGAAATTACGAGTGTCGTTTGTGAAAAGTTCAGTCCAATGGTGGTCGGCATTCACGCGCACAATGACACTGACTGTGCCACAGCTAATACGCTCGCTGCGGTTCGAGCTGGTGCCCGCCACGTTCAGGGCACAATGAACGGACTCGGTGAAAGATGTGGCAACGCTAATTTCTGCACCATTATTCCAAACCTTGTGTTTAAGACGGGATTTGAAGTTCTTAGTCCGGAAAAAACCAGGACACTAACAGAGGTATCACGTTTTATCTTCGAGATTGCAAATCTAACGCCAGTGATGAATATGCCCTATGTTGGCGAGAGTGCCTTTGCCCACAAGGCGGGCTTGCATGTTGACGCCCTGCGAAAGAGCAAATACGCCTATGAGCACATCGCTCCGGAACTTGTCGGCAACGAGCGCAAGTTCCTCATATCTGAACTAAGTGGTAAATCCAATGTCTTAGCAGAATTAGAAAAGGCAAAGATAACTCAGGATAAAAAATTAGCTAAAAAGATACTTGAGCGTGTTCAAGAACTTGAAAGCGAGGGTTTTCAATTCGAAGCTGCCAATGCAAGTTTTGACCTGCTTGTCAAAAAAGTTATGGGAACTTTCAAGCCGTCTTTCGACCTTATTAAGTACTATGTCACTACAGAAAAACGGGCAACAGGAGACCTGGTTACTGAGGCCACAATAAAACTGAAGGTCGCAGACAAGGTTAAGCATGTTGTTGGTGAAGGTGATGGCCCGGTCAACGCACTTGATGCAGCGTTGCGAAAGTCGCTTGAGGATTCTTATCCGATTATTAACGAAATTCATCTTATTGATTATAAAGTGCGTGTCGTTAATGCTCGAGCTGGAACCGCTGCACGTGTACGAGTAATAATTGAGTCGAGGGACAAAAGCGATGTTTGGGGCACAGTTGGCTGCTCTGAAAACATCATCGAGGCCTCTTGGCAGGCCCTCGTCGACTCTGTCGAATACAAACTACAGAAAGATGTTAAATAAATGCTTGTTTCTAAGAACTATTATTTATAAGCATTTGAAGCTCTTGTGGTATTGTTTGTTGCTTCTTTTTTCTGCGGTTTATTGTTCTGCGCTCGAAACGCGGGGTTGGATTCTCTGTTGATGCCAAATTAACAGCCTCAAGGGCTGTTTCAGCAAATAGGTCAGCTCCGATTTCTTCCCAAAGTCCCTCAGCACGGTTAAATAACCCGCCTGAAACCATAATTCGCATATTCGGCCAGGCATTTATTGCTCTTATCGTATCTATAAGCTGGCGTATATCCGGTGCTTGTCTTGGAGAGATACCATACATTAGTAGAATATCAGGGCCGTATTCGTTTATAAAGGCAAGGATATCATCATTAGTTAATCCACCACCCAAAAACTTAACTTCCCAGCCACTACTTTCAAACAAATCTGCCATCATTTGTGCCCCAAGCTCTTGTATTTCATGAGGTGCACAACAAACAACCATTTTTTTAGCTTTGCTTGGTTTACATGGCAACTTATTTTGTAACTGGTCAACTATTGTGTGATTAATGCGGGTAGCTAAATGTTCCTGAACAGGAGTGATTTTATCAGAATGCAGCAATTTTTCAATTTCCACCATGATTGGCCATATTATATTGACATAAACAGAGTTGGCGGGCACTCCACTCTGTAAGGCCTCTTCTATAACAACTCGGCAGCTTTTTCTATCGCCACGCAGTAGTGGTTCTAAATAACGCTCCAAAGTGCCTTCTTTCAACATAATTTAGTCTCCATTTTTATTTTCTATTTTACTTATATTGCCTATATTGCCATTCAAATATGGTCATTATTTTCATATGTTAATTTGGACAAGATGTTTTGAAAGTTATGTTTGTATCGGTTAGTAATGAGAAAAATCTTTAGTTAAAATAGGCAATTTACAATATGAAATAAAAAACGTTCTAAATCATTGATTCAATGTAAGCTATTTATTTGCATATACTTAGATGTATTACATAATTTTGAGCGAATAAAAATACGCATTTTTTGTCAAAAAACAGCGATATTTTGGTAGTTATGCGTGGGAATTAGCATATTTATATGAAGATTCTTGTTGTTGTTTTAGACATTTTTAGGAGCAGTTAAAACATGGAAGGAATCGAAGCAATACTGGAATTGGGACAAGAGTGTTACCGTAAAGGCATTAATAAAATAAATTAGCTATCAACTGTACAAGAAATGAATATTGTTAGAGAATACCATTTTTTGAAAAATGAAAGGTATAAAATAGGAAATTGCATAGCATAACAATCTTTGGTAAAAGAAAACCGAATAATTTATATTGATTTTCGATATAAAGGTAGTGTTTCTGGCGATGAAAAAAGCGACTGATAAAAAACGATGCAAAACTGGTCGATGTAGTTAAAATACACCTATAGAATTTGTCTTAAAAAGTATTTCGGGGTCCGATATTATGATTGATATAGTAGGAACAAAAACCATATCAGGGGTCGGTAACACGGGTCGGTTTGCACGATTTGTTTGGCAGACGATAGGCGCATCTACCTGGAGCTGTCTCAGGAGCAGGACATATCCTTTGGTCTGGACACAAATGATGATAATTGGTGTTCGCAGCGTACCAGTTATAATGATAACAGGGGCATTTGTAGGAATGATATTGGCAATTCAGGCATACGACCAGCTTAGAGCTATGGGTATGGAAGAGCGTCTTGGTGTTTTGATTAACATCTCAGTAGTGAAGGAATTGGGGCCTGTGCTTGCGGCACTTATGGTGGCTGGACGCGTCGGAGGTGCTTTGACGGCTGAGTTGGGTACTATGAATGTTACCGAACAAATTGATGCAGTCAAAAGTATGGGTACCAACCCGATACGATACTTAGTTGCGCCTCGTGTTCTGGCGTGTTTATTGCTTACCCCATTTCTTATTATCTATGCGGATTTGATGGGTATTGTTGGCGGTTATATTGTAAGCGTTCTTATGAAAGGGATTAACAGTCAGGCATATTGGAGTTTTAGTGCCTCAGGTGTAGAACTGTGGGATGTTGCAGTTGGGATTATAAATGGTCTTTTTTTTGGGGGAGCAATTGCAGTTATTAGCTGTTATAAGGGCTTCACGTGTCGGGAAGGAGCGCATGGTGTAGGACAGGCGTGCACGGAGGCATTTGTTGCAAGCTTTATTTCGATATTGGCGCTCGATTACGCTTTGGCAGTGATTTTCAAGGCGATTTACTCAGCGTTTTGGCCTGTTAGAAGTCTGGTTAGTTAAAAAGCAAAAAAAGTAAAAATAAAAAGAAAAAAATCAGAAGAAGAGCATTGTGAGCCAGAACGGCAATAAAAACAGTATGCTTATGGTGAAGAACCTCACGAAAAGGTTCGGTGACAATATCGTTTTGGATAATATTTCTTTGACGATAGAGAAAGGAAAGACCACAGTTGTGATTGGGCCAAGCGGATGTGGAAAAACAGTCTTAATAAAACACTTTATAGTGCTGCTTCGGCCGAGTTCAGGCGAAATTTACTTTAAAAATCAGCGAATCGATGAGTTCAGTGAAAATGAGTTGAATAAAATACGTATCCATTATGGATATCTTTTTCAGGGTGGAGCGTTGTTCGATAGTCTTAGTGTAGCTGAAAATATATTGTTTCCTATAAGACAGCATTACAGGATAGAGGATTGGGGAGAGATTGAAGAGCTTGTTAAAATCAAGCTGGCGATGGTTGGTCTTGACGGCTTTCAGAATTATTATCCAGGTAATCTTTCAGGAGGCCAGCAAAAACGAGTGGCGTTAGCAAGGGCTATTGCGTTGGACCCGGAAGTGATTTTATATGATGAGCCGACCACCGGACTGGACCCGATTCGAGCGGATGTAATTAACGAGCTTATTTTGAAGCTGCAAAGAGAACTCGGAGTGACGACAGTTGTTGTTACACACGATATGACAAGTGCCTACAAGATAGCGGACCGTATTATTATGCTGCATAACGGCAAAGTTATTGCCGACGGCGACGCCGAACATATTCGTAATCATCCCCATCCTTCTGTTCAGCAATTCATCAATGGCCAGGTCAGCGAGGACGACCTTGCCGTTCTGCGAATGAGCGGACACGTTTCCAAAGCACAGTTTTTGCCCCGTGATTTTGAAAAGCAGGATTAAAAGAAGATATAAGCACAAGGCATAAAAGCATAAGGAAATCGATGCACGATAAGCCCGAGCAAATTGCAGCTGATTTGATAAAAAGCGTCCGAGGCGATGTTTTTGCTGATATCCTGCACAGAGCAGCGTACAGCACCGATGCGAGCATTTACAGAATAGTCCCTGCGTGTGTTGTTGCACCGCGTGACAGTGTGGACGTGGTTGCTGTGGTTAAATACGCCGGTGCCAAAGGTATACCGGTGGTTGCCCGTGGAGCGGGTAGCGGCGTGGCGGGTGAATCTCTTTGCAGCGGAGTAGTCTTTGATATGACCAGGTATATGAATAAGATTATCAGCGTGGAGGACGGTGGGCAAAGGGTTGTTTGTGAACCCGGCGTCGTGCTGGACGATTTGAATAAATGCCTGAGCCGGTACAACAGTCCACAGGACGCCTTACGGCGGAAAATCGGGCCCGACCCATCGAGCGGTAATCGAGCGACAGTAGGGGGGTGCGTCGCCAATAATTCCACAGGTCCTCATTCGCTTGAATATGGTTATATGGCAGACTATGTGGAAAGTATCGAAGCAGTTCTGGCTGATGGCAGTTTAGTTGAGTTCAAAAATGATTTCGAGGCGGACAACTCAAGGGTTAGCGAAATTGCAAAAGAGTGTGAAACTGTCCTTCGTGGGAAAGAAGAAGTTATCAAAAAGGCCCTACCCGAGGCAGGGCGGAATCGAAGTGGATACAATATTTCAGGAAGATGTCATAACGGAAAGATAGATTTAGTGCGGCTGTTATCAGGCTCAGAAGGAACGTTAGCTGTCTTTACGAAAATCACACTTAGGACAGTAGCACTTTCGGCTGCAAAAGGTCTGTTGCAGCTTGAATTCGATTCACTGGAGAAAATGGCTCAGGCGGTGCCAATCATTGTTGATAGTGGGGCATCAGCTTGTGAATTGATGGACAAGACTTTGATTGATTTGGCAATTGAAGCCTTGCCCGAATATCAGGATATTCTGCCGGCTGGCGCCGCTGCCATTCTTCTGGTCGAGCATATCAGTGAGGCGAAGCAGCAGGTGCGGGAGAAAATAGAAAAAACAGATTCAACGGTGGGCAATTTAGCGACCAGCCGGAGGACTTTTTTTGATATGAATGAGCAGGAGCGGCTGTGGAAAGCCCGCAAAGATGCCGTTCCGCTACTTTACAGGAAAAAAGGTAAAAAACACCCAGTTGAGTTTATGGAGGATACGAGCGTCAGTTACAAGCATCTCAGCGAGTATGTTGCTGGCTTGCAGCACATTGGGAAAAAGTACGATATTGTGATGTCCTTTTTTGGGCATGCCGGTGATGGAGAGCTACACTTGAGGCCCTATCTGGATTTGAGTGACCCTGCTGATATACAAAAGATGCGGGCGATAGCGAAGGATGTTTTTTCGCTTGCCTGGTCGCTTGGCGGGTCGATAAGCGGTGAGCACGCAGATGGATTAGTTAGAGCGGCTTTTATCAGACAGCAATATGGTGATGAATACTATGAGATACTTTGCAAAATCAAGAATCTATTCGACCCCAAAGGTCTGATGAATCCGGGCAAAATAATCAATCCCGATACTGATGTTATGGTTAAGAATCTGAAAGCAAAATACAAGGTTTTACCAGAGAAAATCAAGGTGGATTTGCTTTTCGATAAAGATGAACTGGAGATGGAACTTGAGCAATGCAGCGGCTGTGGTGTTTGCTTGAGTAGAGAAACCGGTTTGCGAATGTGCCCGGTGTTTAGGGCGCTGGGCGAAGAATTAGGCAGCTCACGGGCAAAAGCAAATATCCTTCACTTCTGGGTTACAGGGCAATTGGATGATAGAGATTTTGAATCGCCGGAGTTTAGGAAATTTCTGGATTTGTGCATTAACTGCAAGGCTTGTTTGCAAGAGTGTCCCACAGGGGTAGACATTTCAAAATTGGTAGCTATGGCACGAGCAGAGTACGCCAGGCGAAAAGGACTTCGACGAGCAGATTTTGTGTTAAGTCACAATCGTTATCTTAGTATGCTTGGTAGTATTTTTTCGCCAGTGTCCAATTTTCTTATGCGAATGCCGATTTTCAAATGGTTCTTAGAAAAAGTCGCAGGGATAGATAGACGAAGAAATATGCCCAGCTTTAGACGCAGCTCTTTTTTGAAAGTGGGACGAAAATATCTGGCTGCTTATGAACCGATAGAAAAGCCAATAGATAAAGTAGTATATTTTGTAGACTCGTATGCGAATTACAATGACCACGAACTGGGATTTGCAGTGCTTGATGTTTTGCGGGCAAATGATATCGAGGTGATTCTACCAAAGCAAAGGCCGGCGCCGCTGCCGGCGATTGTGTATGGAAATGTCAAAAGAGCTCGTAAGGATTTGTCATATAGCGTCAAATATCTGGCCAAAGCTGTTCGAGACGGCTACAAAATAGTCTGTTCTGAGCCGAGCGCGGCTTTGTGTCTGAAGCAGGAATTAAGGCATTTTATTAAAGGAGATGATGTAACGCTTGTGTCAGAAAATACTTATGAACTGATGAATTATCTATATGGCCAATATAAAGATGGTAAATTAGAACGATGGACGAGAGACGAGCAGCGAGCGACGAACGACGAGTACGTTTATCACCTGCCGTGTCATTTGTTGGCTATTGGCGGTGATGGAGCGAGTATTGAGCTATTACAGGGGCTTTGCGGAGTTAAGGTTACAGACCTGAAAGCTGGCTGCTGTGGAATTGCTGGCACATTCGGTATGCAAAAGAAAAATTATGAACTCTCGTCAAAGATTTCTGAGAGTTTGAAAAAGGCATTGGAATCATCACCGACCAAAAACGTCTTAACGGAATGTTCCACCTGCAAGATGCAGATAGAGCATATCAGCGATTGTTATGTTAGACATCCAATTAAGGTCTTGGCAGAAGCTTATTTGTGATGAAGGGATGTTTTGCTTGATATTACTATGGAGGGCATTTGGCGCAGATGGAGCGAAAAAGTGTAGTACTGAGGTATCGGTCGCCGCGGTCGGGCAGGATGACAACAATCGTGCCGGAGGTCATATCTTTTGCCACGCGTAAAGCTCCAGCTACGGCTGCGCCGCTGGACATCCCGACAAAAATACCCTCTTTTGCAGCAAGGTCGCGTGTTATTTCAAAGGCCTCGCCATCTTCGATGGTAATCTTTTCATCCAGCATCTCGGGATTATAAATTGCAGGGACGATAGATTCTTTCATATTCTTAAGTCCCTGTATGGTGTGACATTCGGTAGGCTCGACGCCTACGACTTTAACATCAGGTTTTTTCTCTTTGAAAAATCTTTTTATCCCCATCAGTGTACCGGTTGTACCCATACCGGCGATAAATACGTCAATTTCCCCGTTCGTCTGAGACAATATTTCTGGGCCGGTTGTTTCATAGTGGGCGAGAGAGTTGTTCTCATTGGTAAACTGGTTAGGCATAAAATATTTATCAGGTTCGGTATCGAGAAGCTCGTGTGCTTTTCTAATAGCACCATCAGTACCCTCTTTTGCAGGGGTAAGGACTACTTCGGCACTTAAGGCCTCAAGGATACGCTGTCTTTCTGTGCTGACGCATTCCGGCATACAAAGCTTGACGCGGTATCCCTTTGCAGCGCCAATCATCGCTAAAGCGATACCGGTATTTCCTGATGTCGGTCGAGAATAATTTTGCCCTTTGCGAGCTGGCCGGATTCCTCCGCTTTTTTTATCATCCAGTAAGCAGGGCGGTCTTTGACGGAGCCGCCGGGGTTGACTCCTTCGAGTTTTCCAAAGATTCTAACTTTTGGTCTTTTATTATTGAGCTTGGTTAGCTCTACAAGAGGCGTATTTCCGATAGCAGATAATATGCTCATATATATAGCTTCTGATTATTAGATAAGTTATACGATTGATTTTATTTATTCTATTCTATATATTAAACTGTAAAAGTAAAGCTAAATTCAGAGGACGTTTAAGATGGCATCGTCAAAAGAAAATCTCAAACGGGCGGTCCTATGGGATGCTGAGCAGGACAAGAAGGTCAAATGTAAATTGTGCTCACATCGCTGTGTGATAGCAGAGGGTAAATTAGGATTATGCCAAGTGCGCAAAAACATCGATGGCACATTGTACTCGCTTACGTACGACAAGGTATGTTCAGCTAATCCCGACCCTATCGAGAAAAAACCATTATTTCATTTTCAGCCTGGCACGAGGAGCTTTTCAATCGCAACAATGGGCTGCAATTTCCGCTGTGAATTTTGTCAGAACTGGCAGATAAGTCAGGCGGCCATTGAGAGCGGGCGAATCGATGGAGAACCAATAACGCCGGAGCAAATTGTCGAGGCGGCTGTTCGCAGCGGATGTAAAAGCATTGCTTATACTTATACCGAACCGACTGTTTTTATGGAACTGTGCAACGATTGTGGTCGGCTGGCAAAAGAGCGGGGACTGACAAACGTTTTTGTTAGTAACGGTTACCAGACAACCGAAGCGATTGATTTTGCAAAGGATTGGCTCGACGGTATAAACGTCGATTTGAAGGCATTTAGTGAAGATTATTACAAGCGTTTGTGTAAAGCAAGATTGCAGCCGGTGCTCGATACAATTAGCTATATCGCAAACCAAACGAACATCTGGCTTGAGATTACCACTTTATTGGTGCCGGATGAGAATGATTCTGAAGATGAGCTAAAACAGCTTGCCGATTTTATTGTTACTAAAGCTGGGGCTGATGTCCCCTGGCATATTAGCCGATTCCATCCGCAGTATAAGTACCTGAATGCTTTGCCGACACCATTTGAAAGTTTGGAGCGTGCTTACGAGATTGGAAAATCGGCTGGATTGCATTATGTTTATCTTGGCAATGTGCCGGGGGCAAAATCCGAGAGCACGTTTTGTTATAATTGTGGCCGAATGTTGATTGAGCGCGTCGGCTATAGAATACTTGCCAATCATATAAAGAATTCCTGCTGTCCGGATTGTGGTGTCAAAATTGCCGGTTTTGAGCTTTGATTTGAGATGAATATAATAGCCGATGAGAATATGCCGTTCGTGACTGAGTGCTTTTCCTCGATAGGAGAGGTCTTAACTGTCTCAGGCAGAGAGATTACGCCAAAAGTTGTTGCTGATAAGGATGTCCTTTTGGTTCGCAGTGTTACGCCGGTAAATGAGGATTTATTGGCAGGCAGCAGGGTGAAATTTGTGGGAACGGCTACGATAGGCTTCGAACATATCGATATCGATTATCTTAAGGATAATAATATCGGCTTTGCTTCCGCACCGGGGTCGAATGCGAATTCCGCAGCAGAATATGTTATTGCAGCGCTGCTTGATATCGGTCAAAAACATAATATTAATCTGAAAGGCAAATCCATAGGCATTATAGGAGTGGGCAAAGTCGGCAGCAAGGTGGCAAAAAAGTGTACGGCTTTGGCAATGAAGACTTACCTGAACGACCCGCCTTTGCATCGCGAGACGAGAGATGTGAAATACCTACCTTTGGAAGACCTTTACGATTGCGATTTTATAACATTTCACACGCCATTGACTTTTGAGGGAATTGATAAGACATTTCATTTGGCTGATGAGAAGTTTTTTAAATCCTTGAAGTCAGGTTGCATTTTTATTAATGCCTCACGCGGCGGTGTTGTCGACAGCAGTTCCCTTAAAGAAGCTATCAAATCTGGCAAAATGAGAGCCACCATTCTGGATGTATGGGAGGATGAGCCGAATATCGATACGGAGCTTCTTCAGATAGTTGATATTGGTACGCCGCATATAGCAGGTTACTCACTTGATGGCAAGATAGCCGGTATGATTATGATTTATAAGGCGGCGTGCGAATATTTTGGGCTTGATGCAAAATTCGATGTGGAGGATTTTTTACCTAAACCGTCAATGCCCCAGATAAAGATAAAACCAACCAGCGGCGGTGAGCAAGAGGTATTGTTGAATGTTGTAAGACAAGTTTATGATATTAGGGAAGATGATGCCAAGCTCAGGCGAATTCTAAAGAAATCGGCACAGACAAGAGGTACGTTTTTTGACGACTTGAGGAAAAACTATCCAATCCGTAGGGAATTTCAAAATACAAATGTGGTATTGGCCACAGAGCTAACAAGTAAAAAGTTAGAAGGAATAGGATTTAAAATTGCAAATTCACAAAGTGTTTGAAAAAAATTGCAGTTTTGGTTAGTTAGGATTGTTATGCTTGGAATTAAGTGTCCAAAATGCGGTAAGACGGGGCATTCCTTTTGGGAGGGGTTTTTACGGCCGACTTATAGCAGTTTGAGATGCCCGTTTTGTGATGTGAGATTGGAACTTGTAAATGCAGGACGATGCCATTTTCTAAGCGGTATTATCTTCGCTGTAATTCTTGTTTTTCTTTTTGTAATGCAGCTTCCCTTTATGTTGGTATGGGTTATTCTGTCGGGCTTTTTATGCTGGTTTTTAGACGTTCTTATTGTCTGGTTACTTGGCCAATGGAGGGTATGGTCTTATGAACTCTCAGAGTTAGTGAAGCTAAGGTGGCTCTCAGCGGCAAATACAGTTAGTACGATAATTGCCGGAGTTTGGGTCTTTTTTATGGCCATGATGCTTTTACTGCCATATTGGAGGATAGTTGCTGACTTGGATTTGCTGGATGAACGGATAGATGAGATGATAGAGCATTATAAAAAGCTGTTTAGCGTGCAAGGCATGATTGGGATAATAATTGGCATTTTGTCTGTTGCGACATCTGGAACTACGGGTCTTATCAAAGGCAGGCTGCGCAGACGAGCTATTGAAAAATCCTTATCATAAACAATATCACAAGATTAAGTAATTTTTCAGAGGTTTCTTCTTATATAAGTGTATGGAAGTAACAATGAAATCAGGACAGAGGAATTCAGCAAATGTAGTCCAATGGAAAAAAGGGCAGCTGGATTTTTCGGCGGGCTGTATTGTAATGGGTGTTTTAAATGTTACGCCGGATTCCTTCAGCGATGGTGGGCAATTCTTCGATACTAATAAGGCCGTTGAACACGGACTAAAAATGGCTGCCGAGGGTGCTGCGATAATAGATGTGGGTGGCGAATCGACTCGGCCGGGTTCCGCGTCGGTTTCTACAGAAGAGCAGATAAAACGAGTAATACCTGTGATAGAAGCGCTCGCCAACAAGATAGATGTGCCGATTAGTATTGATACTTATAATTTCGAAGTTGCTGAAGCTGCTCTAAATGCTGGTGCAGCTATGCTTAATGATATAACCGCATTAAGTGACCAGCGGTTGGGAAAATTAGCAGCAGAGCAGCAGGTACCGGTAGTTTTAATGCATATTCAGGGAACACCTGCCACGATGCAGGCGGAACCAAAATACAAAGACGTAGTTGGTGAAGTTCATCAGTTTTTGTTAAAGCGGGCTAAAAAGGCAGAGAAACTTGGTATCCTAAAGAATATGATTTTTATCGACCCTGGCATTGGTTTTGGCAAGACGTTAGAGCATAATCTGCAGATTCTAAGAAATATCGATAAATTTGTTGCTTCCGGCTACCGGGTATTAGCTGGTACAAGTCGCAAGAGTTTTATCGGCAAGCTTACCGACAAGGAAAATCCTGCAGGCAGAATATTCGGCACTGCTGCTACGGTTACCTTATGTGTGGCAGCAGGAGTTTCAATCGTCCGCGTCCACGATGTAGCTGAAATGGTAAACGTAGTGAAAGTTTCCAGAGCTATTTAGTAAAGAGATAGTTTTAGTATCTCGACACGGCATGTCCGAGTTAGATAATTTCTGGCTGAGGCTCGTTAGGGTCTTCGTCAGAATAACTAAACACGGCTTCCGGCTGCGGCTCGTTGGGGTCATCATTGAGGCAAGTAATTCTACCGCCGGCAGAAATGACCGAGTTTGCATTTACTATAGCTATGGAGAATACCGTCAGTAGCAAAGCAAGCATCAGTATGTTTAGGATTAGCTTTTTCATCTGTTTTCCTTTTTGAGTTAGCTAAGAGTTTTGTTTTATTTACATCTCTACTTCTATAGTTATACTCCTTCTGAATAAGTTTCCTGCAACGGTTTAATGATGATTGGGCTGGTGACACCGCTGGGCAGCATCTTATCTTCCTCAGGTGTAATGCTAATGACACCGATATCACCTAACTCTGTTG
>Ga0307433_1000471_pt1 | contig 31143 bp, 20 predicted proteins | sample SalMarWE160210MG_FD_202166 | JGI IMG/M metagenome (GOLD analysis project Ga0307433, IMG submission 202166) | Salt marsh sediment microbial communities from the Plum Island Ecosystem LTER, Massachusetts, United States - WE1603-210 | ecosystem: Environmental > Aquatic > Marine > Intertidal zone >... | reverse complement strand
CTTTGATGGTCTCTTCAAGGGATCTTTTCGTGACCTTGGACCGGAGCTTGATGAGGTCTTTGTATATGTTACCTTCTATTGCATCGAAAGAGATTCTTCGGATGAACCAGCGTAGGACCAAAAACCCCACTCCAAAAATTGAAACATTAAAAATAGTGGGGCTTCTTACTACCCACAAAGCAATCAATGCAGTTAGAGCAGCAAGAATATAGTAAAAAACCTCCCAGGAAATTATATAAAAGATCTCTCTCAATTTTACCCTTCTTGATATAAACTCGGAAGAGTAAAAAACTCCCACCACCAGGATAAAATGAATCAGGAAGAAATACAATACCCTTATCCAATAATCCGTTATATCAGCCCCAAAAATGCTACCCGCAATGAAAATAGAGAGAGAATAGGCAGAACCGTTGATAACTGCCTGGAATAATCCCTTTTTAAATAATGAATCAGCAATAATAACATAAACCAATATCCAGAAAGCCGCACTGGGCGGGCCATAAAGGAAATACATAAGCATGGAGATTGTATATGTTAGAGATAGATATGTATACTTTCGCAGTGGTACGGATCTGAAACGGAACAGGAGAACAGCGAGGAAAAAGACAATTAAAATATATGAGAATACTATACCTGTCCTGGGAATGAATATCGTAAGCAACAGAAAGCTAAGAAATACCTCAGCAAATCCTATTCCCCTCTTTATAGTCCAATTATTGAAGCTTGTGAGATTCATTACAAAGATAATCATATCAGTTTATGGTAAAGATGTCAAGGACAGGATTGACAGAGGTGATTTATTCCTTATATTTGCTAAGCAGAAAAAAAGATGAAAGTATAAGAAGTTATGAGAAAAATTAAGGAGGAATATATATGCATATAGCAGGGATCGGGACTGGTTATGTTGGATTGGTAGTAGGGGCCTGTCTTGCTGACATTGGGAATCAGGTCATATGCGTGGATAAAGCAGAGGAAAAGATAAAGGCATTAAAAAAGAATAAAATTCCCATATACGAACCAGAACTGGATGAACTGATTAGAAGGAACCGGGAAGAGGGTAGACTCTCATTCACGACTAACCTGAAGGAAGCAGTAGTAGAATCAAAATTAATCTATTTAGCTGTTGGGACGCCTCCAAAAAAAGATGGTTCTCTTGATTTATCCGACGTATATCACGTTGCAGAAGACATAGGAAACGCAATCCGCGACGACTACAAGATAATCATAAATAAAAGCACAGTCCCCGTGGGAACAGCAAGAAGGGTAGGAGAAATAATTAGGAAAAGAACCAATGCTCCATTCGATGTAATCTCCAACCCTGAATTCCTGAAGGAAGGAAACGCAGTAGAGGATTTCATGAAGCCCGACAGGATAATCATTGGCACAAATAATCCAGAAGTTGAAAAAATAATGAAGGACCTATATGCGCCTTTTGTCCAAACTGGAAATCCCATTATTGTTATGAGTATAGAGAGCGCAGAGATGACCAAATATGCCTCTAATGCAATATTAGCAGCAAAGATATCCTTTATGAATGAGATTTCCAATCTCTCTGAAAAGGTTGGGGCGGATATCGAAGAGGTAAGGAGAGGAATGGGATACGATCCAAGGATAGGGGCCAGCTTCATCTTTCCCGGTGTGGGTTATGGAGGATCCTGTTTCCCAAAGGACGTAAAGGCAATTGCCAATATGGGCAGGGAACACAATGTCAAGATGCTCATCTCTGAAGCGGTAGAACTTGTGAATGAAACCCAGAAAAGAATCATCTATGAGAAGATGAAAACCCACTTTGGCTCACTTAAAAATAAAAAAATCGCAATATGGGGGTTGGCTTTTAAGCCCAGAACCGATGATATGAGGGAAGCTCCTTCCATCGTTACAATCAATTGCCTCCTTAAAGAAGGAGTAAAAGTTAGAGCCTACGACCCGGAAGCAATGGATAACGCAAGAAAGATATTTGGGAACAAAATTGAATACGGAAGAACCTCTTATGAGTGCTTGGAAAATGCAGATGCCCTTACTCTGCTTACAGAATGGAACGAATTCAGAAAACCTGATTTCGAAAAGATAAGCATGCTATTGAAGAATAAGGTTATCTTTGATGGCAGAAATATCTATAATATTGAAAGATTAAGAAAATTGGGATTCACATATTACGGCATCGGGAGAGGCTAGGTTTTATATTCTTTATAATAATAACTGTAATAGCCGTATTCCCTCCTGGGATGCACCTTGTTAATAACAAATCCGAGAGTCTTGATTGATAATCTCATAAGAAGTTCAGAAGAGTGAGAGATCATACCCCTGGTTGTTTCGCCATAGGATACAACAATGATTGTCTCTTCTACCTCATTGGCCAGTATACTACTATCACTTACCGATAAGAGCGGCGGTGAATCCAAAATTAACAGGTCATATTCTCCTCCCCATTTCTTAAGCAGCTCTCTCATTCTTTCAGAATCCAGCAATTCGGAGGGATTTGGGGGAAGAGAGCCCGCAGCCATCATATCTACTCCATTGAATTTAAACATATCAACTTTCCTTTCACTATCCACCAGTAGATCCGTCAGCCCACTCCTATTCGATATTCCAAGATAAGATTCTATAGAAGGTTTTCTTAGATCAGTATCTATCAACAGTACTTTTTCTCCAGCAGACGCAAATGAAAGCGCAAGATTTATCGCAATCATTGATTTGCCACAATTCTGATTGGGCCCTGTTATTAAAAGGGATGATGGGAGTCCATTTGCCCTTGAGAGCTTTATGTTTGTTCTGAGCCTTCTAAATGCTTCAGCTGTAGAACCAGTAAAATTTTTATCCGTAAGGATAAACACCTCTTTCTCCCTGCTATTTATAAGAGGAATAGAAGCGAGAACAGGTAAACCTGTAATCCTTGTTACGTCTCCCTCATCACGAACAGCAGAATCAATATAATCAACGAGAAAACCAACACCAATTCCAATGAATAAGCCAAGGATAATGAACAATACCCCCTTCTTAACCTTGGATAATATATTGGGATTATCTGGCATAGTTGCTAAATCAAGTATAAAGATATCGCCTCTTTCACTCACCTCTGTTATCTGTGACTGCTCCCTTTTCTCAAGGAGCATAATATATATATTTTCGTTGGTCCTCTTATCCCTTTCAAGCCTGGCTAACATCAAATCCCTCTGGGGTATTTCCTTTAATTTCTTCCTGTAATAGGATAAGGCATCACTAAATGCTTCTTCCCTTGTCTTTGCGATAGTCTGTTCCACAGTGAGATAAAGTGATTTTTGTAATAAATCTTTAATCTCCTGAAGGGGATCCAGTATACCTCTCTTCTGGAGTAAATTTGCAATAACCTCGTCCATCTTTTCTTTTGTTGATTGAACGGACTGCTCTACCTTTTGTATCTTTTGGTCAGTTAGCAAGTAACCTTTTATAAGTAAATCGGCCCTCTGGTTTTCCAGTTTGGTCAACTGCTTTTTAAGGTCAACAAGAAGTTCATAAGAAGTTTCCGAAGCTTCCGCAACTAAAACCTTTTCTCTCTCATTCAGTCTGGATTCCACTGAGGATAGTTCCCTGTCCAGAACCTCAGCCTCTACTTTTGCTTTCCTGTACTCCATTTCTATCTCTGCCATCTGCTTAATAAACTCATCAGCTTCAGCAGATATACCAACGACACCATGGCTTTCCTTAAAGTTCTTTAATCTTCCCTCGGCTTCCTCCAAGTCCTCTTTGACGAGTTTAATCTGATTATCAATGAAGGAATAAGTAGAATGGGCATCTTCTCTCTTCATCTCAATATCAAATTCTCTGTAGGTTAGAGCCAGCCGATTCGCAATAAATACACTTCTATAAGGATTGGCCTCGGTAACCTTAATATTTACAATACGAGACTCGCCCTCTGTCCCGATTTCGATTCGTCCATTCTCAATATCATTTTTGATTCGCCTGAACGCCTGACGAACACTATCAAAATCCATCTCTTTTAATTCCTCTTTGCTGAAACTCATCGCAGTTTCTCTGAGGACTGGATCACTCTTAAGCAGGTAGATATGATTTGTGATTTCCTCTTCAGTAGGTGATGGAAAATAGCCTCCACCAAAGAGCGTTTCAACCTTTTTAACCAAAATCGTTGAAGCCGAACTATATAGGGGTGGTGAATAAATCAAATATAGACAAGTCAGTATAATAGAAAATCCAATTACTCCTAAAATTATCCAGAGCCTCCTCCTTATGATCCTAAAATAATCACGTATATCGAGTTCGTTTTCAGGTTCTCTGTCCATTGCTACCTCCTCTCTTTGTTAAGGATAGTCCCTGTTTGCATAGAGGGCAATCCTCTACTCTATAATTTTCAATGGGATATCTAAGGACTGAATGGATAGGAATATCCATATCGATGTATCCGGTGCTCCTGTCAATCATAACTACCGTTCCTAAAATCTTCCCATGTTCTATTGACTTTATGGTATCTTTTATTGAACCAGCCGTGGTGAGTATATCATCAACTATTAGAATGGTATCCTCTTCTTTTATGTCAAACCCCCTCCGAAGAATCCTTCCCCCACCGTCTCTTTCGGAATAGGCGCTCTTCACTCCCATAATCCTCGCCAGTTCAAAAGCAATGATTGCACCTCCTAAGGTTGGCCCCACCACCCAATCGACATCTACTGAAAGTTCTAACATTCTTTGGATAAATTTCTCTAGAAGTCTCGGATTCTCCAGTATTCTGAACTTCTCTATATATATTCCGGAATGAAGCCCGGAGGTTAAGAGGAAATGTCCCCGAAGGAGTGCACCAACATCTTCAAGTAACTTTATGTAATCCATCTCCAATATCCTCTATTATCGATAGAGTTGCCTTACCTCTATCCGGAGCATTGATAATTGTCCTTCCTACAACGATGAAGTCTGCTCCTTTTATGATAGCCATATCGGGGGTCAGAACCCTTTTCTGATCATCCTTTTTAGCTCCTTTGGGTCTTATGCCTGGAGTTACAACAATAAAATCCTTTCCACATTGTTTCTTGATATGAGAAACTTCTTTAGGTGAAGCAACAACTCCTCTGAGACCCGCACTCTTGGCAAGGACGGCAAGATCCAGTATCTGCTTTTCCATCGGTTTATCAATTCCCAGGAAGTCCTGTAAGAACGCTTCGTCAAGACTTGTAAGGATTGTCACCCCAAGGATGAGAGGCTTGCCTGCTTTTCTCTCCCAGATAATCTTCTGGGCAGTTTCCATCATTTCAAATCCTCCAAGAGCATGCACGGTCAGTATATCTAGGTTCATATCAACCGCAGCATCAACCGCTCCTGCAACAGTACTTGGTATATCATGTAATTTGAGATCCAGGAATACTTTTTTCCCTTTATCCTTTAAGATTTCAATCGCGTTTGGACCAAATCTCAGAAACAGTTTAAGGCCAACCTTATAGCATCCGACCAGGTCACCCAGTTCATCTACAATATCCTCTGCTTCTTTTAGTGTTGGTACATCTAAAGCAACTATTAGATAATCTTTTGCATCCTTATTCATCGACACATCTCCTTATCTCTTTCAGATTGCTGTATCCCTTTTCCTCGGCATATTTAGTAATATTATCGATAATTTCTATTGGTGCAAGTGGGTTATTGAATATCACGCTTCCCAGCTGAATAGCCGTTGCCCCCGCAAAGAAATATTCCAGAACATCTTCATAATTTCCGATACCACCAGACCCAATAACGGGAATCCCAACATTGCTAGAGACCTCATAAACCTTATATAATGCCAGAGGTTTTATCGCCGGTCCAGAGACTCCACCAACAACTCTTTCAAATAAAGGTTTACCACTATCTATATCAATTACAAGACCTAGAAAGGTATTGACTGCAGTAATGGCACAAGCGCCAGCTTCCTGGCAGGCCTCTGCTACCACGACTATATCAGAAGCAGCCGGGGTGAGTTTAACTATTACGGGAAGATCCGTATTCTCACAAACAGCCTTTGTTACCTGATAAGCAGTCTCTGGATCTCTACCAAAATAGACCCCACCTTTTTCCACATTCGGACAACTGATATTTACCTCTATACCCGAAACATCCCTTATTAATGAAGAAATCTCTGAAAACTCCTCAATTGATTCTCCGAATATATTTAAAAATACTTCTGTACCAAGTTCTTTTAGCTCGGGTAACACTTCTCTATTGAAAATCTTTATACCTTTATTGGCAAGCCCAATGGAATTAATAACTCCACAAGGAATTTCCGTGATTCTCGGTGGAGGATTGCCTTCCCTGGGCATTAGAGATAAACCTTTATAAATAACCCCACCTAATTTTTTAAAATCTATAAATTTTGTATATGGTAAATCCCATACCCCTGAGGCAAGAATTACAGGATTCTTTAATTTTAAGCCGGCAAAGTTTACTGATAGGTCAATCATAACTGACCTCCTTGAATGGAAAGATAGGACCGTCCTGACATACTAACTTGTATCCGGAATCAGTTTTGACTGCACAGGACTTACAACCACCAAGCCCACACCCCATTCTTCTCTCCATATAAACAAATGCCTGTTTAGTATAATCTCTCATTATATCTTTTAAAGCCTTTATCATAGCATCGGGTCCGCATATAAATATCTGTTGCCCTTCCAATATCTCCAGGTTTTCTCTAACCAGGTCCGCGACTGTCCCCCTCTCCTCTTCCGTTATCGTCTTAACCGTAAATCCCCTGCTTTCAAAATCTTTTGAAAACAAAATATCCCTTTTCTTCTTTGCACCATAAAAAAGAATCCCATGGCTCATCCACAGGGATTGATAATAGAGTGGGGCTATACCTATTCCTCCAGCTATTAGAATCCCACTCTTCGGGGGTATAATATATCTCCCGAGAGGGCCTAATATTTTGAGTTCGTCTCCAACACTTAACTCACCTAACTTCTCGGTTCCCCTGCCTTTTTTCTTAATGAGCAAGGAGAAGGATTCTTTGGCTATCGAAAGAAAAGAAAGGGGCCGAAGAAGAAAGGGATCAAGAGAGGATGGAAATCCTACCATAACAAACTGCCCACATTTAGCTTCCCTATGCATATTCCTATCTTTTATGCGCAGTAGTGTATAAGGCCCGAGAACTCTATTCTCGATTACCGGTAGTATCCGGAAGGTAACCACCAAACTCCTCCATGGCTTTTCTGGAAAACTCTGTATCAGGATAATATCCTTTAAGGGTAGATAAAAATTCGGAAACCCCTGACGAATCTTTCAATTCATTAGAGTATATAAATAAAAGCACGTATAGAGCCTTGGGTGCATATTGGCTCTCAGGGTAAGAGTTAAATACTTCTTTATATGACTCTACGGCTTTCACCGGATCACCTATCTCCAGATAATAAAGTTCACCGATTCTAAAATATAGGTAAGCTGGGTCTTTCCTGCATCCTGTTGAATCAGTAGTAGTTGAATCTGGGTGAAGTTCAGTCATCATCTTTATAATATCACTCTTTGCTCTGGCCAGCTCAGTTATCTCATAAAAATCTCCAAGATTAGCAGCTTTAGAATATAACTCCTCTGCCTCTTTTAAATCTCTCTGTGACTCCTTGAGTAGCCCTAACTCATAATTAGCAATAGCTCCCAATCTATTCCTCCAGTTTTTTGCGAACTTCAAAGCTTCCTCAGCTTCTTCGTACCTTCCAACTCTACGGAGGAGTTTACCCTTCAGGATAGTAAGGGAATCATTCTTTTTATATTCACCAATGATAGATAGAGCCTGCTCTAAACTGTCTAACTCCATATAAATACTGGCAAGCTTATATTCGAGTCCTCCCACTTCTAACCCCTTCCCTTCCTTCATTGATTTTTTATACATCTCGAGGGCTCTATAATAATCTCCTATCTTACTATATGCGTCACCCATTATATAATATACTTCGGCTTTGTGAGTTCCGTATTTAGCTATAAAGTCCTTACCCGCTTCTATTGCTTCCTCAGGGGAACCCATTCTGAGATGCATTTCCAGTTTTGTTTTAAACGCTTCCATTCTGATATTTAAATCCTCAGAGTCAACAGCTCTATCAAGGAAAATTACCGATTCAGTCATTCTCCCTTCTTCCATAGCAATCCTGCCGAGATAAAGCATACTCGGAGAATAGTACGGAGAACTATAATAATGTTCGATAATTTTCTTAAAATTTACTTTCGCCAGAGGGAGTTGATTTAAGTAATAGTAATTTTTACCCAGGAGGAAGATAGCATCGTCCATCCAATCAGAGCCCGAATATCTCGTCATGACTTTCTTGCATTTCTCAACACTCTTTTGGAAAAAGCTGCTTCCACTCTTTCCCTCTTTTTTCTGTTTTAAGCCTTCAGAGTAGTATTTTTCTGCATTGTAAAAAATGTTGTAATAAACGCAATTAAAAAGCAGGAAAAGTAGAGGAATAAACCTTCTCATATCTCTTCTGTTATAGTTTCATCATTTTTTAAGGTGATTATTTCTACAGATTCTATTGGCTGATCTTCCTTACCTACAACCTCTATATGCATTCTGTTACTCTGGCAAAAATGCTCGAGCGAATCCCTGCCTTCTGTTTCGAAATAATTCGCAACCCTGGGATTGGCAAGGATTCGCACTTTAGTATTTTTGAGCGAATCTTCTTTCTTCTCAACCCAGGATGTAAATTTAGAGAACAAATATGGTGGAGAGAGCACGTGACCCTTACCTTCACAATAAGGACAGGGTTCTATAAAACGTTTAGAAATGCTCCTCCTTACTCTCTCTCGTGTCATTTCTAATAGCCCGTAAGGGGAAAGATTGGGTGTGATTTTAAAGCGGGCCTTATCGCTTGCTAAATATGCCCTGAATCTATCGATGAGAATCTTCTCTTTGCTCATATCTTTCATATCAATAAAATCAATAACAATTATTCCTCCTATGTCCCTGAGCCTTAGTTGCCTTGCTATTTCGGAAGCAGCTTCACTGTTGGTTTTAAATATCATTTCCTCAGTCTTTTTGTTCCCTCTATACTTACCCGTATTTACGTCAAAAACGGTAAGGGCTTCTGTTTTATCAATGACTATATACCCCCCACTCTTAAGCCATATCTTTCTTCTGAATATCTTACGCATCTCTTGCTCTATTCCATAGTGGGTGAATATTGGTATGGATTCTTCATATAACTTTATCCTATCTAAAAGAACAGACTTCCTGACGGATAGATATTCTATTATCTTTTTGTAATCCTTTTTCGAATCGATAATTAACTCAACAACAGAATCATCAAGGAGGTCCCTTGTAATTTTAATAGGTAGCTCTTCCTCCTTCCAGAGCAGGAACGGGGCTGATTCGACTCTATACTTCCACTTGATCCCTTGCCATACCTTGAGTAACCCAGAGAGTTCTGTTTTTAGATCTCGAAGATTTTTTCCCGAAGCAACGGTTCTTATTATTAAACCCATATTCTTTGGCCTTATCTTCTCCGCAACAATCTGAATCTTTTTCCTGTCCTTCTTATCTCTTATATTCCGTGATATACCAACTAACTTCCTGAGTGGTAAGAGGACCAGGTATCTTCCGGGAATAGCAATAAAGGTGGTCAATCTGGCTCCCTTAGTTCCATAGGCTTCTTTCCTTACCTGAACTATTATCTCTCTTCCAATGTCTATGTTTTTCTTATCGGGTACGGAAATATAGAGATCCTTTAAGGGTAGGAACCCGGCCTCATTTTCACCAATATCAACAAAGGCAGCCTTCAACTCTTCTCTTATAGATTCTATTCTTCCCTTGATGATATTGCCTACAGAGGATACTATGGATCCTCTCTCGATATAAAATTCTGTTAGCTCTCCATCCTCACGGACAGCTACTCTCACATCATCTCTTCTTATATTCAGTATTATTTGCTTTTTCACTACAACCAAAGGCCTCCTGTATTAATCACATAATAACTCTACTTTCATGATTATTTATAAACATTTAAGAGTGCAATCCCTGAATTACAATCAATTAATATCAAAAAACCATAGATAAGTCTATCTCAAAAAATTTATTCTATGAGACATAGTTCTATGCATTAACGATTAAGAAATTACTAAAATCCAAGAATCCATTTCATTATATAAAAGTTCTTTCTCAAAACTACTCATCTTTTTTGCTTTTCATTTTAGAAAAACAAAATATGAATCCTCCTATGAAGATAAATAGCGTAACATATAACACAACCCATGCAGAAACAGGCATTACAACCTCCTTTCTTTCTTAGAGAGCATAATTGCCACTAAAGTTAGAATTAAAAGGAACCCGAATCCAACAATGAGTACAGAGGTAGCATACCCTCCGTAAGGAGTTAGGAATTCTTGATAGGTACCATACCCCAAGGTTCCCAATAACACAACAGGCACTACAATTTTTACGAAAAATATCCACCATCTCCCAGCCTTAATTTCAGATTGCTCATTCATATAACTTTTGAAACTCTCTGTATTTATAAAATAACCGACAAAGATAGCCTCAAGAAAACCCACTACTACCAGTCCATAACAGCAAAGATAATGATCAATGATATCCAACCAATAGATCCCTGCCCTGGTGGTGAAGATAAGTCCTATGAGGATACCAATACCCGCAATAAAAAGATTCAATGTCCTCCTCGAAATCTTCCACTGTTCTACGGTTGCTTTTGATACTGATTCAACGAGTGAGAATGCAGAATCAATACCAAGAGTAAGCAGCATCATAAAAAAGAGAGCGCCAAACACTCGATTCCCAAATGGAAGCATATTGATAATTGTAGGATAAGCAACAAAGGCAAGACCCGGACCTGATGCTACAACATTAGCAACACCTTGCCCGGTCTGATGAGCAAGAAACCCAAGAGATGAAAACACAGCTATACCAGCAAGGAAACTGGTAAAACAATTAGCAAATCCGATTATAAAAGCATTATTAATTAAATCTGCTTTCCTGGGGAGATATGAGGAGTAGGCAATCATTATGCCAAGACCGACTGAAAGTGTGAAGAAAATCTGTCCATAAGCATTTACCCAGACTATTGGATCCTTTAAGGCAGCAAAATTTGGGGTAAGATAATAACTCAAACCCGTCATAGCTCCTGGTAGGGTTACTCCTCTAATAATAAAGATTATTAGAATCAACCATGGTAGTATCACCGTAACATATACTACTTTCCCAACAGTTTTTACTCCATTATATAGAGAGTAATAAATAGCCATCCAAGTAACTACGAGAAAAACAAGCACAAGAATGTTGATTCCACCCAATTGCAATGGGGAACTCGAACGTTCCAGCGCCATATTGTTGAAGAAGTACTCAGGAATATTTCCCCATGAAAGAGAAAACGAATGGAAAAAATAGATAAAAGACCATGACATAATAACGGTATAGTAGCAAACAATACCAAAGGCTATGGCCACTGCAAACCACCCCAACCATTTCCATCTCTTTCTGTAACTTCCCCAAGCAAATGGTGCTCCATGTCCCGTTTTATGCCCAAGAGTAAACTCCAGCATCAAAAGTGGTATTCCTGCTGTAAAGAGAGCAACCAGATAGGGGATAAGGAAAGCTCCTCCCCCATAACGGTATGCAATATATGGAAACCTCCATATGTTTCCAAGACCTATTGCGCTGCCAACCGACGCAAGAATAAAAGCCATACGATTGTCCCACTTTTCCTTCATGTTAACCTCCTCTTTATATAGTTTCGAATATCACTTATGGATTCGAGAGCCATAGTTTCATCTACCAATTGAGAAATGTCCTCTTTTGAAAGTTTCCCCCCTGCATTGGCTTTGAACTTATCTATCAATTCTTCATCACTTAACGGTCTCTGTGGCCTTCCCTTTGCATAATCTTCAACCTTCGTAAATTCTCCTCTATCGGTTTTTATGGTAACAATTGCTCTTTTAACCCTGGGAAATAGGGAATCAATCTGAGGGTTTGCGTGCACTTTTATATATGGAAGAATATTCCTTACTCTCCTATCGGAAAGTGCCCCCTCTTCAAAATCAGAGAGCAAAACATTACCTTTAACAATAGCGCAAGCTATGCAATATGGAAGGGAATGATCTGCTGTCTCTTTTGTCTCTGGTTTATACTTAGAAGGATCAGAGAGTATATCTCTTCCCCTGGTTGTCGTTTCAACCACAACCTCTTTAACCTCTTTATAATCTATGCTATTCTCTTCCATAACCTCACACGTCGCAGTTATTGGTTGGTGTGTTAATGCCTCAGTTGGAAAGGCCTTATATCCACATTGGGTTATGAGGAATTCACGGCCTAACCCTTCGATTAATTTTCCCTTATCCCACTTGACCCTATTTATCACTTCAAAGATTCCTTCCTTCCCATCATATAACTTTTCCGGACCCTCATAACCTTGCTTTGCAAGTAAAGCTCCTCGAACCCCTGCTTCTACTGCCATTGGATCTGCAGTATTCTTCATATTTGTGAGTGCTCCCGCAACAACTCCACCAAGGGTAAAATGCGATGAGCCACTAATCCCGACTGCAGATACCATTTGATCTTCTGTGAGATCTAACATCCTCCCTGCAACCAGAGGTGAAACCAACTGTGTAAGTGATGCATGATGCCATCCTATTTCTCTTATGCCGGGTACTGCTGCATTACAGAGCCGCATCTCCAATTCATAACCGATAACAATACCTACGAGTACATCCTTACCGCTCCGTTTCAACCATTCACCAGGAGAAAGAGCTGCAGGTATAATATCCGATGGGTGCGATGGATCCTGTTCCCAGTAAATGTCATTATAATCCAGCGCTCTTATCAATAGAGAATTCATAAATGTAGCATTTGCTACATTAGTGGAAGTACCATATCCAATGATAGTCGCCTGTTCCTTCCCTCCAAGATCTCTTATATACCTATGCGCTGCTTCCATATCTCTATTACCACAGGCAGCAAGGGCACACCCTATTGAATCAAGGAGAAAGCGTTTAGCCTCTTTAAGTGCTCCTTCTGGTATTTCACTAAACTTAAGGTTTCTTGCAAATTTCGCCATTGTACGGCTTATAGGAATCATCTCCTGCCTCCTCAATGAACAGGATTCCCGTCTGCAATCGATGCCGCTTCTTTAATGGCCTCTGAACGTGCAGGATGAGGAAAAACTACTCTGGACACTTTCCCAACATCAATTCCATATTCCATTGCCAGAGAAATTTGGGTAATCAACTCTGAAGCTTCACAACTCAGGATATTGGCTCCCAATATATCTCCTTTTTTATTATGCAGTATTTTGACCTCCCCGGAGGTTTCACCAGATGCTATTGCTCGACCATTTGCAGAAAATGGGAATCGAGCTTTTTCATAGTCCATACCTTTTTCCAAAAGCTCTTCTTCCGTAAACCCAACTGAGGCCAGTTCTGGATTAGTATACACAACTCTGGGAACAGCCCTCTCATCAATTTCTATATTTTCTCCAATGATATTACTCACCGCAACCTCTGCTTCTTTATATGCAGCATGAGCAAGTAAATTCCCACCTATACAATCTCCTATTGCATAGATACTTTTTATACTTGTATGAAGATATTTATCTACCTTAATTGTTCTGTTTTTAATCTCAATACCATCAGGGAATCCCTGAACATTGGGACTCCTGCCTATAGAAAGCAAGACCTTCTCTGATTCAAGTTCCACTTCCTCCCCTTCAAACTCGAAGATGACTTTGAACCTGTCCTCTTTTCTCACCTCTTTAACCCTGGAAGAAAGGTAGAATCGGATACCCTTCTTTTCAAGGTTCCTCCGGAGGTTTGATGCTGAGTTTCTGTCTTCTCCAGGAAGAATTTCGCTTTCCAGTTCCACTACCTGGACCTTACTCCCAAAAGAAACAAATATATAAGCGAATTCTAACCCTATCACTCCACCACCTATAATAAGTAGAGAGGAGGGAATTCGTAGGGCATTGAGAGCATCATCGCTATTCCATATATCTCCAGATACTGAAAAAGGTGGGGGCGTAGGGCTGGAACCCGTTGCTATGATAATTCTATCAAACTCATATCTATTCCCACCTGCTTCAATCACACCTTCGTTTTTTAACAGAGCTTCCTCTCGTACTACCTCCACACCTCGATTAAGAAGAAGATTAGATACTCCAAGCACAAGACGCTTTCCCGCATTCTTTTTAAAATGCTGGATTCTATTCCAGTCTCGCTTTTTTATTTCGATATCAAAACCATAACGTTTCGCTTTAAAAAAGGAATGGTATAAGTTAGCGCCTTCGACGAGAGCTTTCATGGGGATACAACCCATATTAAGGCAAACACCACCAATTTCCTCTCTCTCGAATAATGTAACATCTAATCCTTTCCTGGAGGCCCGGAGCGCTGCACTATATCCACCCGGACCACCACCTATGATCCCTAATCTCACAAAAAGAAAATATTGAAATTACCCCTAAAAGTCAAGGGGGAATCCCTATCTACAAATTTTCTAAAATCATTGACAATTTATTAGTTTTCTTTATTATAATTGTATGGAACAGAAAAGTTTTGTAGATGACCTTACAGGTTTGTATAATAGGAGGTATCTCAGACGTTGGATAAAAACAGAGTTAGCAAGATGCAAGAGATACAATCTGCCTTTATCCTTAGCACTATTAGATCTTGATAACTTCAAACAAATAAATGATATAAAAGGCCATCTTGCAGGCGATAATGTCCTGATACAGTTTTCACAATTCCTGAAGGAAAAGGTAAGGGCTGCGGACATGGTCGTAAGATACGGAGGGGACGAGTTTATTATAATATTCCCTAACACCAAAATAGAACAGGCCAAGGCAGTTATGCAGAGAATATTAAATAAGGCAAAGAGAAAAAACTTTAATAGCCATACTCTTTCGGCCTCCTGTGGAATCTCTTCCTATCCTGACGATGGGGCTATGTGGGAATCATTATTCCAGACGGCGGACCGGCGCATGTATCAAATCAAGAGAACAAATAAGGGAAGAATCGGCACCGAAGAAGTGCTGGAAGAAAAGCTTAAGATACCAACTCCCAGGATGGTAGGAAGAAGGAAGGAACTGAGACTCTGCTCAGAATACATAGAAAAGAAAGAGAAAATTTTGATTGTCATACGTGGAGAAGCAGGAGTGGGAAAGACCAGATTGGTAAACGAATTAATTTCCAGTATACCTGATAGGATTTTATTCACAGGGGCATCTTACCCCGCTATGCTTCAATCCCCATATTTTGCTGCCAGAGTTCTCCTTAAAGGGATAGTATCCAAACGAGAAGAAGTAGTTCGCGATATCTTTGTGGAACGTCTATTACTACCTCAAAAACGAATAATTTCAAGTTTCCTTCCCAGCTTCACACAGACATTTTCTGAAACCACTGGAGATAGGTTAATGCTTTTTGATACTATAACAAGACTTATGGATTTGATTTCGGAGAGGATACCTCTTGCAGTGCTCTTTGATGATCTTCATTGGGCAAGTGAATCAACGATGGATCTCCTGCATTTTCTCCTGAAATCAAAGAAATCATGGTATCCTATATTTGGAACGTACCGCTCAGAAGAAATCAGACAAACGCCTTTCAGCGAAAAAGCTGCACTTATGGGAAGAGAAAAGCTCTACAGGGAAATATCACTGGAGACATTAGACAGAAATACTACTGAAGAAATGATCACTATGATAATGAATTACAGGGTCTCTCCTTCTCTTTTAGAATTCATTTATAGAGAGAGTGGTGGTAATCCGTTTTTTATAGAAGAGATATTAAAGGAGATGAAGGAATCGGGTGCAATATACATAGATGAAAAAGGATATAAACTTGATAAAGGGGTAAATTTTCTTATCCCAAAGACGATAGAAGATACAATAAACCATAAGTTAACCCTCATTGGCAAAAATCTCAGGGAGGTTATAAATATCGCTGCACTAATCGGGAAAGATTTTAAATTTTCGCTCCTTCACTCAATAACGGAATTAAATGAGGGTGAATTATATGATTTAATGGACCAGTTGAAGGGTCTTCAGTTCCTGATTGAAAAGGAAGGACACATTTATTCCTTTAAAGAAGATGTGTTCCGGCAGGTAATTGTCGATAAAATCCTTACCGGGACAAGAAGGAGACTACATGAGAAGATCGCATGTACTATTGAAAGAATGCTCAGGGACTCAGTAGAAAAGTTTGAACAACTCGCTTATCACTATCATCATTCAGGAAATAAGAAAAAGGTTGTCGAATTTGCTGAAAAAGCAGGAAACCACGCCATATTTGTTTATGCCCATAAAGAGGCAATAAGGTTTTATAACTGGGCACTGAAAGGGGAAATGAAGAACGATCAACGCGGAAAAATATGGAGAAAAATTGGGTCAGAATTTGCGATCAAAGGGGAATATGAACGCTCTATTCAGAGTTTCAAAGAAGCATTAAACATTATTAAAGACAACAAGGAAAAAGCATCGATATATAAAGAGTTGGGAAGAACCTATGAACAGATGGGTAATTATAAGATGGCTCTTTCTAACCTCAGGGAAGCAAGAAAGACCTATGTCAATAGACAGGGAAAATATAGTTGTGATCCTGATATGGCATGGATATATATGGAAATGGGAAAAGAGAAATCTGCTGTGAGGAGCGCTCTCCGGGCAAAAGAAAAAATCAATAAAGAGCGTTTTCCTAAAGAGTATTCAGTAGCACTTAATACACTGGCTACTATAAGCCTACGCCGAGGCAAAAATAATAGAGCTATTAAACTATACGATGAAGCAAGAAGGATAAGGGAAGAGATTGGGTATAAAGAGGGAGTGGGCTCTATCTATGTAAATATGGCTGGCGTCTATCTTAATACACACCACCCGGATAAAGCAGAAGAATGCTTTAAGAAAGGCCTCGAACTTTACAGAAATACGGGATTTAAAGAGGGAGAAATAACCACCCTATACAATCTTGGCATCCTTGAGATGAGAAGGAACGACTTAAATCGGGCAGAGAATTATCTCCTGAAAGCCCTTGAGATGGAAGAGTGGGTAGGAGGAATAAAAAACAAAGTATTACTCCTTAAACAACTTGGTTATATATTGCTTATAAAAGGATCCCAGAAGAATGCTCTGGATAGATATAGACTGGCAGAAGAAGAGGCAAAAAAGACAGAATCACCAGAAACCCTTGTCAGGATTTATGCAAGCTTGATAACAGTATATTTAGAATATTTCCAAAACACGGAGAAGGCGAAACAGTATCTAAAGAAAGCAGAGAAATGGGTACCAAAGATAGATGAAGGATTCACTCTATCCAGATTCTATCTTGCAAAAGTAAGATACAATCTTGCGGTTGGAGAAATTGAAGAAGGCATAAATACAATAAAAAAACAACTTTTCCCAGTGACTAAGGAAATAGCTGACATAACTTCATTACATACAATTTATTTATTATGGGCGCAATTTTACTCTGCAAAAGGATGGGAAAGATGGGGAATGCGCTATATTGAAATAGCATTGGAATATGCCAAAAAAACTGAAGATATTTACGAAATAGCAGAAGTCCATAGAATAGCCGGTAAATTTTATTTAAATCTTGGAAAATCGAAGGAAGCAAAGAGAGAATTCAATAAGGCTTTGAGAGGTTTTAAAGAGATTCGGTTCAACTGGTATATTCAAAATACGGAAAAAGAGTTGGCAAAAATCAAAGAAATTTCTTGAGTGTTATGAATAAAACCTAATGAAACAGATTGGGAAAGAATTAATAAGACTACTCTTGACTGCAGCACTCTTATACCTTCTTTTTCAGAAAATCCCGATAGAGAAAGTACTCCCATGCATCAAAAAAATGGATATGAAATACTTCTATATAGCTATTATGCTCTTCTTTATATATTACGGATTTTTTTCCTTAAGGTGGAGGTTCCTACTGCAATCTCAGGATATTGAGATTAAAGCAGGCATGAGTTATCTATATATACTCGTAGCCTTTTTCTTTAACAATTTTCTCCCGAGCGGCATAGGAATGGACGTCATCCGTTCGGGATATGCTGGAGGAAGAGAAAAGTTCGAAAAAGCCTTTGGGGCCTCCATTATGGAACGCACATTAGGAATGACAGGTATGATGTGTATTGGAGTTTTCTCCATATTTTCAATGAGAATGGAATTCATTTATCTTGCCATCTTGTATCTCTTTCTGATTGTTCTGATTGGAGTAGTATATTTTCTCCTCGTTTCACTCAAGGCAGAATGGCTAAAGGAGAAACTCCTATCCATAAAATTTCTCAATTTGGGAAAATCTATAAAAACCTTTTATAATGCTATTAAAATCTACAGTAAGAAAAGAAAAGTGTTGCTGATCGGGACTGGGTATTCTATTCTCGTACAGATGACAATCATCTACATTAATTTCTTCCTGGCAAAGGGTCTTTCCATGGATATATCTCTTATATCCCTAATAGCCTATATACCCCTGATAACAATAATCAGTCTTATTCCGATTACGATAAACGGCCTGGTAATGAGAGAATCCGCTTATATATTTCTATTTTCTTCTTATGGGATTGCGCGGGAAGTTGCCCTTTCCCTATCCTTAATCTTTTTTGCAACTTCTGTGATTGCAAGTGCTATAGGGGGCATCGCTTTCATTTTCCTAAAGAGACCTCCGAAAAAAGATAATAATGATCGCTCTATCTATAGCAGGGTTTGATCCAACCGGTGAAGCAGGCCTCTTAAGGGATGTATCCGTATTTTCATCTATGGGGCTGACTTTTCACGCTGTTCCTACAGCTTTAACAATTCAATCTACTCTGAAAGTATTCGATACTATGCCCGTCCCCATTGAATATATAAAAATAGCGCTCCAGAAAATCGACAAACGCATAGACGGGGTTAAAATCGGGATGCTTTATAACAAGGAGGTTGTGAGAATAGTTACTGACTTCTTAAAAGGCAGGAGACCTATCTATGTGGTTCTGGACCCTGTCATAAAATCTTCGTCAGGTTACGCGCTTATCTCTCAGGGTGGATTAAAAGCGCTTCTCGACTTATTATTACCTCTATCAACTTTTGTAACCCCAAATGTGGAAGAGGGCAGAATTTTAACTTCCGAAAGGGAGCCCCTAAAGATTGCCCGCAGATTACATTCTCTTGGTGCAAAGAATATCGTTATAACGGGTATAGATGGAAAAGATGATTATTTCTTTGACGGTGAGGAATCAACCCTCATCAAAGGTAATCCAATTGATTTTTCACTCCATGGATCAGGATGTTTCTACTCGTCTTGCCTATTGGGTCGTTTATTATTGGGCGATACGCCCCTAAAAGCTTTAAAGAATACAAAAAGAGCAATAGAAAATTTAGGTGGACAATCTTAGCTTTATTAATTTCTTTCCATAATCTTTATTTACACTCTTGAAAAAATAGGAATGTTTTATTAATATAATATAAAGTAAGGAGAGAAAAATCGAAAAAGAAGACCTGGTAGTATTATTAAAGGACCTTAGTTTAGGAATCAGTGCAGCAATTTCCTATCCAAAGGAGCATCCTATGATAAAAGACAATATTAAAAAGGTCGTTAATCGACTTAACCTCTTTTCCTCAGAAGTACCAGAAGTATCTTTAGTATTTTTCGGAAAAAATATACTCATAGAAGGTTTCAATATAGATACAACCGAAATCCCAATTTTAGCCAATCTTGTTAAGAAATGTAAGCGTATTGGGGTAGAGAGTGTAACAATGGACGCAGATTCCTCAACACTGGATATTGCAGGCCTTATCGAGACGGTGTCACACCCTCCAGCGGATCTAAGTCTCTACGATGATATCAACACCCTATTAATCGAAAAGAGAGCTGACAAAGTATATTTTAACACCGTTGAATTTAAACTCAAAACCAAAGGCGAAGAAGAGTTAGAAGGTGAGGGTTGGGGAGAAGGATTTGGTGGGGGATTGGGAGAAGGATTTGGGGAAGGCCTGGGAAGCGGAACAGGAGGGGAATCAGGAGAAGGGTTGGGGGAAGGCAAGGGAAGTGGATTGGGAAAAGGATTGGGAGGTGAAGAAGGAGGGGGTGGTGGTGATTTCGACACAGGAGGTGGCAAAGAGTTTAATGTAGAGACATTCCTAAAGAAGGAATGTGGCCTTACAGGAGAGGAACCTCCTACAGAAGAAGCAAATAAGGTTACGAAAGCTCTTATGCGGTTATATGATCAGGTTATAACTACTTCAGGCGAAGAGGGGATGAAAAATCATATCCCCGTATTTAACGAGATAATCAATTCAATTTCTCCAGAAGCAAAGGAAGAAATACTGAAAAATAAAATAAAACTCAGTAAGATATCAGCGATTATCAAGTCAATTATCATGACGTTCTCTGATGCAGAGATAATTGAGATATTTCTAAGTAAGACAAAATTACTTGGTGTGTTTGAGGCTCGTGATTTATTAGAAGAATTATCACCTACCAGGTTAGACAAACTGCTACCCGATATTAAAAAATCATTATCTTCTATCGATATACAGGAAGAATACATAAAAGAATTGGAAGAAGCCTTATGGGGGAAAGGAGGTAGAGGAAGAGAAGGAAAACTTGGTGGTGAAGGAGAAGGAAGTGGGAAAGGAGAAGATACCGGAGGTGGTGGCGAAGGAAAAGGTAGGGGAGGTGGTAAAGGAGGCAGCGGCAGAGGGGCAGGAGTTGTCTCGGAGTTCGTTAAAGAGTTTTTTGAACTCTCTTATGATGAGTATAGTAATAAGGAAATCTCTAATTTCTTCAGAGTATTATGCAGTCTTGGGAAAGGGGAGGGCAATCAAATTGGCAAGATAACAGATGGTTTCAGTAATTTTGTTAGGGAATTCACCAAGCAATATGGATCTGATGAACTCTTGAAACATTCCGCCAAGATAAAAAAGACATTCCAGAGTGCTCCGGATGAAATCAGAAATAAAGTTTTTCTTCAGATTCTAAAAAAGGGCAAACATGTGCAAATAACAATGGCAAGAATCCTTCTGCCGTTAATGAAAGACGAAACTATTGCAGGAGGAATAATTAGCCTGCTAAAAGAAAATAAGAGGAGTAGTTTATCAGGATTTATTACCTCGCTTGACAGCAAGAGGCTTTCTTCGGTAAATAATATACTCAAAGGAAAACTGAGAAAACTCGGCTGGGCAGAAAAGGAAATTGAAAAACTATGGGATGAGCTCACATCCCCTTCTCCAATAACTTCCTTCACTGGGGCAGGTGCTACCCCTGAGGGACCTACTCTAAGTTCAAAAGGACACGGGGGAATTAGTAAAAGAGCCTATAACCGCTTGTATAAACGTTTGAAAACCGGGATGGATATATCAGAAGTAGGTTCCCTATTCCAATCACTTTATAAAAGCCTTGAATCGGAATCCCCTGAAGTAAAAATAAGTGCCCTGGAAACTATTACATCGGTGATGAATGAAATCTACGCAGGAAAGAAAATCACTCTGGTAAGGAGAATAGTAGAGGAATTGACAGAATATGCAAAAGGAGAGAAAAACATTGAAGTATTTTACAAGTTCATAGAAGTGTTAAGTGATGCAGGTAAAAAGGCGGAAGAGTTGAACTATGAATTCATTGTAAAGGGTATAATCTCCTTTTTTGCAGAAGCAGTGGGAGATAATGAAAGAGCAAAGGCAATCATACCATATCTTCCGAATTTTAAACTTACTGACGCACGAAACGTTTTGCTTTCCCTGCTCTGGAATAAAGAACTCAGGGAACTGGTGATAGGTGGGATAGAAGATCTGGGCAAAGAATCAATTCCATACTTAATGGAATTGTTGAAAGATACAGAAGAGAAAGACGTAAGACTTGCACTGATGAATGCTATTCAATCCCTGGGCTCGGAGGCTATAGAAGTTGTCAAGGAGTACTTAGAGGATGAGCGGTGGTATGTGAGGAGGAATGCTGTCCGGATTCTTGGAGATATCGGGAGTAAGGAAATTGTGAACGATCTATACAAGCTTCATTCTGATGATAAAAGGGTCCAGGTAGAGCTCATAAGAAGTCTCAAACGTATAATAAAGGCAGATGCCGAATCCTATATTTTGGAATTTCTTGAATCTGAATCTCCAGCGGTAGAAAAATACGCAGTTACATCACTTAAGAATATCATTACAGGAAAAAGTATACCTGTTTTGAATAAAAGACTCCTTAAGGATCGTTTCCATGGAACTTTCGGAGTGGAGATAAAGATAGCTATATGTGATATTTTAAAAGATGAAGGCGGAGAAACCTCTCTCCCTCCTCTCAGTCATATCATTGACTCCACAAAGATCTTCGGTATACCAAAATACCCTGAGGATTTAAGACTTGCAGCCGCCATGGCTGTGGCAAGTATTGGTGGTGCAAAAGCAAAAGAGATTTTAGAACCATTAAAGAAAGACCACAGTAAGAAAGTAAGAGATTTCGTAGAAAAAATTATCTAATAAATGAATAGTTTTAAGATAATTCTTCTCAAAAGAAAAAATCTATGAGAACAATGCTAACCCTTAATTTTGATAGAGAGTGAAGGTATGGTTAGATATAAAGCCGGGGGAGTCTCTTACCCATACGGGAGATGACTTCGTAAGGTATTGTATCAACTGTCTTTGCTATATCCCAGGCGGATATAGATTTATTCATAATTATAACTTCATCACCAATTTTTACATCTGGGATATCGGTAATATCAATCATTGTGGCGTCCATCGTTACATCTCCGATAACCGGTGCCTTCTTCCCGCTCGCCATCATCCATCCCTTATTGGAGAGTTTCCTGTCATAGCCATCGGCATATCCAATGGGGACTACAGCTATTGTTGTTGGCCTTTTGGCTATAAAACTCCTCGAATAACTAACAGAGTGACCTGGAGGAATGGTCTTAATAAATGATATCTTACTCTTTACAGCCATTACTGGAAGATATTCGGATGCAGAGCCATCCTGGAAGGGTAGTATCCCGTATAGTATCAACCCAAGTTTTACCATATTGAATATCGACTCTTTTTCCGTTAAGAATGCTGCTGAATTTGCTATGCTCTTTACAGGTATGGATATACCCATTGATTCTGCCTGCAAAATGAGGTTTTTGAATTCGATAATCTGTTCTCGGGTAAATTCTTCATCCACCCCAGCAACAGGGAAGTGGGACATAACACCGGTGATTTCAACCCAATCCATTTTCTTAATTAGTTTCAAGAAATAAATGAATTCATCAGGGGAAAATCCATATCTACCCATTCCAGTATCTAACATAACGGAAAGATTTACAACCCTTTTCTGTCTTTTCCCTTCTCTATTCAGAGCTTCTAAGAAATTTCTTGAACAGACAGTTGGGAGAAGATTATACCTGACGATTTCTTCAACTCTTTCCTCTAATTCTTGCGAAAGAATTATAATAGGTACCTGTATCCCTGCATTCTTCAGTTCTATTCCCTCCTCAACGATTCCCACTCCAAGGAAATCCACACCCATAGCAGAAGCTCTTGAAGAAATAGCCACAGCTCCGTGCCCATAGGCATCTGCTTTTACTACGGCGAGGAGTTTTGTCTTGCCAAGCTTTTTCCTTACCGTTTCTATATTTGCCTCGAGATTTTTAAGGTTTATTTCAACTCGTGAAGGTCTCATAAAAGGATTATAATAAAACTTAATTTTTTTGCAACCCTAATTTACTACACGGGATGAGACATAAAGACTTCCGTTTATCTGCAAAATCCAGGCCTTTAATCTAAAATAAGTTGCATCTTTTAGAAATCTTATTATCCTTAACGGATGAATATAAGAGAAACTGTTTCATACATATTTATCCTTTTATTTATAGCACTTATGTTTGCTTTTATTTTTCTGACAACTGGAGGTGGCCCTTTCTGGCGGGTCTTTTGTATATGTGTGATATTTTCCTTCTCTATTGGTTTCATAAATAGAGGACTCTGTGAATTGACCTATCCAAAGGTGAAAAATTTAGAGTTTCATTTCAAGATCTTCCTCCATATACCATTGCTCTTTGGGGGTTCTTTTATGGGATTAATTATTGCCAATTATATCTGCTACCTATACAATACCTCGCAAAGAACCGCTTATAGTTAAAATTAAACCGTTTATAGAAAATTATTTGCATTTTTACAAATCCCCTTGTATTATAAAAATTGGAACTTATACTCCTTTAAAACTTAAAAGGAGGTAGTTGCGAAAATACTTCTAAGATGTTTTATTGCTCTCGTTATTATAGGCAGTGCAGGTGCAATCCAGGGTATGACCCTTGATGAATTCGTTAAAGAGGCCGAGGATTATAAAAATTCCGGCAATCTTCTGCAAGCGATGAGCACAATGGATAAAGCAGTAAAAGAATATCCAGATAATTCAACTGCTTATGCTTATTCTGGGCTCTACACGGGTATGCAGGCTGGACAGACACAGAACTTCATGGAAGCAGGTAGATTATCATCAAGGTCTTTTAAACTACTGGATAAGGCAGTTTCACTTGATTCTCTTAATCCTACCGCTCGATTATATAGAGGACTTATGGGAGTCAATGTACCTTCATTCCTTGGTAGGTTAGAAGGAGGGATTAAAGATCTAGAATTTATTGTCAGGATGCACGAACAGTACCCTGATAAGGTCAGAAATAATTTACTCGTAAGTACCTATCACTTCCTGGGGATGGGTTACCAAAAAAAGGGAGAAAAAGAAAAGGCAAGACTTGCCTGGGAGAAGGTAATTGAAATTGCGCCGGGGACAGACTCTGCAAAGAGTGCAGAAGAGGGCATCAAAAAACTCCTGGAGACAAAACAGTTAGAGGCAACTAAAGAAAAGAAAACAGAAGGCACTGCAGACACCAGGCTAGAAGAAAAAACTCAAAAAGAACCCGAGAATCCAATTTTACTCATAGAGAGAGGAAAAACTTACTTTGATGACGGGAATTACGAGGAAGCTGAAAAAGTGCTTAAGAAAGCGATAAGTGTAGATGCATCGAATATGGAAGCATATAAATGGCTTGGACTGACCCTTGCGAGCGAAGCCGAAAAGGGTTACGACCAGAGGATATATACGAATAGGGAACTCCGCACTAACCTTGTATTTGAGGCAATGTCCGCATTAGACAAAGCTGTTTCTCTTGCCCCAGAGGATATTGAGTTAAGATCTTTTAGAGGAATGCTGGGAGTAAATTTCCCTTTCTTTGTAGGAAAGCTCGAGCAGGGAATAGATGATTTAAATATGGTTGTGAAAAGTGATGCCCCTGATTCTATGAAGGCTTCTGCCCTGTACTGGCTTGGATTTGCATACCAGAAAAAAGCTATGAGCCAATGGATTGAGGTGGTAGGGAAATATTCAGACTCAAAAGCATCCCGGATGGTATTTGATGAAATACGCCCTGCCGAAGGACATATAGAGCTTTCAAAATATCATAACCCTATTGTAGTCATAGACTTTCTCTTAGGATTTCGTGATGAACTAGCGCCACAAACCGCGGTGTGGATTGAAGATAAGGGCGGTAAATTCGTTAAAACCATCTATGTCTCCGGGTTTAGTGGATATGCCAAAGAAAAACAGGTTAACCTTCCCAAATGGGTTAAATCTTCTGAATGCGTTGATGCTGACGGTGTTACAGGTGCAAGTATAAACATAGGACATCATGCCTACATCTGGGATCTAAAGGATATGTCAGGCAAAAAAGTAAAATCAGGGACATATATCGTAAAAGCGGAGGTTTCCTATTGGCCAAGCATGCAATATCAATTCGTCAGAGCTCCTGTTAAGTTGGGGAGGAAAGAAGACGGGACAGTAGTTGAGGAAGGGAATCTGATACCCCATCTGGAGGTTAAATATCTGCCTAAGGGAGGGAAATGAGCGTAGCACGAAGGAGAGCAAAAAACCTAAAGAAAATTCTCGGGGTTTAAGTACCCTGGCCTTACTTCTCTAATCGATATAAACACATAGCTTTAGAGAAAACTTTACTCTCTACTTCAACCCTAAAGTGTCCCTGATATGTCAGTCAATCACAGAGTAGTTTTATTAAAGCATGCTTTATTAAAGCCTATTCCTCACTCTGTTTTACCCAGCTGTAATCCATCTCAGATAGTTGCTTGTACAGATTCCAGCGTCGGTCGACATCATACTGAGCAAGCTTGGCCAGTTCCTTTGCTCTTTTAGGATTGATTGACTTCAGGACGCGATAGCGGTTCTCGCCATACATATATTCCTCTATAGGAATTGACGGCTCCCTGGAGTCAAGTTGAAGTGGACTTTTGCCCTGTTCCGTACGGCTGGGGTCATAACGGTAGAGCAACCAGTGCCCGGATTTTACCGCTTTCTTCTGTTCATCAAGTTCCTTAGACATGTCAATTCCGTGTGCGATACATGGGCAGTAACAGATTATAATGGAAGGTCCATTATAGGCCTCTGCCTCCATAAATGCTTTCACGGTATGAGCTAGATTAGCACCAAATGCAACTTGAGCAACATATACATAGCCGTAAGATTGTACCATCATCCCAAGGTCTTTCTTCGGCATGGGCTTTCCTGCAGCAGCGAATTTTGCGGTGCTACCCCTGGAAGTTGCCTTGGACATCTGGCCGCCGGTGTTAGAGTAAACCTCTGTATCCAGGACGAGCATATTAACATCTCGTCCAGCAGCGAGAACGTGATCCAGTCCGCCATAGCCAATGTCGTAGGCCCAACCATCTCCACCAAAGACCCATACCGATTTTCGGACGAGGTAACCCGCAAGGGATTCCATATGAGCATCTTTGTTTTTATTGGCCAATTCTTCAAGTTCATTCACTCTGCCGCGCTGTTCTTCTATTCCTGCATCGGTTGATTGGTCAGCGTCAAGTAGAGCCTTCTTCAATTTATCAGATACATAATCGGCCATCGAGAGACGCTCTTTGGCTTGCTGATTCAGACGGTCACAGGTAAGGCGAAAGCCGTATCCTATTTCAGCAGCATCCTCAAAGAGGCTATTGGTCCATGCAGGACCAAGGCCATCACCACGTTTGCAGTAAGGAGTCGTAGGTAGGTTCCCACCATAAATACTTGAGCAGCCTGTTGCATTAGATATAAGTGCCCTATCCCCAAAAAGCTGGGTAACGAGTTTAACATAAGGCGTCTCACCGCAGCCGGCACAGGCGCCGCTAAACTCGAAAAGAGGACGAATGAGCTGACTGCCCTTTACAGTACCCTTCTTTATGGTATCGGGGTCGGTTTCCGGGAGATTAAGGAAGAAATTCCAGTTCAGAGCTTCGGATTCTCGAAGATCAAACTGACTCTCCATATGAAGCGCTTTCCGCTCTGGATTCTCCCTGTCTACTCCTGGGCATACATGCACACATAACTCGCAGCCAGTACAATCCTCAGGAGCAACCTGAAGAGTGAATTTCTTACCTTTATAATCTTTGCCCTTTGCATCAGTGGATTTAAAGGTCTTCGGAGCATCTCTTAGATACTCCGGGTCGTATATCTTCATCCTGATAGTGGCATGCGGACAAACTAGGCTGCACATACCACACTGCGTACATAGCTCTGCATCCCATACGGGTATCTCTACAGCTACATTACGTTTTTCATATTGGGTGGTTCCTGTGGGCCACTGTCCATTGGCCGGCATCTGGGAAACACGAATCTCATCGCCTTCCAGGCGGATGATCTCAGCTGTTACCTCTTTCACAAAATCCGGGGCGAAATCGGGAACCGTGGGTGGCATCTCCCTATCGCAGATTGGCTTATCAGAATATTTAACCTCGTGTAGTCCAAGAAGAGCGCGGTCAACCGCTTCGAAGTTTTTCTTAACAACCTCTTCACCTTTACGACCGTAAGTCTTTTCGATGTTCTTTTTGATAAGCTTCACCGCCTCCTCTATGGGGATTATATCAGCCAGTTTGAAGAAGGCAGTTTGCATAACGGTGTTGATTCGAGCACCCAGATATAGCTCTTTTGCCAGATCAATTGCGTTTATGACATAGAACCTGGCTTTCTTCTCGAGGATCTGGCACTGGACCTTTTTGGGTAATTTATCCCATACCTCATCAGGTCCGTAAGGAGAATTCAGGAGGAAAGTACCGCCTTCTTTCAAGGTCTTAAGTACATCGTATTTCTCAACAAAATACCAGTTGTGGCATCCCACGAAATCAACGGTCTGACACAGATAGATGCTCTTGATTGGTTCGTCAGAGAAGCGGATATGACTGGTAGTGCGGCTACCTGCTTTCTTGGAATCGTAGACAAAATATCCCTGGGCATATTTATCGGTGGCTTCGCTGATAATCTTTATGGTGTTTTTATTTGCACCAACAGTACCGTCGGAACCCAGACCCCAGAAAATCGCCTGGTATGCTGAGCCGCAAACGTTGCTTATACTCTCGCTCCACTCAAGACTGGTATTGGTAATGTCATCGTATATACCAATCGTGAAATGATTCTTTGGCTCCCTAGCGTCAAGATTATCGAATACGCCCTCGACCATCCCGGGTGTAAACTCCTTGGAAGAAAGACCATAGCGTCCACCAACAATGATTGGTCTCTCGGCAAAGGATGCCATGCCCTTATCAAGCATCTCATCAACTGCCGAAACTACATCGAGATAGAGCGGTTCTCCGAGACTTCCGGGTTCCTTAGTGCGGTCAAGCACTGCGATTTTTTCGACTGTCTTCGGCAATGCTCTGGCCAGATATTCGGTGCTAAAAGGTCTGTATAAACGAACTTTGATGACCCCAACTTTCTCACCCTGACTAGTAAGAAAGTCTACTGTTTCGTGAACTGTATCGGTACCAGAACCCATCAGGATAATTACCTTTTCTGCATCCGGTGCCCCAACATACTGGAAAATTTCATACTCGCGACCGATAAGTTTTTTGAATCTCTTCATATATTTCTCGACAATCCCTGGAACCTTCAGATAGAACTGGTTGACCGTCTCTCGTCCCTGGAAATAGACATCGGGATTCTGACTGGTACCGCTCATCATCGGGTGGTCAGGGGAGAGTCCGCGAGTTCGGTGAGCAATGACAAACTCATCCTCGATCATCTCTCGCATGATGCCCTTGTCAATAACCTCTATCTTCTGAATCTCATGACTGGTGCGAAACCCGTCGAAGAAGTGCAGGAATGGTAACCTGCATTCCAGACTTGACGCCGTGGAAATCAGTGCAACATCCATAACTTCCTGAATGCTGCCTGAAGGCATCATACAGTATCCGGTAGTGCGACAGTTCATTACATCGGAGTGATCCCCGAAAATTGATAGAGCCTGGCAGGCCAAAGAACGCGCAGCAATGTGGAACACGGTAGGCAAGAGCTCTGCTGCTATCTTGTGCATATTTGGTATCATAAGTAGTAGACCCTGGCTGGCGGTGAATGTAGTAGCAAGCGCGCCTGATGCCAGTGCACCATGGATAGTCCCAGAAGCCCCACCTTCGGACTGTAGCTCCACTACCTCAGGCACCGTACCCCAGATATTCTTCTCACCTTTCGCTGATTTAGCATCCGCGATTTCCCCCATAGGACTGGATGGAGTAATCGGATAGATAGCAATCACTTCATTACACGCGTGGCCTACATGTGCTGCTGCGCTGTTGCCATCCATTGCTTCCATTCTTTTTGCCATAATATCATTCCTCCTAAATTTTTAAGTTTTAAAGAATTACTGTATACGGATACTACACTTCTAACACCTGATAATGGTCTTCAATTAGTACTGCTTCTTTTTTATCCATCTTAAGCCTACATTTTTTTAAATTGTTATTTATCATTTTTCTACAAGTAGCTTAGATTTACTCTTATTTTTTATCAATAAAGGAAAACCAAATAAAGAAAACTGTTAATTTAATTTGGATTTCTCACTTAATTCCTTAAATAAATCAATAAAAACTCCATTAGTCCACCCAAAGCCTACTTGATTTGGATATCTATTAACTATTCCTGCTTCTTTTCCACTAACTACATCATATTTTTCCCACATGGCATTGGTCTCTTCAAATACCTTAAAGTTTAAATCAAGCCATTTAAAAGCAATACGATATGCCTCATCTATAAAACCATATCTTTTTAATCCTTTAAATACCATCCAATGCAAAGGAGCCCAACCCAAGGGATAATTCCATTGTCTATTAGAGAAACCATAATCTTTATCGCATGTAGACAAACCAAAATTGTATTCAAATAAATCTAAGTTAGTAACAATTTTTCGTGCCTTTTCGATATTAACCATGCCTACCCACACAGGTACAAATGAAGCAAGGGATTTAATTTTCTTTCGCCTTTTAGTCGAAATATTAAAGTCGTAAAAAAGACCATTTTCTTCACTCCACAAAAATTCATTTATTAAATCTTTGCGTTTTTCTGCCTTCTTTTTAAATTCCAGCGCGCTTTTCATATTTCCAATTTTTAAGAAATATTCTGAAAAATGAATTTCATACAAGAATAGATTAGAATTAAGGTCTATAGGTGCAATGTCTATTGTATCGTCATCATCATATCTTGGAGACATGTCCCAGGAAACCTCCGAATTTCTTGTAATAAAATTATCTCCTGAATCTTCATAAAAACGGGATAATCCATTATCCAGTAAGTGAGTTCCACTACACCAATACTCTCTATATTCTTTCATAGCCAATTTATACGCTGAGTCTAACCATTTATCATCTGAATAAATACCATAGACTATATTGATCATAGAAGTTAAATATGGTAACTGTGAACGGGTAGCACATTCTTTCTTATTACAGTTCAAAACTCTACCAAAATTATCAACCATATAAAGACAATTATCAGTAATATTTTTTATTAAATAATGAAATTTTGGATTGTGCTGCAAGCCAACAATTATAAAGAAACTATCCCAATAAAACATCATATCAAATACTCCCCCTGGAACAATATAATCATATGGTAGGAAAATATTATCCTTCTCATCATTTATTTCTTCAATGCGTTTAGAACTATTTATAGAATTTTTTATAAGACGAATCCAATATTTATCCAAATATTTCAGTAGGTCGTGAAATTTCTTTATAGAAAAGCTATCCATCTTAAACTTCAATATACTTTAAAGCAATCTTCTTGTCAAGTCAAGATTTCTCATAATACGGGAAAGTTCATGCACATGGTGGTACAGTCAGGAGGGTTAGGAAATTGAATATAATGTCAAAGGAAAGCACTAAAAGATTAAAAGTTATGATTAAAGGGTTGAAAAATAAAAGAGGGGCCTATATT
>Ga0307433_1000470_pt1 | contig 31205 bp, 26 predicted proteins | sample SalMarWE160210MG_FD_202166 | JGI IMG/M metagenome (GOLD analysis project Ga0307433, IMG submission 202166) | Salt marsh sediment microbial communities from the Plum Island Ecosystem LTER, Massachusetts, United States - WE1603-210 | ecosystem: Environmental > Aquatic > Marine > Intertidal zone >... | reverse complement strand
ACCGAGGAATCCAAAAAAGCTTTGCTTCATGAGGGTATTCCTGAAGAGAAAATATTTGTTACGGGCAATACGATTGTTGACGCAGTTTTCCAGAATTTGGAGATATCCAAAGGTCGATGTGAAATTCTAGATGATTTGGGGATTAGTGATCGTGAGTATTTCTTGGTTACAATTCACCGACAAGAAAACGTTGATTGTGAGGAACGTCTCCGAAACATTGCACAGGGTCTTGAAATAGTCCAGAAAGAATTTGGTGTCGATCTGATTTATCCGATTCATCCAAGAACCAGAAAATCCCTGAGTTATTTTGGAATCGAACTTAACGGTGTTAGACTTGTTGAGCCTTTAGATTATCTGAGCTTTTTGTATCTTGAGAGTAAGGCTCGGCTAGTTATTACTGATTCCGGAGGGGTTCAAGAAGAGACCTGTATTATGAAGGTTCCCTGTGTTACTCTGAGGGATAACACGGAGAGACCAGAAACTCTGGAGGTTGGGTCAAACATTTTGGCGGGAACATCTCCTAGAGGAATCCTTGAAAAAACAAAATTAATGTTGAAAGCCTCCAATGGTTGGAAGAATCCTTTTGGAGATGGAAATGCAAGTAAAAAAATTGTTAAAATATTGAGGTGGAAACTTGACTGAACCAAAAAAGAGGGTTTTGGTTACTGGTGGTCTCGGTTTCATTGGTTCAAACCTGATGTGTGAGCTTGAACGCCGTGGACATGAGGTTTGGGCGTGTGATCTGATGCATTCTGAAAAACCAAACTATATGCGATGCGATGTTAGCAAGTATCGTCAAGTTGAACGGGTGTTTAGCGAACACGATTTCGATTATGTTTATCATGCTGCTGCAGAGTATGGACGATGGAACGGTGAAGACTATTACGAGAACCTGTGGCCCACAAATGCTATAGGAACAAAAAACATCCTTAGGATACAGGAGAAAGATAGATTTCGCATGATTTTCTTTGGAAGCGCAGAAGTCTATGGGGACTATGATGGTGTGATGAGCGAGGATGTTATGGAGAAGATTCCGATCAAACAGATGAATGATTATGCAATATCGAAGTGGGTTAACGAGCTTCAGATATTGAATTCAGCTACCATGTTTGGTACAGAGACTGTACGAGTGAGATTATTCAATGTTTATGGGCCTGGAGATCGATATACTCCTTATCGTGGCTGGATACCCAAGTTCATTTATAGTGCGATTGAAGATGAACCCTACACTGTTTATCTTGGGCACAAAAGAACGCTTGAGTATGTTGAGGACCTCTGCAGAACATTAGCTAACATTATTGACAATTTTAAGTCTGGTGAGGTTTACAATTTGGGCGGAGACAAACAATATACCATCAAATACGTTTCAGACCTAATCTTGAAAAGTGTTGGAAAAGACGATTCATTGGTTACATATAAAGAGGATGAACCTTTTACTACTAAGGTTAAGACGCCAGACTCCTCAAAGGCTAAAAGAGATCTAGATTTCAAACTAACCATTCCGGTAGACGAAGGTATGCAGAGAACTGTTGGATGGTTCAAAGAATTTTACGGCAAAAAGTTAGTTTAAGGTGGATGCTGTGAAGAAAGAGGTATCTAATGCGTTTGATGGGAAAACTGTGCTTGTGACTGGCGGGGCAGGAGCGATTGGATCGAATTTAACCCGAACTTTAACCGAGTTGGGCACCAAAAAAATTGTCATTCTAGATGATCTTTCTTCTTCTTACGAATGGAACATTCAGGTAAACCCCAAGATTGTTTTTGTTAACGGTAGTGTCCTTGACGACGAAAAACTGAAGTGGGCATTCAAAAATAAACCGGAAATAGTGTATCATCTGGCAGCCCATTTTGCTAACCAAAATTCAGTGGATAATCCCGAAACCGATCTTATGGTGAATGGGATGGGTACGCTTAAAGTTCTAGAATATTCACATCTGGTCGGCGTTGAACGGTTCATTTACGCTTCGTCTGGCTGCGGAATCTATGGTTCAGACTCGAAAATACCCTTCAAGGAACATGACGCGTCAATGAAACTTTACACTCCCTATCAAGTCACGAAAATGCTTGGAGAACTCTACACCAACTATTTCCATAATCTGTATAATCTGCCAATAGTAAACGCTAGATTCTTCAATTCGTATGGTCCAGGAGAAGTTCCGGGAAAATACCGCAATGTTATACCCAACTTTTTCTATTGGGCAATGAACAAGAAACCTTTGCCAATTACAGGGACTGGCAATGAAACAAGAGATTTCACTTATGTGAGGGACATTGTTAATGCGTTATTGTCTATGGTTTATTACGAAGAAGCTGTGGGAGAAGCAATCAACATTGGCACAGGAAAGGAAATAAAAATAAGTGATCTTGCCAAGTGGGTCAACGAGTTAACTGGAAACGATTCGGGCATAGTTTACAAAGAGAGAAGAAATTGGGACAAGAAAACTCGGCTGCTAGCTTCGATTGAGAAAGCCCAAAAAATCCTTGGTTATGAGCCCCGCATGGATTTCAATGAAGGCTTGAAACATGTACATGCATGGTTTACAGAAAACTGGCAGCGCATTAAAACTTTAGAGTTCAGCTAAAACGCAATATAAGCTTAGGTGCAAACTGTAAACCATGAGGATTCTTGTAATGGCTCAATATTTTCCTCATGACATGGGTGGAGGAGCTACTAGGGCATATAATGTGGCTAAAGGTCTTTCGCTTGCGGGTTGCGATGTAACTGTTATTGCCGCTTTTCCTCACTACCCAACAGGAAATATTCCCCAGAAGTATAGACGAAAATTGTTGACGATAGAAAATGAGGGGGAATTCAAAGTGGTAAGAACGTTTGTTCCCCCCATTGCCTCGAAAGGATTCGCAAATCGTCTATTGCTTTTTTCTTCGTTCGCATTTTCTTCTTTGTTTGCTTTACCCTTTGCAGGGAAAGTTAGTGTGGTTTGGGCGGCTAACCCAAATATCATCGCAGTTTTTCCGAGCTTAATTTACAAGCTAGCAAATCGGTGTCAGGTCGTTCAGAACGTAGATGATCTGTGGCCTGAAGCTTTATACGATTTAGGAGTAAGTAGGAAATCTTTGTTGGCGAGGCTTGGTGAATTCATAGCCAAGATTGCTTACAAGCTTTCCTCAGGTATAACGCCTATTAGTCCAGCTTACGTGGACGTGTTATTGCATAAGTATGGTGTAGACCGAAGAAAGATTTTTGTGGTGCCTGCGGGTGTAGATCCAGATAAATTCAGTTGCAAAAAGAGACAAGTAAAAAAGAGAGAGCGATTCAGGATTTTGTATATTGGGGCGTTTTCCCCTGCGTACGATTTCGATCAGGTTCTGAGGGCTGCAGAGTCATTGGCTTCTTTTTCGAATGTTGATTTCGTAATTCAGGGTGGCGGTGAACTTGCGCATGAATTAAAATGCAAAGTAACGGAAGCTGCATTGAACAATGTCCTGCTGGTTGACAAGATAGTGAGTCGGGATGAGGTTGCAGAAATTATGGCTGATGCGGATGCTTTGTTGTTACCTTTAAATGGTGTCGGATCGATTGAGATGGGCATTTCATCGAAGCTTTACGAGTATCAGGCTGCTGGGAAACCCATATTATGTTGTTCAAGTGGACAACCTGGCCGCTATGTTTCGGAAACGAAGTCTGGCTTAGTTATTAAGCCGGGCGATTCTGAGATGTTGTCTAAGTCGATACTTTGTTTGATGGAGAATCCCAAGTTTGCTCAAGAATTAGGAGCTTCTGGCAGAAACTATGTTGTGAATAATCTGTCAATAAAACGAATAGGTCTGACGATGGTACAGGTCTTGAAGAAAATTCAGAGTTGCTGAAAAAAAGAACATGACAATTTACGTTGGAAGCTTGAAGTATAGTCCGGTGTTTAAGTCTCATTGTTGTGCGTTTGGAGCAGCGTGTGAAAGAAAAGGGCATTCTGTGAGATATCTTTTCAGTCATGAATATGAGTGGATGCTTTCGCAAGAACTAAAAGAAAAGACCATTTTTATTGGACACTCCGTTAGCATTTTTTCTATGTTAACGGATGCGTTAAGTCTTAAAAATAGAGAAATAATACGAAAGGCCTTTCGAAGAGATAAACCGAGTCATGTTTATATGCACAATTATCATTTTTTAAACCATTATGTTGCAAGTTTGTCGAAAAAATATGGTTGTAGCTTTGTTTATCACATGCATGAGCCCTTTGTGCAGAATAAGAAGGCTCATGGAGGTTTTCATCAGTACTGGCTATATTTATTTGAGTATTTTCATGGAAAACTTTTGGAGAATACAGATGTCACTGTCGTTTCTTCCAGTGAGGCTTCCCGTCTTTTTGATTTGAGATATCCGCATTATTCTGGAAAGAAAATATTGATTCCTTTGATGTATGAGGATTTAGGTTGTTCCGAATCTGATGTGCAGAACAGGAAATATGTTACTTTTGTTGGACCACCCGTTCCCGCTAAAAATCCGGATAAGTTTTTGGAAATAGTTAGATATTCTAATGCTAACGATTTGGGTTTGAAGTTTTTGCTTATTTCACGTTCTAAGGTGGAAGATGCAAGGTTTTTTCGAGAAAAGAATCTGGAGATTTTCTGTAAAGAGAGAATATGTGATGAAGAGTTTGGCGAATTGATTAAGAAAAGTATAGCTGTGATTACTCCTTATAAGCGTGAGACGCAGAGTTCGGTTATTCTGGTTTCGTATATGTATGGGACTCCTGTTGTCTCAAGTAATGTGGGTGGTTTGCCTGAGTTTGTTTTCCACAAGAAGACTGGTTATCTTCTCGACATAGATGCTAATGTAGAGGAATGGGTTGAAGGGATAAATTATGTGCAGAAAAATTTTTTTAGTCTTTCAAAGGATTGTAGGCTGTTTTTTGTTGAGAACTTTTCAGGGAAGAATTGGAAAAAATATCTTGATGACTTACTCGTTTAGATGTTTAACGGTATTCTTGGCGAAGAGGTTTGCATAGTCGCATGATGTTAGACATCGGTTGTGGCGAAAGCCTGAAGAAGGGAGATATAGGGGTTGACTTTAGAAAAACAGGTTCGGTGGATATTGTAGCGGATGCTCGTATGTTGCCTTTTAAGGATGAATCTTTTGATCATGTTTACTGTAGCCACTTAATTGAGCATTTTAGCCATCGAGACGTTAGAAATGTCTTGGTTGAGTGGGTACGGGTCTTGAAAAAGGAGGGCGTAATTGAGATTCGTTGTCCTGATCTCCGTGCCCGCGCTCTTCTATTCTGTCTAAACCCTTCGTGGCAAAATGTGAAGAATATATATGGAGGGCAAGATTACGTTGGTAATCAACATAGATGTGGTTTTTCTTTTGGTCTTCTGAAGCATTTCTTAGAATCTTGTGGAGTTAAGAATATAAAAAGGATAATCAAGGGGTATAGAGGCTTGCCATTTATTCCGGATTGCTTACACGTCAAAGGCGTAAAAAGCTAAGGATGCAATTATGAGAATCCTTCAAGTGATACCTGTTTTCTCCGCTCCGTTTGGCGGACCAGTAACGGTTGTCCGTTCAATATCTAAAGAACTTGCAAAAAGGCACGACGTTACCGTTTATACGACAACTGCACTGGATCAGAGACGTGATTTTAAAGATTCACTCTTTGAGGTTGAATCAGATGGCTATCATGTTGTTTACTTTCCAAGGATCTTCATGTTTAGTGGGTTTAATGTTTCACCAGCCATGGCGAGAGCGTTAAAGAAAACTATTAATGAATTTGACATTATACATCTCCACTCTTGGCGACACTTTCAAGATATAGCCGTTCATTACTACTCCAAAAAGTATGGTGTTCCTTACATTTTGCAGGCTCATGGCTCACTTCCTAGAATTATGACGAAACAAATGTTAAAATGGATTTATGATGTGTCCTTTGGAAACAGGTTGTTGAGGGATGCTTCGAAGGTTATCGCTCTTAGCCAGCTGGAGGCTCAGCAGTATAGGGGTATGGGTGTGCCTGAGGAGAAGATCGCCATTGTACCTAATGGGATAGACTTGTCAGAATATGCTGTTTTGCCGCCTAAAGGCTGTTTTAAGCGGAAGTTTGGTATAGGCGATGATGAGAAAATAATGTTGTATGTTGGGAGATTGCATGAAAGCAAAGGTCTGGATCTTCTGGCTCGTGCATTTAAAATTGTTTCCAAAGGTGTTAATAACGTTAGGCTTGTTGTAGTTGGGCCTGATGATGGGTATGCAACGGCATTTTCTAGATTAATATCTAGTTTGGGAATAGAAGAAAAAGTTCTTTTTACGGGGTTCGTAGAAAAAAAGGGCAAGTTAGCCGCTTTCGTTGACAGCGACGTATTTGTTACTCCCCGCTTTTATGGATTTCCGGTCACTTTTTTAGAGGCGTGCCTCGCAGGCTGCCCAATAATTACAGCATCAGATGAACTGGACTGGATCAACAATAACGTTGGATACGTTACTGAGTATTCTTCAGATGCACTCGCAAAAGCCGTAGCCACCGTGCTACATGATGAGCAGGTAAACAGAACATTCCGAAATAACTGCAGACACATAATCAAGAACTTCGACATTTCAACAGTAACTCGTCAAGTTGAAAAAGTTTACGAGGAAGTAGGAATCAATTCATGAAAGATGCTAAGGAGAGAGTTTATGATGGTGTGTATGGTCACAAGGAAATTTCCTACGAGTCTTCTCAAGGTGCAATTTCTTTTCTATACAACAAACTTTTGAGATGGAAAATAAATCGTTATCGGGCTGTTTATAATTTATTGCCACCTGATAAAGAAAGATTATTGGATGTGGGTTGTGGTGATGGTGATTTTATATTTATGGCAAATGCCAAGTTTAAAGAATGTTATGGCATTGATGTTTCATCGCTAAGAATTGAGTGCGCAAAAGAAAGATCGAAGGAGATATTGGGCGGAGATAATATCCATTTCTCTAACTATGATGCGGATGAAGGAATTCCTTTCAACAATTCTTTTTTTGATGTGGTAACATGCGTCGCCGTCCTTGAACACGTCTTTAATCCGCCTAATGTGTTGGATGAGATTCATCGAGTGTTAAAACCTGGTTGTATCTTTATTGTGCAAGTTCCCAACATTGCTTGGTTGCCATATCGAATTCAATTATTGTTTGGAAAATTGCCTAAAACAGGTGGTGTTTACTTGGGAACAGATTGGGAACATTTGCATAACTTCACCAAATCAACCCCTATGTCAATTACTTACGGAGAAAGGATTCGAAATTAAGGCTATTTCCTGTAGTGACATCTTTGCAAATTACCGTAGGTTGTGGCTATCAACTCTAGCTGGAGACTTGATTGTGAAAAGTGTTAGCCCATTAGCGCACTCTGGTGAAACGTAATGAAAATAGTGATTACTGTTGAAGAGTTTGATTCTAACAAAGGATACTTGGAATACTACTTGGCCAAGGAATTAGCGCAACTAGGTCACGAAGTGTATGTATTCACGTTTAGTAGGCGTGAACAGTTATCAATGACAACCTCTAAGGAAGGTTATAATCTTGTAACATTGCCGTATTCTGCGGTAGTGCATGGTTATCACTTGCCTAGTCTGGCTGGAATTGCTTACATTTTTAAGTTTATGAAAATAGAAAGGCCAAACATTATCCATTGTCAGCCCATGTACTCACCGTTGTCGCTGTTTTTTGTTGCATGGAAGCACTTCTTTAATTACAAAATTGTTGGAAGTATACAAACTCAGTTGAATTTAGTTTTTTCACCATGGGGCTTAAAGAAAAAGTTATTATTTTCACTCTCTAAAATTGTTATGAGTCACTATATACAGAAAAGATCTGAGATAATATTTGCGAAAACCAGAGAACTTGCAAAATTGCTTTCACGAAGTTATGATCTGCCTTTTGATAAGTTTCGTATAATCCCTTTGGGATCAGACCCGATTATATACAAGTTTGACTCCGAAGCGAGAGTTCGGTTGAGACAGAAACTGGGTTTTTCTGAAAACGATGTGGTGCTCGTGTACAGCGGCAAAATCCATTCTTCAAAAGGTCTCGATGTACTTATAAGAGCTCTGGCACCTATCGCAATCAGAAATGATAATGTGAAACTTTTGGTTATCGGTAAAGGAGACCTATCGTTCATAGAGTATCTCAAAACGCTAATCTCAAAACTAAAAATAAAAAGCAAAGTCATTTTTTATCCTTGGGTAAATAGTGCTGAACTTCCTTCTTTCTACAGTGCAAGTGATATAGGAGTATGGCCTGGTCTCAGCTCAATTTCGATTGTTGACGCCGCATCCACGGGATTACCCCTAATTATTGCTCGTTGCCCAGTCGAAACTTTTGCCATAGAAAACGGAAATGGATTCACATTCGAAATCGGCAACGTAGAAGAACTTCGTAGATATTTGGAGATTCTGATTTATGACGACAAACTACGAAAAGAAATGGGGCACAAATCACGATTACTAGTGGAACAGAAATTAAATTGGAAAGCAATTACTATGCAGTATCTCAATGCCTATCATTATGCTTTAAAACTCTGAGGTATTTTATGGAACAGAACAAAGGACAAGGTTCCAATATAAAAAAAGCTGTAATAACTGCTGCAGGTATCGGAACCCGTTTGCTTACTATGACAAAGGAGCAACCGAAAGAAATGATGCCACTTTTCGCTCAAAACAACAATAATGGTCTCTGCGTAAAACCGTTGCTTCAGATCATTTTTGAGCAACTCTATGATAATGCTTTCCGAGAATTCTGTTTTATAATCGGCAGAGGCAAAAGAGTCATAGAAGACCACTTCACCATCGACCTCAACTTCATCAAACAACTTAACTACGAAGGAAAACAGGATCTATCCTCTCCATTGGAGCAATTCTACAAGAAACTTGAAGAATCTTTCATCGTGTGGATTAATCAGCCTGAACCAAAAGGCTTCGGACACGCGGTTCTAATGGCTAAACCTTACGTCAAAAACGAAACCTTCCTCGTTCACGCCGGCGACACCTACATATTCTCAACATATAATAACCACCCCCTCAAAAGGCTGATAAAAACTCACAACAAAAACCGACCTGACGCAACCTTGATGCTAAAAGAAATAGAAAACCCCAAACAATATGGCGTAGCCGAAGTCCAGGAAACCAACGGTGCACTCGCAGTAAAAAGTGTCACAGAGAAACCCGAAAAACCCCCAACAAATCTAGCAATAATGCCCATCTACATATTCAACCACACAATCATATCGGCATTAGAGAAAACCCTACCAGGATTAGGCGGAGAAATCCAGCTAACCGACGCCATACAACAACTAATTAACGACGGATTCAAAGTTCAAGCAGTAAAACTAAGAAAAGACGAAGTGCGTTTAGACGTAGGTAACCCCGAAACCTACTGGGACGCAATAACCGCCTCATATAAACATGCCCAGAAAACCGTAACCCTTCATAATAGATAAGCCCACTTTTCTACTCAAAAAGTATATACAGAAAAACAGGATGCAAAGCATGAAACTATACCGTATCTCAGTTCTCGGAACAGGCTACGTTGGATTATCGACAGCACTCGGCTTCACGAGTAAAGGATATAGTGTCATCACTTCAGACCCTGACAGTATAAAGGCTCAGAAAATAAACAAAGGCATACTTCCATTCTATGAACCAAACTTACAAGAGCCACTCGAACATGCTGTAAAGACAGGCAAACTCCAATGCGCTCCTAATTGTGAAGAAGCAATACTAAACACAGACGTCACTTTTGTGGCTGTAAGCACACCTAGCAGACCAGATGGAAACATAAACCGGCAGTACATAAAAAAAGCAGCATGTGAAATCGGAGACGCCCTAAAACAAAAGAAAACCTACCACCTCATAGTAATCAAAAGCACGGTCACACCCACAACCACAGAAAAAACAATCAAGCCACTCATCGAAACCCACTCAGGCAAACTTTGCGGTACTGATTTTGGCTTATGCGTGAACCCAGAGTTCCTACGCGAAGGTTCAGCACTACGCGACATGTTACATCCTGATCGCATAATCATAGGCGAATACAACAAAAATTCAGGCGACACTTTGGAGGCTCTTTTCCGAGAATTTTACGCTGGAAACACCCCGCATATCATAAGAACAAATCTCACAACTGCTGAACTCATCAAATATTCTAACAACGCTTTCTTGGCCACAAAAATCAGTTTCATTAACACTATCGCCAACATATGTGAGAGAGTCACGAGTGCAGATGTAACTGTTGTAGCCAAAGGTATAGGATTGGACAAGCGCATTGGATCCTTATTTTTAAACGCTGGATTGGGTTATGGGGGAAGTTGCCTGCCGAAGGATGTTAAAGCTCTGTTAGCCTTTTCCAAAGACTTAGGTTATAACTCGCCACTTCTTAACGCCATTGAAGAGGTGAACAAAACCCAAGCCAACAAAGCCGTCGAACTATGCAAAACGATCCTGTTTGACCTTAAAGACAAGCGAATAGCCATCTTAGGTTTAGCCTTCAAGCCAAACACCAGTGACATGCGTGAGGCTGTATCTATAAAAATCGTTAACCAGCTCTTACAGGGCGGAGCGAAGGTCGTCGCCTACGACCCAGCAGCCACGAACAACGCTAAGAAAATATTCAAAGATACGCTCAAATATGCTCCAACAGCCATCGACGGCATTATAGGCGCAGATTGTTGCATAATGGTGACGGATTGGGACGAGTTTAAAAGGCTTAAGCCAGAGGATTTTATAAAACAGATGAGGAAACCCGTCATCATTGATGGCAGAAGGATATATAACCCCGCCGAATTCGAGAACAAAGTTAAACTCGTAGCTGTGGGGCTTGGATTATTTTAATCATTGCAATCAAGGAGTATTACCCGCTTAGAGCAATCAATGATTTAGCTGTGCAGAGGAGCTTTTAGCGCGTGCGTTTTTTTTATCTGTGATGAAATACTGCATTAAGAGTGTGTAAAAATGACTTCGGCAAGTGTATTACCTTTAATTAAATATCCATACGATTCTTTAAACATCCTTAGAGAGCGAGATCCATTTGTTTCAATCATCGTTGTGACGTTGGGTCGTGTAATTAGTGATCTTAAGGAGTGCGTGGACTCTCTTCTCGCGCAAACCTATAACAAAATTGAGATAATCATCGTTGTAGATTGTCCTTCTCCCAAAATTAAAGCGCTACTTAATCCGTATATAAATAAATACATGATAAAGGTATTCTTCAACGATAATGCTGTTGGCATATCGAGAGCCAGAAATATTGGAATAAAAGCTTCAAAAGGGGAAATCATTGCATTCATTGATGATGATGCCATAGCTGATCACCGATGGCTGGAGAACCTCATTAGGTATTATGACAAAGAAGTTGTCGGGGCTTCATGTGGTAGGGGCATTCCAAAGACTTCAAATCCACCAAAAATTGCTATGTTATTTAGTCAGCAATCGCTGAACCGAAGCACCTATGTAGATTATCTCTGGGGTTGCAATATGTCAATAAGGAGAAAAGCCTTGCTAGAAGTGGGGTTATTTGACCCGCTCATAAAATATGGTTGTGATGAAAAGGTGCTTGCCATGAGGTTAATCGCTGGAGGTTATCGTATCAAATATATGCCTAATGCCGTGGTAAAACATGATTATGCTGGGAATTGGCGTAAGTTTTTTTACAAAAATTTCAAGTTCGGTGAAAGCTCTGTATACATTAATTTGCTTCAGCTGAATGTTAAAAATACTGAATCTAATATGAATTACAGAAAGAGAACTTCGATTGCTGCTGACTTCTTGGTTGAAACCAAGTCCATTAGTATCCTATTTGGGCTCCTCACTATGTATATAATTAGACGGGTCGGAATTTTAAGCGGGATTTTGAAATACACCATACCGCACCTATATAAGAAACGCGTTAGCAGATACGTAAAGTTATTAGTATGTCATGAAGAGCATTGAAAACTATGAATATTATTCTAATCGTTGTTGATTCTCTCAGAGTCTTAAATATTGGTTGTTACGGATATGGAAAACCTACTACTCCAAATATTGATTCATTAGCTAGTGAGAGTGTGTTGTTTGAGAATGCTTTTGCCTGCTGTAATAATAGTGACAGTTCAATGATGACGATTTTATCTGGAAAATATCCAAGAAGTCATGGGATAGTTACTCATGGTTCAAGATTAAGTCGAGAAGATTTGAAGAAACTTCCTGAGACTCCGCTTCTTCCCGAAATCATGCAGCAACAAGGTTATCGTACATTAGCTGTATCTCCTTTAGGTTGTTCCTACTGGGTGCCTTTTAACTCATGGCATCGAAGGGGATATAATTCCTTCTATCATTGCTATTTTAGTGGGGGATTAACCGTTCCCCCTAAACTATTAAGAGTAGGCATGAATTTTATTGATTCAGTATTTGGACATTTGAGGTTTACAGGTCGATCCGTAAGAACCATACACAAAGCTCTCGGCTTTGACATACTAAGTCCTAAGCGAACAACTGATCTTGCCGTTAATTTGATACAAAAGAATTATCGCAAGAATTTCTTCTTACTCATTGATTACATGACTGCCCATTCTCCTTGGCTTCGACCGTCAGGCTTCGATCAGTTCTTCCAAAATTTTCTAGATAAAAAAGAGAGTATTGGAAACAACGTTATAAATGAACAAAATGGACATATTCTAAAAACTATAACTAACTTATATCCTGAATTAGCTAACATCTTGAGAGAAACACCCCGAATTAATGACTATCTAACCGCACTCTATGATGGGGCAATTGCACTAATTGATTATCATATTGGAATACTGTTAAAATTCCTCAAGGAATCTGGTATAATAGATAAAACTCTCATCATCCTGACTGCGGACCATGGCAGAAGCCTTAATGAGCATGGAATATTTTTTGACACACACGGGTTATACGACGAAACCATACATATTCCACTGCTTATCAGAGTTCCTGGCGCTATGCAAAAGAAGAGGATAAAATCTCTTGTTCAACACGTGGATATAGTTCCCACAGTACTTGATCTAGCCGGAGTTTCAATGCCAAACGCATTCGATGGTAATAGTTTGGGTCCACTAATAACGAACGAGAAGAAACAACTAAGATCAATGATATATGCAGAGGAAGGATCAATGCAATGGACGATAGCTATTAGATCAGCTCAATACAAATACATATACGCTCCATCTCCTGAGGGTATGGTGTGTAGATTCTGTGGATATGTACATGGTGGGGGATCAAGGGAGTTATATAACTTAATAAATGACCCGCAAGAAACAAGAAATGTTGTGAACTTGGAACCTGAGGTTGCAGAATCACTAGAAAAAAGACTCGTTGACTGGACAAAAAGCTTCAAAAAAATGCACTATCCAATCTACATTTATAAGAAGCAAGGCAGTTCACGGAGGAAATATTATATTATGGGTACACAAATTGACTGCAAGTATCAGAAGAAACGTATAGAACACTAAAAAGGATGCTAAGAGTAGCCTTGGGAAAAGAAGTTTACACTAATGTATCTATAGGGTAGGTCGATGATGAAAATACTTTTCGTTCATTTAGCCACAATGGGTCTTGGAGATGGCATTAGACATGAAAAGGTTCTGAGGTTCTTGAAACAGTCTGGCTTTGATGTTAAAGAAGTTTGTCTATGTGCCCATAATATTCGCAGAGCAGACCATAAAGAAATGTTCTTATCATTAATTCCTCTCAAGCTGCCTAATCGTCCTTCATTAAATCCTGTTGAATATTTCGAGTTCAACATAGCAATTAATCAATTACGTAGGATAATAAGAAACGAGCGTTTCGATGTGATATTTGCGGAACAAACTATTTTCGTTGGTTGGATTGCAGAGAAAATAGCCAGAGAAAACGCAATCCCTTGTATTGTGGATTCCCATGGTTTGACTGGGATTCATCGAAAAGAAGCTGGCGTTAAACAATGGTACATAACAGAAGCACTTGAAAAAAATGTGTATATACAGTGCAGTCATCTCTTGGTGGTAAGTCACGCTATGAAGAAATTTATTGCGAGTCGCTATGGTGTCAGACCCAGTAAAATTACTGTAATTCCCAATGGCGCCGACATTTTACCCTTTTCTGCTAAATACGATTTCCCATTAAAAGTTATCTATGCTGGAGGATTTGGTTTCTATGAGAAAGTAGGAGATTATCTAGAAATTGCAAGAAAAGCAGACAATCGATATTTCAAATTTTACTTGCTGAGTCCACCAAAAAAAGAAATACTTTCACAAATTAGACAAGATAATCTTCCAATCGAATACTTGGGTTTTGTTCCTAGATCTAAAGCATTGAAGATAATGGCAGATATGCAGGTAGGCATTGCTCCATCAACTAGAGGTCTAACCCGCATAATAGCTTCTCCAATCAAAGTACTTGATTACATGGCATGCGGTCTTCCAATAATTACCCCTAAAGTTGGGGAATGGGGGCAAATGATCGAAAAGGAAAACTGTGGCATAACACTTGAGAATGATGGTGTAGACAATTATTTGGATGCGCTGGAGCTCTTAAAGGAAAGAAAAATATGGCTAAGAAAATCTGCAAATGGGATTCGAGTTGTAAGAACAAAATGCAATTGGGGCAAGACCCTATCTCCCATTAAAGATGTTTTGCTGAAAGTTTCAAACTGCGCACAATAGATCTCACTTGGAGTTAACGCGAAATGCAAAGCAAAAAATCATTTTTCTTTTGTATATATAATCTCAAGATAAACTTGATGCATATTCTGATAGGATCCGCATTAATATATCTCGCTGTAGATTTATTCGAGTTGAATCCTTTGGTGAGAACGATCTTTGCTTTTCCTGTAGTGTACATCGCTCCTGGCTTATTGTTGATCTCTCTGGTTAAGAAGAGGCGTTTGTCTTGCACGCCACAGCTTATGGTTGAAAGTTTTTTCGTTTCGACAGTGTTGAATGCACTACTTACTGCCGTTTTTGGGTGGCTTGGATTTCAAGTGGCTATGAGCTACAGAATATTCGTAGTTCTGCTGATACCCACAGCTTTATTTCTCTCTTTCAAGACAAATAAATCCCCTTTCAGATCAATTAAGACCGATTACATCCTAGTGTTTATCGTTTTTTTGATGTGTGCGGTATTAACTATTACTTTCAGTAACATTCCCCGACTTTTTAGTCCTGACGAAACGACTTACATTTTTGAGGCCAGAGGCATTCTTAACGGGAGTTATCCTATAACACAAAATCTGCTCGTGGTTGAGCAGAAGGCGTTTCTTCAGGGGAGACCCTTTTGGCCATTTCTTTTGGCATCTTTCATAGGTTCCGCTTGTGTTCAGCCGTATGAAGCGTACTTGATTGGCCCCATTTTCTTGTCCATGACCGCCTTAGCTTCTACGCTTTTCGTCCCTCGAACCATGAAAAATTATGGAGAAATACGCTTATGTATCTTATTGCTGATCTTGACGAGCGCTCCTTTACTTCTGTTCGCAGGTATCGGTACGGCAATTGATTGCATTGTAGGATTCTATGTTATTACTGCATTGCTCTTCTTTACTAGGTCTTTCACCTGTTCAAAAGGCAAAGTTTCAATACTGAAAACTCGGTTGTTGATGGTGTTTCCACTGGTTATTTTGGTTGCCGTAATTAAACTCAATTTAACGGTTTTCATTATGATGTGGATCTGGCTAGTATTCGTTCAATTTCGATATAAACTATACAAAATTGATACAGGCTATAAAGTATTATTCTGGTTATCGATAGGTCTTCCAATAGCTTACGAGCTGTTTCTTGACATTCCTTACGTCCTAACGACTTTGGTCTGGGATGTTCCAATAATAAGGGATTTCTGTCAGCAGTTTCTCCCTTTTTCTCCCGTTCAGTATATTTGGCAGATCTTTATTGGAACTCCATGGCAACCGGGATCATTTTTTGTGCATGAGTGGAAATACTATCTTAACTATCTGTACATGATGTTGACTCCAGAAGGCATTGGTTTACCTATTTCAGCAATAGCTTTTATACTCCCTGTTACTTTGTTAATTAAACCCATAAAAGAAAATATTAGGTTACAGTCAACTGTTTTTATAACTATTCTATCTATGATTTTCTATTATTTGCTTTTCGTAAGTAGCTATGATATAGCAACTGCATCGAGAGCTTTTCTTTTGATGTTCCCACTCTTAATCACCATCGCTGTCATATCTTTTCATTATTTATTCTCTAATCTTGCAACAAACATTTTTTTCCTTCTGTCTATACTTATGGGCATTCTTCTTTGGATCAACCATCTTATAGCTCCTGCATTTTTGTTATATAGCATACCAAAGATTTGGAGTTATGATCAAATTGCATTTATATTCGTCTTGTTTCTGACTTTAGTTATATTTACGAGAGTACGTCGAAATCTCAGTATAAAAATAATTTTGTTCAGAAAAACAGTAAATGTTAAGTTTTTGACTATTGGCAAAAAAGCTTTTTATGTTCTGATCATTCTTCTCATCTGTAGTAATCTTTACTTTTCGAATCATTATTTCTCTAGATCATACCGCTTTACGGATAATAATAGAATTCACATCAGTGAAGTAGTGGAGAGTTTCGCCGATAACAACCTTTTCGTGGCAAGCAATTATATTTATCTAAGACCTTACGTGAGTGATGAGATTCTCTTTACAAGATTGCTTCCTCTCCCAGCTACAGAGAACGATTTTTACGATTTCATCAAAAGAACCCCCAATAATACTATATTAGTGATAGATGAGAATCCACAGAACGGTTATCTACTTCCTGATTACATACAGACAATTAATGATATTCCTATTTTCAATGCTATCAATGAACCTATTAACACAACAGGATTAGTTGGCTGGTGGCGTTTCAACAAAGGAACTGGTGAAATCTGCATAGATAGTTCTGGGAACGATAACAATGGGTTACGAATTAATTTCGAAGATGGTTGGGTTAACGATAACAATAGGACCGGCTTGAGTTTCGATGGTGTAGACGACTACATAGAAGTGAATACCTCGCCGAGTTTGGACATCACTGATGAAATTACGATTGAGATGTGGATACATATTGATGAAATGGAAGCAAAAAAAGGTTACATGATATTAAGTAAAGGTTATGCTGTTTCTGGGGGTTCATATGATGTTTTTATTTGGGATAAACAACTATATTGGAGTGCAGGTGGAATAACGGGAGACCCATGTTCTGTTTCAGTAACTCCATATTTGGGTGCTTGGCACTATTTTGTTATGACTTATTCAAATGGTTCAGCGAAGATGTTTATAGAGGGAACCTTAGTTAAGGATGCAAGAAACGAAGGTATAGCTACAACTGACTACAACGTAAATATTGGGCGCGATTCTCAAAGAAATTCTTATAATTTCAACGGTATCATCGACGATATTCGCATCTATAATCGAGCGTTAAATTCAGCAGAAATTAGAAGTAATCTGGGAGAAATTTTTTACAGATTGCCTGGACCAGATTGGCCTGATGCATATGCTTTACTTGTTTATCGAGAAAACTTGCCTTCAGGACGGTTTAGCATATACAAAATATTGAACTCTATGGTCGGCAATGAAAAAAACAATGTCACAGTAAACGAGCTATATCTATCCACTCAAGGAAATGATGCTATCCTAAATGGCAACATTGATTCATCAAAACCAACTAATATAACCATCTTTGTTAGAATGGGAGCCGAGTTCCTGAATATTTACAATACCACATTACAAGTAGGAAATAACAATGTTACGTATCGTTTTGGTGGTTACGGTTCAACGGATCAATATAAGCTTCAACCCATAGGCTTATTTCTAAAGGAGCCTATCGTGTTTATAATTGATGGTGACGGCAACACCGTCTTTGATCAGGTTGTTAGCAGATCCAACATTGAAACTTTTCGAATTGTCTTCATAGCTATCCTACTGATGGTGCTCTGCATCTACCTTTTTCTTTTAAAGTTTAAATCATAGTAAAACTGACTAGAAATGTACAACTAGGAGGTACACTAAGTATTTGAATCGTAAAGAACATGAAATTTTTTCAAAAATAGTAGTAGATACTCTTTCATATATGTTTGAATCGGAATCCTTTACCCAAAAATCACGGGTATCATCACGAAGGAGACTTCCCATTTACTCAAAACATCTTTACAAAGTTGTTAATTAATGTTAAGGGAGCTTGGAATAAATGCGATTTCAAGTGACTTGAATTTAATGATGGATACTCAGATCATTGATAATGAAATGGGGATTAAGGTTTGTGCAGGTACAGTGCTTGATGTTATGCAAAACCCACATGATTGGTACTGGTTATACGATCGTTTGGATAAGCTATCCAAAGAAACTTTGCTAAAAATTGTCAAGTTAAGAATAATGGCTCCCTTCATAGGGATGGTTAAGGCGGGAAAAATATTGGATTTTGAATATGATTATTACAGAACTATAAGAGAGACGGAAAAAAACATAAAAAAGTTTAGAAAAGGTGAAGTTCCTTTATATGAGGTTTGTGGTTATAAAATTTACGGAAATGTCGGGGCATTATTCGAAGCTTTTGTGATGGAGAATTATCGTTATCGCGACATAGTCTACCCCCGAGAAGGTGATGTAATTATAGATGGGGGATCCTTTGCTGGTGATACAACTATATGGTTTGCCAAGTTTGTCAGGTCCAGCGGTAAAGTCTACGCTTTCGAACCCGATCCTGAGAACTTTCAACTTCTGCTGAAGACTATAGAACTAAATAAGATGAGCAGCATAATTATACCAGTTAAGGCCGGGTTATGAGATGCTGATGGAGCGGCAAAAATAATGGGTCATGGTGCTGCCGCAACAATAGCTCTTGGTGAAAGTATGAAGAGTTGTAAGGTAGTGAGACTCGATAGCTTTGTACGCAAAACTAACTTGAAAAAGGTAGACTTTATAAAGCTTGATGTAGAGGGAGCAGAACTTGAGGTGCTTAAAGGCGCTGAGAGGACCCTGAAGCGTATTCGCCAAAGCATAATAATTTACAATTATCTGCACAGGACAGACGTAGCTGACTTAGCTATTCAGGAGTATATAACCGAGTTCAATCATATCTGGCACTTTAATCAAAATATTATTGACAAGTTACTCAAAAATACTTGTTTACAGTTAGAGATAAGCGTAACATTTATTCCATCTTACCTGACAGTTTTGTATTTTATACTGTATGAGCTGAACAAATACGGAGGAAGAAAGACAATACGTCTCTTCTTCTATGGTCTCTCGTCAATAATTATGTGGGTAGCAATTATTTTGTTGTCCCCTCTTCAAGTAACCTCAAGGAATGGAGCTGATGTGTTAATTATAGCCAAAAAGCTTAGGGAGGCGTAATAATATATTCTATAAGATTCTATATTTCCTTACAATTTATCTTCCCTTACGAATCAGGGACTTGTTTGTTAACTTTTTAGCACTTTTGATGAGACGTGATCTGGGTATTGATGTGGCACATAGGTTGCTTAGGGAAAAAGGTTTGATTGGAGTGCTTCCTGATGGAAATCTAATATTTTATCCGCTAGACGACTTTAAACTGTTATCCATAATCTCCGAGATTTACCATAAGAAAATTTATGATGTGCGGGAAATCCGAAACTTTAACTTTATCTGTGATGTCGGGGCACATATAGGACTATTCACCCTAAGAATATCCAAACAAGCTCCAAATGGCAAGATAATATCGATTGAAGCTAATCCAACAAACTTCAAGTTTCTTCTTAAGAATGTCTTAATTAACGGTTTAAGCAAGAGAGTTTATGCATTAAATATAGCTGCAGGACAAAGAAAAGGGAGAACCATCCTTTGGCTAAGCACGTCGAGCAGAGGTGATAGCTCCACAAAAAGATGGCATAACGCTGGGTCTGCTGGACACTTGTTGGTTGATATGTTGCCGCTCGATGACCTTTTGCCAAATACGATTTGTGACTTGATGAAGATAGATGTAGAAGGAGCCGAAACTGACGTTCTTAGAGGCTTGGAAAAATGTTGCACAAAGATTAAAAGGCTGGTTATGGAAATCCATATTCCCGTTGTCAGTGAAACCGAAATCTATGAGTGGCTACATAACCATGATTTTGTAATAACAAAAACGCAAAAATTATATGAAGATTGTCTTCTATTGGAGGCGCAACACCCTTACAAGTAGCAATTTTATACGCTGGATCAATTTCAAGAGTAAGTGGTACCGCCGAGAGAGTTCTGCAAATCGCAAATGGATTGGCAGATCAAGGCGTTCATGTAACGCTTTCAGCATAAATTCTTAAATCTCCTTTTTTAATAGATTTTTCTATTTCATTTAGCCATAATAAAAAATCTGATTTCGAAAACTTATACAATGGGGCAGAGAAAAAAGCATTTCTCCCAGAGAACTCAACACCGATTTTAGTTACTCTGTTGTTCTCAATTACCGCTTTGAAATCTTTTTCAGGAGGAGGTCGAATCTCCTTGTTTACCAAAACACAGTTTGAGGAGAGATATATTCATTGAATCCGAGAAAGGCGTCCTATGCGAGTGGTTCAGGGGATTATTCCAAAGGGCGGAATCGGTTCTGCTCCAATACCTTTTATTACACTTAGACAACGTATCTTAATCCATGTTGAAGAAATACATCGCGATTGTGGTCATGTGAAACCAGTTGTATTAGTGTGTCTCGATGGGTGTTCTTGGGATTATTTTGAAGCCTCTAAAACGCCTAACGTGGATAACATGATGCGAGTTCACAGTCCTGTAACCTGTAATGCTGTGGTGCCAACAGTTACAAATGTTAATAACGCTTCTATTTTAACTGGCGAGTTTCCTTCAATGCATGGAATAACTGGAAACTACTATCTAGATAGGGACAGCGGTTTAGAAACGTACATGGACTCGTCACGTTTCTTAAGGTGTGACACGTATCTTGCTAGAATTTCCAAGACGGGATTCAAGACTTTACTGTTAACAGTAAAGGACAAGCTTAGAAGGCTACTGGCTGAAGGCGTGACATGTTCTTTCTCGTTGGAAAAGCCTCTTGACTGGGCAATTCGAGAAGTAGGCAGCCCTCCTGATGTTTATTCTGCTGAAGCGAGCATATGGCTACTCGATGTAGCTTTGGAAGCACTTAAGAAAAAATTTGATGTTATCTATGTTTCAACCACAGACTATGTACCTCACATGTATGAGCCAAAAAGTAGTGAAACTAAAGAATACATGAGAAAAGTTGATGAAAGAATAGGCTTATTTCTTGAACAAGATGTCACGCTGGGAATTGTTGCAGACCATGGGATGAACACCAAACATGTTAAAATAGATCTTGAAAAGATTTTGTCAGAAAAAGGAATCAGAGCAAAGGTTCTTCCAATAATCAAGGACGAATATATCAAACATCACCAGAACCTTGGAGGGGCAGTCTACATATTTCTAAAAAACAAACGCGAATCGATCAAAGCGTGCAACGTTCTCATAGGCTTAGACGGTGTAGAATATGCGTTAACATCCGAAGATGCTAGCCAAAGATTTAACTTGCCCATAGACAGGATTGGCGACATCTTGGTTTTAGGAAACAAAAACAGCGTATTTGGCCCTGTGAGAAAAGGCGAGATTGAAAGCGTCAAGCTTCGTTCTCACGGCTCCTTACATGAAGGACTTGTTCCATTTATTTTAAACAGAAAAGTTGAGATAAAGAATGATGTCTTTAACAAAGACGTTTTCCAAATACTACTTGGACAACACCCTGTCTAAACAAACTATAAAACACATAAGAGTAAAATAAGAAACCGAAAGGAGCTGCATGATGAACCATAAAGAATTTTGTTCTCTCTTGAAAAAAAATGGCTTCGATTTCTGCACAGGCGTTCCCTGTTCTATTTTAAGCAACATCATCATCTACATGTCTGGAAGCACCGAGTTCACATACATTCCGGCTACAAGAGAAGATGAAGCAATCGGGATCGCTGTCGGAGCATATATGGGCGGAAAAAGACCCATAGTGCTTATGCAAAACTCAGGACTTGGCAATTCCATAAATGCCCTAACTTCCCTCGTCTTACTATACCAAATCCCCATGCTCCTCATTATTTCTTGGCGAGGTTACCAAGGAAAAGATGCACCTGAACACTTACTGATAGGAAAATACATGCTAGATATCCTGAAGATTATGAAAATACCAACAGAAATTATTGAAACAGACATTTTGGAAGAACAGGTAACAAGAGCCTCTCAAATAATGGAGGAACAGAAAACTCCAGTTGCTCTAATATTAAAGAAGGACGTGATCATGTGAGAAGATACGACGCTGTCAAAGCCATAGTTGAATGCCTAAGAGACGAGTACATTATCGCCTGTAATGGCATGATAAGCAGGGAACTTTTCGCCATCAAGGACCGACCTAGAAACTTCTATATGCTAGGATCCATGGGTTTAGCCCCGTCGATAGGTCTAGGCGCATCTCTGGCTAACCCCAAGGCAACAATCATAGTTCTTGCAGGAGACGGAAACACTCTTATGTCTCTTGGCACTCTTGCCACGATTGGAAAAACTTCGCCAAAGAACCTGATAAATGTGGTTCTAGATAATGAATGCCATGAGTCTACAGGTGGACAAGAAACATCCAGCCCGATAACAAAATTCGGCGCCATAGCAGCTTCGTCTGGTTTCGCGAATAGCGGCACAGCAAATTCCCCTGATACCCTAAAGAAAATCCTCTTAAACTTCCTTCGCTTGGAAGGTCCATCATTCATACTTGTTAAAGTCAATAAGGAACGAGTTGCGGTACCAAGGGTTTTAATACCACCCGCAGAGATTACAAACAGATTTGCTGAGGCATTTTCGTTTCCCAATAATAAAAATATATCAGGGATAACTAATGAGTGATAAAAAAAGACTCAAACCAGACGATCTTCGCCAAAAACTAAGAGAGTTACTTAACAATAAACAATTGATACGAGCAATAGAAGTACACAATGGAGCTAGTTCCTTAGTCGCGAATGAAGCAAAAATAGAAATAGACAGACATGGCAAAAGTGAGATCTTAGAATTTGACGCATTATGGGCCAGTGGCTTCACCGACTCAACATCAAAGGGTCTTCCAGACATTGAGTTAGTAAGCATAGACTCAAGGTTCAATACCATAGAACAAATAGTGAATGTTACCAATAAACCTGTAATAGTGGATGGAGATACCGGTGGAGAAATTACCCGTTTTGAATACTTTATAAGTAGGCTTGAACGGTTGGGCGTCTCAGCCATAGTGATAGAGGATAAGGTATATCCTAAGAGAAACAGCTTAGATTCAAATTCTATACAGAATCTAGAAGAACCCCAACTATTTGCAGAAAAAATCAGAATCGGCAAGAAAGCCGCTCTTTCAACGGATTTCATGATTTTCGCTAGAATCGAGAGCCTAATCGCTGGATGCACTGTTGAAGACGCCTTGTTCAGGGCGGAGAAATATCTACAGGCTGGCGCAGACGGGATAGTGATACACTCAAGAGAAGCTAATCCAGTGAGAGTGCTAAAGTTTGCCACAGAATATGCTAACTTGTGTAGGAAACTTGGTTTCTCAAAACCTCTCATATGCATACCTACAACATACAACACTATCACCGAAGAAGAACTCAAAGAACATGGATTCAATGTAGTCATATATGCTAACCATCTCCTGAGGGCGTCAATCAAATCGATGCAGGACATATGCAAAATAATCCTGTTGAATGGACGAGCCTTTGAAACTGGACCATACTGTACACCAGTAAACAAAATACTTAGTATGGTGGGCTTCCCAGAAATAAATGAAAGAGATAAACGGTTAGCTAAACAAAGTAAGGCTAAGGTAATTATACTTGGCGCAGGAGAGCCAAAGGAAACGATTGCCGTTGGACTGCCTACAGCTATGCTGGATGTGAACGGTAAGACAATTATTCAAAGACAGCTTGATGAATTGAAACGATGTGAAATAACTGATGTCGCAGTCATAAGAGGATACGAAAAAGAGAAGTTCACTGTCCAGAACGTAAAGCACTATGATGTAGACGATTATACGAAAGGTTCATTGCACTCGTTATTTGCTGCTAGAACGGAAATGGATGACGGCTTTGTCTTAATTTTCTCAGATATACTATTTGATGAATCAATTATTACTAGGCTTCTCAAAAGCAGAGAGGATATTGTTCTTGTCGCTGATGCGTCTTATCCGTTTCATAGACATGAGATTGACAAAGAGTTGGACCTAATAATTGGTAAGCAAGAAGGCGGATACTATCGAGAACCCTCCACTACAATTGAGAAAGAAGTATCTTTCATAGGTAAGAAAATCAAGAAGGATATAGCAACACACGAGTTTATAGGCATAGCCAAAATTTCTAGGTATGGCGCCCAAAATCTTATGGACGTCTACGATGACTGCTCAAACAGCCACAAAGGAAAATTCCATGAAAGTGAGAGCTTTGACAAGGCTTCAATAATAGCCATGCTGCAGGAAATGATAGAACGAGGGTTCAAAATTCATTACATAGAGACAAACAAGGGCTGGATGGAAATTCACAATAAGAAAGACTACGAAATGGCAAAAAAAGTAATCTACTAACTCTTGGGGTGCCGTTTAGTTAAAATGAATAACCCATGGAGTTATTACATACCGACAAAAGTAGTCTTTGGCGTAGGTTCATTTAATAAGCTGGCTAAAGTAGTCGGGGCTTTTAGCCCGAAGAAGATTGTCCTCGTTACTGGTAAACAAAGTATGAAGAAGTTTGGCATAACCGATAAGATAATCGAAAATTTGAAAGGTTATCCCGTCGCTATTTATGACAATGTCGAACATAATCCCACCACGAGAAACGTTGAGGATGGCGTACAATTTCTAAGAAAAGAAGAAGGCGACTTGGTGATTGGACTAGGCGGCGGAAGCGCTATAGACTTTGCCAAGGCTATAGCTGCATTATTGAAGAACCATGGTTCTGTATCTGAATATCTTTCTACGAACAAGAAAATCATGGAAAAGGGAATACCCGTTATAGCTATCCCCACTACCGCTGGAACTGGAAGCGAAGTTACCCAATATGCTTCAATTATCCACGAAGATACGAAAAAGAAGATGTCACTAACTCACGACTATATTCGTCCCAACGTAGCCCTTGTGGAACCAACTCTTACAGTTACTATGCCCAAGTTCATCACTGCTATCACTGGATTGGACGCTTTGTCGCAATGTATAGAGGCATACTGGTCTAGAAATCATACACCTATGAGCGATATTTTCGCGCTGAACGGCATCAAAATAATCTCTGAGAATCTGGTGAACGCCTATAATTTCCCAGATAAAATAGAGTTCAGAAACAACATGTCACTTGCAAGCCTTTTTTCAGGAATATCAATAAGTATAACAAAAACCACCATCGTTCATTCTGTTTCCTATCCATTGACAGCACATTTTAATGTTCCCCACGGGCTAGCTTGCTCACTAACCTTGCCCTCATTCATACGATATAACTCCGAAGTTATGGGAACCAGAATTCACGACATGACCAAAGCAGTTAACACAGAAACCGTCAAAGATTTTGTTCAAAAAATCGAAGAAATCATTGAAAACATGAACGTGCCAAGAAGGCTAAGTGAAGTGGGAGTGAAATCTGAAGACATCGATTTAATCGTTAAAGAAGGATTTAGACCAGATAGAGCTGGGAACAATCCGCGAGAAGTAACAAATGAGGCACTAAAAGAAATCTTAACGAACATCTTATAGAAGCTGGGTTTCTGTTAATGAAAGCAATCATACTTAATTCCGGCAGAAGCACACGACTATATCCATTAACAAAATACACTCCTAAAGCGCTCCTAAAAGTAAACTCTAAAACTCTTTTGAGTCATCAAGTAAACAAATTAACTGAATGCGGCATTAAAGATCTGATAATAACAACAGGTCCATACGAAAATAAAATAAAGGACTACATGAAACGAAACTTTCCATCTGTCAAAGTCACATACGTCAAGAATCCAAAATACCGAACTACAAACTACATTTATTCAATGTGGCTAACGAAAAACCTAATTGATGACGACATCATCTTGTTACATGGCGATCTATTTTTCGAAAAGAAACTACTCAAGAATTTACTTAACGAAAAACACGAAAATTGTGTCCTAGTTAACAGAAAAATTAAGCCTCCTGAAAAAGACTTCAAAGCTGTAATAAAAAACGATAGAGTATTCAGAATTGGCATAGAATTCCGCGGTGAAAATACCTTTTTCTTAGCTCCACTATACAAATTTTCTAAATCAGCTTATTTATTCTGGTTAGAAGAAATAGAAACATCTATTAAAAAAGGGGATACAAAAATCTATGCTGAAAACATTTTTAATAAAATATCGGATAAACTCCCACTTTACCCAGTGTACTTCGGTGAGGAGATATGCTTAGAGATTGATACAAAAGAAGATCTAGAACTAGCGAAAAAACTTGCAAGAAAATTAATCTGACATACCCATTAATGATTAAAAAATTGTATAATATTCATGTCCGTCTAAGAGTCCTCATCGTCCGTCTCTATTATCTCGATTTTTATGAAATCTGAAAGCTTCCAATATGGTCTCCTTTCTTTCATTACTCCAAATACGAAAAAAGCTACTCCTGCAGGGTTCAAAACTAAACTTATTACCCACTGTTCAAAGTGGTGCTATATCCATGAGTATCCTACTGTGGGTGTTGCTTCAAGATTATCATCTGGATAATAAAGCTGATTGTCTATGTGGTAATAAGCCAAACCCCCAAAAAAAACAGTCTGACTCTTACCTTAACACCAACAAAAACAGAACAGCTAAATATGAACGCTAAAAGACCACATTTTTCTGCACTCAAAAGCATAAAGCTACCTCAATACGGTATAGAATTGCCAACCTGGCAAGAAGCTCTTCGTAAATATCTCCTCGAAAAAGGCCACATCTAAAAAGACTCTTTGTAAACATTCAAAATTTTAACAAAAATACGCCTCTAGAATTCCATAAAGAGTCTGATGCCTTCAGCCTCTTCCTCAATCTTGGCCATTTGTATAGTTAAAATAAATTACCTAGAGTTTCATGAAGTTTCGTTCTGTCTATAATATAGGTTTGAGCGCTAATTAGAACTTGGAACTAGTTTTTTCCTTGTTCCATTCTATCTGCCTTCTTTAGCGACTCAAATGTTCCAATATCATATCGCACTCCCTTATGTGGATAACCAAATATTTTATGCCCCTTCTTTCTCATTAACTCGATTGAGTCAGTAAGCCAAATTTCATTGTTTATTCCCGGATTAGTTTTTTCGATAAAATCAAAAATTGTCTTTTTTAAAATGAGCAAACCAGCGATACTATAATAATGGTGATTTGTTCTGAAAGATTTTGCTTCTTCAAGACTAGGTTTCTCAATAATTGAACTAACTTCATTTCTCTCATCAATCTTTACCAATCCAAATCTGCTGGGATCTTCCACAGAATGTAACAAAAGGGTAGCATCAGCATCATTATCCACATGGAGCTTAATCACATCATTTAACGTATTGTATGGTTTGAAGTAATTATCTCCGTACATTACCACAAAATCTTCTGAGCCGATGAAATCTTTACCATGGTACACTGCGTGGGCGGACCCTTTTGGTTTCTCCTGAATTCGATAATAAATATCAACTCCAAGTCGCTCTCCAGAACCTAGATAATTCATTATTGCTTCCTTATTCCGCCCAACAATAATCAAAATCTCCTTTATTCCACCAGCCTTTAAAACCTCAATTACATGCTCAATAACCGGTTTTACACCAACCCTGATCATCTCTTTAGGCATAGCCAAAGTTAAAGGCAATAATCTTGTTCCTTTCCCAGCCGCTAGAACAATCGCTTTTCTAATCACTGATATTATCCCTCAAAGCTCAACTGGTTTTATCTAACAAATACTATAAGTAATTAATGGCAAACAACTAAGAATTATTAGTTAATAGAGGGAAAATTTTGTCTCATCAGACTATATCTATCATCGGAGCAGGTTATGTTGGCTTATCCACTTCTGTGGGATTCGCAGCGAAAGGTTACACAGTACTAATTTACGATAACGATCCAGCCAAGATTAATTTGCTAAGTAAGGGTCTATCCCCATTTTATGAGCCAGAACTAGAAAAACATCTACAGCAAACAGGAAAGGATGGATTCCTAACAAGTGCATCTAACGTTGAAGAAGCAGTCACAAACACTGATATTACCTTTGTCGCTGTTGGAACACCAAGCAAACCAGATGGAACAATCAATCTAAATCACATAAAAGATTCAGTAACAGAAATTGGTAAAGCGTTAACAAAGAAAGCAAATTATCATCTAGTTGTTATCAAAAGCACCGTAATTCCTGGCACCACAATTAATCTAGTTAAACCCTTACTAGAAAAATACTCAAACAAACTGTGCAGCATAGACTTCGGATTATGCATGAACCCAGAATTCCTAAGAGAAGGTTCTGGTCTTTATGACACAATTCATCCAAACAGAATCATCATCGGCGAATATGATAAAAAATCTGGTGATGTCCTCGAATCTCTGTATAATCAATTCCATGCTGAGGAAATTCCTCCAATTCTTAGAACTAACCTTTCAACAGCTGAACTAATAAAATATGCAAACAACGCCTTTTTGGCAACAAAAATCAGCTACATAAACACAATCGCCAACATCTGCGAAAAAATCCCGGAAACAGACATACAAACAGTAGCAAAAGCAATAGGATTAGACAAAAGAATCAACCCCAAATTCCTAAGAGCCGGACTAGGATACGGAGGATCCTGCTTCCCCAAAGACCTCAAAGCCCTAATCGAATTCTCCAAACAAAACAACTACAACCCAACACTACTAGAATCAGTCCAAAAAGTCAACAAACAACAAATCAACCACACAATAGAACTAATAGAAACAGAACTAGGAGAATTAGCAGACAAAAAAATCGCCATACTAGGATTATCCTTCAAACCAGACACCGACGACATGAGGGAAGCAAGATCAATACCCATAATAAACCAGTTATTAAGCAAAGGAGCAAAAATCACGGCATACGATCCAATAGCAATACCTAACGCAAAAAAAATCTTCAAAAACAGAATCCAATACACCACATCACCCATCAACTGCCTAAAAGACGCAGACTGCTGCATAATAGTAACCGAATGGCAAGAATTCAAAAAACTCAAGCCAGAAGACTTCACCAAAAACATGCGAACCCCCATCCTAATCGACGGAAGAAGAATAATCAACCCAGAAGAATTCAGCAAAAAACTCAAATTCGCAGCCATAGGACATGGACAATAACATGCGCACGCAACTCGACTCTTAATCGGGGTGATCTGAAGAATTTACGGTTAATTTTGAAGGTTGTTTATGGGATATTTTAGTCTCGGAACAGAACGGTTTTCCGAGTTTTTATGGGAAACAGGAGTCATGTTAAAGCCAACTCGAAAATCCTGAGGACGCACGCGACAAGACATTTCACGTTCAAGTTACCCTGTTTCAGATAATTAATAACATACAATGCTTGTATAGCTGAAAGAATCTGGTTAGGAAAACATGTGCAGGAGAAAGACCTTTGAGTGAAGCAATAGGGTTGGCTAGGGTTTCAGTTAAGGGCGGATTTAATCTCTTCTACGGTTTAATACTTTCAACAATCATATCCGCATTAGGCATCATATTCCTAGCAAGACTACTGTCTCCCTCCGACATGGGCATACTTGCAATCGCAGTAGTTGCCCCAAACCTTTTCGCACTCCTCAGAGACTGGGGCATAAACTCAGCCATGACACGATTTATAGCCAAATACAAGTCAGAAAACAAAACTGCAAAAGTGAAAGGCATTTTATCTGCCGGCGTCCTCTTCGAGCTGACATTAGGCTTGTCTCTTTCTCTCCTATCATTTATCCTCTCAGATTTCATGGCAACCAATCTTCTTCAACGACCTGACATAGCACCATTGATCCAAATAGCATCCTTCAACATATTAGCAGAGGCACTTCTAACCGCCACTCGATCCATATTCACAGGTTACGAGAGAATGGAACTCCACAGCATTACACTAGTACTCCAATCCGCCCTGAAAGCCACTCTATCACTTCTACTCGTAATCTTCGGCCTAGGCGTCTTCGGCGCAGTCATCGGAACCACAATAGCCTTTCTAATCTCCGGATTAGTAAGCATTGCAATGCTCTACATTGTCCTCTACAAGAACACAGAGAAAAACAACAAAGAAAAGTCAACAATCATAGAAAACATAAAAACAATGTTCAAGTATGGTCTACCACTTTCGATCTCCGCCATCCTAAATGGACTCGTCACACAATTCCACAACTTTCTAATAGCAATCTACTGCACAAACCAACTTATAGGCAACTATTCGGTGGCACTAAACTTCGCCGTTTTAATCACCTTCTTCGCCACACCAATAACCACCGTGCTCTTCCCAGCCTTCTCCAAACTCAACGCACAAAAAGAAAAAGAAACACTGGGAAACGTTTTCCAGTTTTCCGTAAAATACGCATCGCTCCTTGTCGTGCCCGCAACAGCACTGGTAATAGTTTTGGCACAACCAGCAATTTTCACCCTTTTCGGAGAAAAATATGCAGATGCCCCACTCTACATATCATTATATGCCATGATCTACCTCTTTTCAGCATTCGGAAGCCTAAGCGTTGGAGCCCTCATTAACAGCCAAGGAAAAACCAAAGTAAACCTGAAACTAACCCTTGTAACCTTAGCCACTGCACTCCCACTAAGCATAATCCTCATACCAACCTACGGAATAACTGGACTAATCATCACAACTTTAGTCAGCAGATTCCCAAGCACAATCATAAGCCTCTGGTGGATAAAAACACACCTCGCAGCCAAAATAGACCTTTCTTCATCAACAAGAATCCTATTAGCATCAACACTAGCTGCCACAATCACCTACATAACCACCTCACAACTCACACAACCCCCATGGATCATACTAATCACAGGAACCCTAATTTTCCTAGCAACCTACACGGTAGCTGCACCACTGACGGGCGCCATCAACAAAACAGACACCCAAAACCTAAAAGAAACCCTAGAAGGATTTGGCCCCCTCTCCCACATACTCAAAATCCCACTAAACCTCATCGAAAAAATAATAATCATCTTCCAAAAGTCATAATCATATTTGAATCCAAATAGGCAAAGTATGTTGAAAACCTAAATGGGGGTCATTTTTTATCAAAAAGACAACTATTATTTTAGAATCAAAGCGA
>Ga0307433_1000468_pt1 | contig 31213 bp, 33 predicted proteins | sample SalMarWE160210MG_FD_202166 | JGI IMG/M metagenome (GOLD analysis project Ga0307433, IMG submission 202166) | Salt marsh sediment microbial communities from the Plum Island Ecosystem LTER, Massachusetts, United States - WE1603-210 | ecosystem: Environmental > Aquatic > Marine > Intertidal zone >... | reverse complement strand
CTTTATGGGATTGGAGTTGGAATAGGTGGATCGATATTCATTTTATTGGGGGATGCTATTTCTATTGCAGGTCCGGGAGTTTTAATCAGTCTCATACTATGTGGTATTTTAATCTTTTTTACTGCGCTTAATTATGCTGAATTGTCTACAAGCTTACCACGTGCTGGTGGATCTTATAATTTTAGCAAAGAAGGATTGGGAGGGTTTTTAGCTTTTATAATTGGGTTTTTTTTATGGATAGCTAATATTGCTTCCTGTTCTTTTTCTGCACAAATCTTTGCGTTAGTATTCAAAGAAGTAGGAAAAAAATTTGGAACAGATGCAATTTCTCCCTTTGTAGCCCCAATTGCAATAATTGCCATAGTATTTACAAGTGTTGTAATTTTTCGAGCTCAAAGCATTGCTATTAAAACTTTACTCTATCTCACAATGAGTTTAATCGGGATTTTTGCTTTCTTTATTATTTGTGGCCTAATAGTATCACCACTCATTGATGCACCAAGTTATAATCCTAACTTTCTTTTTACTGGAACTGATTTTTTCAGTGTAATATCGATTTTTTCAGTCTTATTCATATTTTTCTCATCTATTACTTCAAATCTTGCGTATTTGAACATTAATTTAAAAAGTCCATCAAAAAACATTCCAAGAGTAAATATAATGGCTATATTAATTACTCTGTTAATATACCTACTAGTCACTTTTGTGGTGTTAATAAATATTGGAAATGATCCAACTAACTTGAACGAAAGTCCAGTTTTATTAGCAAATATCTTAATGAATATTTTAGGTCCTTTTGGAATTATTGGATTTTTTATAATGGCTTTAGCGACATTAATTTCCACACTGATATTAATTAATGCGTCATTAGGATCTGCAGTAAGTGTAATTACTGCTCTTGCGAGAGATCACTATTTCCCTGAAAAAATAAAAGAAACAAAAAAATTTACTAATTTTCCATCTCTTGCTTTGATTATTACAGCATCTATCGCCAGTATCTTTACTATTTTTGCCGAGATTGGATTAACTGCTGAAACTATAAGCTTTATTTATTTTTTTGGTTTAGCAGCTGTTAATTATGCTGCTGTTAAATTAAGAAGAAAAAGAAAGGAATTAGATCGTCCATTTAAAGCACCTTTCTTTCCATATTTGCCTATTTTTATTAGTATCTTATTTTTATTCTTCTCTTTATTCTTATCTTTAACAGCAATTCTTATAGGGTTTATTATTTCTATTGTTGGTGTTGCTTATTACTTATTAACTATCACCGACCGGCATTCAATCAGATTAACTTTATCAGGAATAAAGTTTTTTCTAATTCTTATTTTAAGCACCTTTATTTGGTTAATTAATAATAATTCTATTCTCAATCCTTCAGTTATTTTATTAAATAGAATTTTAATTTTAATTTGTCTATTTAATATTGGATTGCTTATTTTCGATGTTATTTCAATTCGAGAAATCGTATATTACTTTGTTAAAAAAATAGATAAACAAGTAGTAGCAATAAACTTAGGCAGCGCTCAAATCATAGAATTAGGAAAAAAGAAGTCCGGAGTCTTAAATTTTATTACTATTTCGTTAGTGAGTATTGAAGTATTTTTTTGTGTTCTTAATTTCTTCATTATCCTTCTTTTTATGAATGATATCGTTATCATTCAAGAATTAAATATTGGAATAACTATTGTTCCACAACTAGCTATAAAATTCATATTTAGCGGACTTTTAATCTTTTTTGAAATTGCACTTATATTTAGTTCAATATTAATGTGGTTCAATTATAAAGAGTTAAAATCATTCGGAATCTAATTATATTTCTCTCTAATCATGAATTTTCCAAAGATTAATCTGCATATTCATTCGAATTATTCTGATGGTAAAAACTCAATAAGAGAAATTGTTGAAAAATCAATCAATCTGGGATTAAATTATATAAGCATAACAGATCATTGCACAAACTCATGGAAGGCCGATATTATTCCAAGTTTAAATGATAAAGTGAAAATAAGAAGATATTTAAATGAAATCTCAGATATTCAAAAAGAATTCAAAATTAAGGCTCCCAACTTCGGTCTTTTTAAAGGAGTGGAGATCGATATCAGCAGTTCCTATGAATTCTTATCAAATTTAATTAACCCCTATCACTTTGATATTATCTTATTTGAATATCTAGAAAGTTTTGAGGGGATAGCTTTTATAAGAAACCTCCTTTTATACTGGAAGCAAAAATATGGTAGAAAAAAGGAGCTCGCATTGTTAGGATTAGCCCATTTTGACCCATCATATTTTGAATATAACGATTTGGGAGTTTTAATTAAATTTTTGAAAGAGAATAATATTTTTTTTGAATTTAACTCAAGTTACTCTCAATATTTTTCAAGAAGAAATGAGACGTTTTTTAGCTACTTAAAAAATTCGGAGATCATGGTCTCAATTGGATGTGATTCCCATAATTTATCTAATTTAAACGATTTTGATGGATCTCTTCAAATGATTTCTTATTATGAGCTTGATCCTAATTTCCTAAGCTTTATTAATGCGCTTAAAACGAGAAAAGAAGTATTAAAAATATTTTAATGAGAAATCCGATTAATCGCATTCAAATATATTTTGAATGCTTTTTCATATGCAATATCTAACTTATTTTTATTTTCATTACATGGATCTTTTAATATTTCTGTTAATACACGCTTTCCAATGTCAAAAATCTCTTTTGCAGCGAACAATTTTTCGGTAATTGGAAAGTTATTTAATTGTGCGATGTTTTTATTATTTATTGTCTGCCATTCCTTCAATGCATACCAAGTTGCCCCTCTCATGGTTAATATAGGGACATCAATTTGTTCAGATAATATTTGGGATACGCTCTTTATCAATTTCAATTGATTAGGATCACATTTCACCTGAATATAATCTTTCTGAATATTTTTAATAGCATCTTCTTCAAATTCTATAGCAAACGTCAAATACACTCAACCGTATTACTTTATATATACTTCACCATATAGAAATAAAAACTTTCTGCAACTAATTTCCAATTATGTATATTTTTATATATTAAAAAACTACATGGTTAATTCAATTTTATGTTCTTGAAGTCAAATTGCTTGATATAATGGGATATTATTTATTTATTTTTTAATTTTAAATATTATTAGGACGAAGTAATATTATGATCACTAAAAAAACCATGAATAGTCAACATAAATCAAAAAATTATTTTAAATATATGATTTTCATATTAATGTTTGTAGAGATTTTAGATACATATACTACTAATAATCTAAATGTAGTTGTATCGGATATTTCTGCAGAATTCTTTCCTTTATTAGCTGAGGATGCGGCTATTGCCTATTACCAACTTTTTTTGGCAATTTCGACATTAGGTATGTTTTTTGTTATCATCAATCAATATTTAACCGATAAGATTGGAAGGAAGATTCTTTTGGTTATTACTATATTCGGAATGGGATTCTTCTCACTATTAATTTCATTATCTACGAATATTGTCATGTTTACTATCTTTCTGTTTTTTTTATATTTTTTCTTCAATTCGGATATCTGGGTCATATTCATAAACGAAGAAAGCCCACCAAAAAAACGAGCTTTATACACGAATTTTGTACTGATTGGAGGTGTAGCTGGAGCTTTATTAATTCCTTTCTTTCATAGTATCATTGTAGATTGGAGAGGAATGACATATTTTGCAATTGCTTTGGGCATTCCTTTAAGTATTATTATTCTTCTTACTTTTAAAGAAACATCTAAATATCAGGAAATTAAAGAAATAAAATTAGCCGAAGAAAGACCTTCTAATAAATTTAAAGAAAATCTTAAATTAATTTTTAAATCTTCACGCAAGTCTCAGTATGACACAATTTTAATAATAAGTTTAATCGTAGGAGTAAATAATCTATTTATTTTAGTTGGAGAAAATTTTCTTACAAACAGTCCATTATCTAAAGATGATGTAGATTTGATAGTATGGATAATGGGGATAGCGTCTATTTTGGGATATTTGATTACAGGAATAGTTGCAGATAAATATGGTAGAAAGCCTCTTTTATATCTTTATTCTATTTTATTTCCCATATCCTTATTAATAGTAGTTTTTGGCGTTAATTTGCCACAAGGTGCATTAATTGTAGTGGCTCTTGGAGCCGGAATAGCTAATCTATGTTACTGGGGCTTTCGCATCTTAATAAGTATTGTAACCCTAGAAATTGTACCTACAGAGACAAGAGGAACCGCAACAGGGTTAAAATCATTAGTTGCTGCTTCAGGAGTTACTATTGGATTACTGATAAGCTTTTTTATAACTTTTAGTTTAGGTTTAGCAATATCATTTGTTGCCTTAAGCTTATTATTTTTGATAAACATCCCCCTAATTTATAAGAATATCAAGGAAACAAAAGGAATAAATCTAAGCGAAATCGTTTAATCCCAACAATTAATTTTTTATACAAGATTTTTTTTAAACTTATTATGGATTTAGAAGAGAAAATTGACTTAGTAGCTAAATGGATAGTAGATTCAAAGAAATTAGTTATATTTACTGGTGCGGGAATCTCAACTCATTCTGGATTACCTGACTATCGGGGTCCTAATGGTGTCTGGACCAGAAGGGATAAGAACCTTCCCCCTCCTAAATCTCTGCCCTGGGATCAGGTTAAACCTAATGCTGCTCACAATGCTATAGTGGATCTTTTAAAAATGGGAAAATTAGATTATGTAATATCCCAAAATGTTGATGGCTTACATGCTAAATCAGGAATTCCCTTTGATAAATTAGCTGAATTGCATGGCAATCGCCATTTTATGAAATGCCTCAGCTGTAATACCAAATATACTTATGAAGAAATTGGGTGGGATAAAAGAATCTGGGGGAATGGGTATCGTACAGACTCTCCTCGCAAAAATCAACCAATATGTCCTAAATGTGGAGGTAGAGTTATCTCAAGCATTGTAAATTTTAACGATCCCTTACCTGTGGATGAGCTTGAAGAAGCTATAAATAGATCAATTTCATCAGATGTATTTTTTGTTATTGGTTCTTCATTAGTTGTGTATCCTGCTGCAGAATTACCCTTATATGCCAAACAAAATGGCGCAAAACTCATTATCCTAAATCGTGGGGAAATCCCATTAAAGTACAACCCCGATTTACGATTTTATGAAGATATTATGGAGGTTCTTCCGCCAATAGTAAATGCAGTAAAGAAATTAGAAAATATATCTGTATAATCAAACTGAGAAAAGATACAAATTTCCAAATGTTGGTAATGAATAAATCGTTATTTTAAAATTCCATAGATTTCAGAATTCTTCTTTAATTCTTTTGATACTTGTTTTGCATCTCTATTGGTTAAAGAAAGTGATATTTCAGCACTTCTACTTAATGAACCGCTAAAAATAATACGTTTATCAGCATATACATTAATATTTCTACTCGCATATTCTTCATCAGCACGAATGATAACTTTTTTCTTAAATTCAATAATATCTAAAGGAATTTTATCACCACTGTTTTGCCATTTATCAAGTTTAAGATTATCATCTGAACTATTCATATCTCTTTTGGATTTTGATGGATTTATTGGATTGACTACAATATCTTGTCCAAAGGAATACAACTCAAACTCTAATTTTTTGGTTAAATAATCTCTCACTTCCACGACAGGTCGGGCTAAATCCTTATCTCGAAAGCCATGTGGTACTTTAACTGTCATTTTCAATGCAAGAACTGTTGATACATCACCCTTTTCAATAAATATAATCGTATCTATTATTGATGGAAGCATACCAAGTTCAATGCGACCAATAAATCTTTGTATCGCATCTATAGCCGAAGATGAATGAACAACACCTACCATACCTACACCAGATAACCTAAAATCCGCAAATATTTGAAAATCTTTGGTAGTTCGTACTTCATCAAAAATTGTGTAGTCCGGTCTCACAAGAAGGAGAATATCTGCCGAATTTTCTAAACTCCCCTCTAACTTTGTATATTGTGTAATTTTTGGGTTCACTTGCAAATCCCTTACACTTTCTAACGTTTTAACAACTTTGTTTTGTTCTGAATAATAATTAGCTAAGGCTGCTGAAAACGTGCTTTTTCCTGCACCCGGAGATCCTGAAACTAAGATGCCTTCTGCTTTCTCTAATCTTCTTCTAATTCGTTTATCTAATGAATAATCTTCCAAAGTGAAATTAACGAGAGGTTTGACTGCTGTAATCTCAACATCGTTAGAAAATGGGGGACGGGTTATCACAATTCGTAAATCACGTAGTTGAGTTACTACGGCTCCATACTTTTCAATTTCTACAAAAGAGTGGGGATCTTCACGCACATATTCGATAATTTCTAAAGCAATATCTTCAATTTTTTTCTTATCAATGATTTCCTCAGCTACATCTTCCATATACCAGTTTCCAGGGCTCCCCTTTTTAGCATAAGCAGGTAAACCTGTTTTTAGATGTATGCTCATCGTATCTTCATCAAAAAAACTCATAATCATTAAAGATTTGGGAGGAATTTCTTTATGTATCACTTTCTCCTTTATTGGCATTACTTCAATTCCTTCAAATATGGCCACATCACCTTGGATCTTGTCAGCAGTTATCAAGATCGCATGATTCTCACCAGCACTTTCTCGAATCAGTGCATCTAATTCGCCCCCGGGTGCCATTTTTATCTCTTCTCGAGTAGGACGATGTCCAACGACATGGAGGGTAATTATTCCATCATTATGAAATTGTCGTAATTTTTTTAATACATTTAATCCATAGAATCCAATTTCCTTTTGAATATTTGTTCGATATTCAATTTCAGCCACTACAATATTCGATATGAAAATCGCGGGATGGTCTCCTAATTCGCCATCTTCTATTAAATCTATGATAAGACCGTTAAATATAACAGAAGTATCACATGCAAATTTATCGGGCATATTCTTCTTCATTTATATTTATTTTATTAATAATTTCAAATTTGTTTACACTATAATAAATTGGCTTACTCAATCTGTCTACAGTAGCAACAATTAAGTCCTTGCGAGAACTTAAAGCTACTCGTGACATCCTATCTAACTCCTTTAGTTCGACTGGATCTCCCTCAAAAACAGGATAAATCAAGAATTTTGCAGAATCTGTTTCAAAATCCGATCCTCGTTTATAAACAAGAAAATCGATTCCTTCACCATATCCTGCTCTCACAATATACCCTCTTTTTCGTAAATCCATGTATATTATATATTTTTGCCATAATCTTTGGTCAAAATGAGTGAAATAGGTTAATAAACTTTCAAAATCATACAATTCCTTTGTTTTATCATTATCTTTCCATATTAAAATTCTGTTTCTTTCACATAAAAGAAGAACTTCCGTAGGGTCTAAAATTAATTTCACATCATCATTATCAGATGTTTCTAATATTCCAATATAAGAACTTTTGTAAAATTCTTCTATGGCATTTTTATCAAAGATAAAGACTTTTTCATCTTCAATAATTGCCTCAAATTGAGTTTTTTCCGTCTTTTCATTAGCTTTTTCTGTCATTTCCTATTAGAATATAATAATTTCTTTCTAATGAATTTAATTATATTGGGAAAAGATGATATACTTTAAATTAAATGGGACCGATATGCTTTCAATTTCTGTTATTTTTCTCTTAGAATAATGAAATCTATCAATTTTCCAAGATTTCTAACTTTTTCATAAAGTTCTGGTGCTTTTTCTTCCAAATAATCCTTAAATACATCCCAATTTTGTTTTTTTTCTGTTGGAGCTTCACTTAATAATTTTTTTGCTTCATTGATATCATATGTAAAGATAAGAGCATCATCAACTCTGTTGGCATAATCACTTAATAGAAAGAGAAAATATTCGTTTAAATCCCAGGGATTTAAGACATGAGCAGGTTTATTTCCATCTCCGGCGCTTTTTCCTCTCAATAATCGTGTATCTACTTGTGTTGGCAATATCATATTAAATGTGATATTCTCTCTTTTATATTCTGATGCCATTGCTTTTTGCATCCCTACAACAGCAAATTTACTAGCAACGTATGCTGTAAGTCTCGATGGCGCATTTGGATATGCTTCACTTCCCGTTATTATAAAACGGGCTTTATCTTTTTTATCGTCTTTTTTCATCAATTCATAAGCAGCTTTAAAAGTATAAAATACGCCTAAGATATTTATGTTCAAAATTTGAGAAAATTTCTCGTTCTCAAATTCATGTGTTGCCCACATCCGAGAATATCCTGCATTTGCGATAATTCCATTGAAAGGGCCTAATTCCTCATAAAATACCTTAAATGTTTTTAATAAGTCATCATAATTTGTAACATCTGCAGCTTTTACAATTACTTTCGTTGATATGCTCATTGATTTAATTTCTTCTTTAGTTTGGTTAATCTCCTCTAAACTACGCGAGATTAAGCCAAGATTAGCCCCCTCTTTTGCACAAGCAATTGCAACCGCTTTCCCAATCCCTCTCCCAGAGCCGGTAATAATAATGTTTTTTCCTTTTAATAACATAATAAAATCAAACTATAGCAAAATAAAAGATTTTCCTTGGTTATTTAATTAATAATCATTTGCTAAACTTAAATTCTAATAGATAGGGAAAATTCCTTAAAATTAATTTATTATAAATAATTATAAAAATAGATATGGAACATTTATATCAAAAAATCCTTAATAAGCTAAAAGGAGCTTCAAAAATAGTCTTTATGGGGATTGGAGAAGAAAAATTGAGCGATGATGGAGTAGGACCATATATCATAAGCGAACTTCTCCACTTGTCCAATCAAAAGTTTTTATTTATAAATGCAGGAATCGATCCTATGGCTAGAATCGACGATATTCTAGAATTTAAACCATCTCATTTAGTTCTTTTAGACACTTGTACATTAAAAGAAGAACCTGGAACAATCAGCATCTTAGAACGTGAAAATTTAAGTGAATATATTCCTATATCTACACATACCATTCCAGTTCATATTGTTATAGATTTATTAGTCAATAAATTGAATAATTTGGAAGTTTTCATGATTGGGTTTGTACCTGAAAGCCTTGAAGGGTTTACTGAACTCAAACAATTTAAGAACGATGAATTAAGTATAGAAGAACTCAATTATAATATTGATCTGCCATTTTTTGAAATCCATTTGACGGATACCCTTCAAATGTCTGCCGATGTTATTATTGAGATGATTAAAAAATTAATTGCGTCTTTAACATAGGAATTAATCCTTTTCAAATTGTTCTTTAAAATAATCAGTAATAATATCTATCACTTCAGAAACTTTTTTGCAATCCTCATCCTTTAAGGATTTTTGAAAGTTTTCTAAGAAAATAAGTATTTTTTCTACCTCTTTCAATTTTCTTATATGATCAGACCCATCCTTATTTAAAGAACCGCCCCACGCCACTTTATTTAGCCTCCATTATTGAATGAGCCATAAGATCAATAACGTAATTAAAGTGAATATTGATAGAAATCCTAAACAAGCCCAACTAAATAAAGCGTTTTTTACATAATTTATCTTAAAATTGACGGCCTCATAAGGGCATAACTCCACACAACAAAAACACGTAATGCATTTCTTTTTATCCCACTTCGGGATATTACCCTTTTTTAAAATCTCTGGAGGAGTAATTGCTCCAACTGGACAATTAGTCCAACATGTGGAACATAATTTACATTTATCGCGATTAAATTTAACCGTTGCCTTAAAGATGGTACGTCCTACATAATTTGCTAGCCATTTTGGCAAAGGCATAGAAATAGGTCTTATTTTTGGGGGTATAAACTTTCTTTTAACACTCTCAACACTCTCCCCTAAATATTCAATTTGAGAAATATCTGTTGTTCCCAGATTTTTCTGTTCAGCTTTCGCTAAATAAAGTATTTCCGAAGGATTAAACCCAATTATATCACATACAGTTCTATCTAACGCTACACCATCATAACCCGCTAAAATGATATCCATTTTAACTGGATCGCCGCTTGAAGGTCCCTGACCTTCCATAGCATAGTAACCATCAATAACCGTTAATTGGGGTTTAGAAACTGAGTAGATATCTGCTAAGGCAGATGTAAAACGATCTAAGGTAGCTGCTTGTGCGTGGGTTTTTGTTTTATTTGCAAGAAGCATCGTTCCAAACATATTTTTAATGCAACAAGTAAGAGTACATTGCCCATGAGTCTTAATTTTTGGAAGATTAATTATAAGGTCTGCTTCCTTTAACAAATATGAGCTTGAAAACTCATAAAGCTCAAGGGGATTATCAACCTTATAAATTACTCTCTCTGTCTTCTCAAAAGGAATACATTCTACACTCTCCTCATCGCATACAATATCAATCCCACTATCGCTCATTGCGACTTCTGTCGTTCCGGGTTTTTGGCCTCCAGACGAATCACATACATAAATTTTTGAAGGGCTAAATTGCTTTACCCAATGAATGACCGAACGGAGTATTTCAGGATGTGTATTTACAGCTCTTTCGGGAGGCTTTCCCATTAAAAGATTGGGCTTTAAGACTACTGTCATTCCGGTCTTATTCATCAACTCTTTAGCATTTATCATTTCGAGCGCTTTAAAGACAGCTCTTTCCACATCTTCATGTTGAATCTTTTGAATTGATATTTTTGTGGTATTTGCCATACGAAAACTTATCTTTAACAATTTAAAAAAATTTAGAATTTATCAAATAATATATTAAAATAAAAAATAAGAAAAAAACTAAGGATAAAGCTTATCCTCCTGCTTGCGTTGCCATAACAGTAATGACATCTTTCTTTGGATGAATTCCCACCTTAGCAAATTTTAGACTATCGGGTAAAACTTTACCCTTAAATATAAATTGGATTGCTAGGATCGGGTTGAGCTTATATTCTCGTTGAACAGTTTTCTTGATCTCTGCTATGGACTGATTCGGATCTACCTCTATCAATTTTATTGCTTGATCTGGAGGTACACCTGTTAATCTAAATCGATATTGGGTCATATATAATCATACCTTTTTTATATAAAATTTGATATCTATACTATAGATATCTTAAAATTTTTACTTAAGGTCTATGGTTTAATGAAATAAACCAAAGTCTAATAAATCCAATTAAAATCGAAATGGTTCGAGGGGAGGAGCTGGCGGTCCGGGGGGATGTGGTCCCGGATGAGGGTCTGGTCTAACTGGAAAACGTCCCAACCGATTTTCGATATCTGAAAGTCTTGCTTCAATTCTTTCTAATCGTTCTTCAATTTTTCTAATTCTTTCATTTATATTTGGAGAGTTTATCGTCATTTTATTCCTTCACTTTTTTAATACTTTCTCTTTATCTTCATTTTATAGGTTCGATATACAGTTTTATTTACTAAAATTTATATTTTACTACACTTTTACGATTTTTTTTCATATATTCCGACTTTAATAGTTACTTAGAATAGAGTTGTGATTTTATACCAAATTGAAAACAAAAGGTAACATATTGTTAATTTAGTCTAAGTATAGAGAAAAAGTACAAATTTATATTATTGTACTAATATTAAGTAATTATGGAGAGTTGGAATATCTCAAAGAAATTGAAAAATGATTTATTAAAGAAATCGAGTAATATCGCAGACAACAGTCGGAGAATTTTATTTATTTTAAGAAATTTAGGTCCACAAAGATTTACAAATATAGTGAAATATTCAAATTTAAGTCGATCCACTGTGTCTAAGTATCTCAGACTCCATAGTAAAAATCAATATGTGGAACAAAAAATTATAACTGATAAAAACTCAAATAAACAATATCAAAGTTATGTTATCACCGATAAAGGCATAGAAAAACTTGGGGAAGGTCCCTTAAGATTGAAAGATGAATTATTTGTGATTAATCAACTTAAAGGGAATGTTCGTAAACTTGAAGACTTAATAGATTTTTACAAGAAGATAAATGTCGAAGATCTTTTTATCATTCACATCGTAAGAATAGTTTCTAAAATAGGAGATAACTTTTTTGAATTACAACAAGATCGGGATCTATTTTTATCTCTATTTTATATTTTCTACAATTCAATTCTAGGTCAAGGAGCATTAGCAAACAGGTATTGGCGTTTTGATAAAGACGATACTCAACAATTTAAAGGCTATAAACTTAATTTAGATCAATTTTGTGAAGTCTACAAGGTAGCAAAGGAAGCAATAAATTATTTAGCTCGATTTAAACTAATTCAAAGTGACTTCGGTTTTTATCTAATTAAGCGTGAAAATAATGATTTCTATTTTCATGAAGAAGATTTACTTGGAACAACCACTCTAAGATTGATTAGAGACAGATTATTTGACGAAATTATTAATCTTCAAGAGGATATATCTGGTATGGTTCTTGACTTAGATATCATATCTGAAGAGATATCTGAACATTTGTTAGAAATGGGGTTAATTTGGAATGCGATAGAGCATCAATTTCAATTATTATTATTGAATTTAATCTTAAAAAGTGCTATAGATATGGGGTTCTTAGATATAGAACGAGAAAAGTTAATGGAGGGTGTTGCTCAGTCAAAGAAGCTACTTCAATCTAAAGAGGGAAAGATATTGAAAGAATCATTATTGAATAATGCCAAAATCAATGTAAATTTAAATATTCTTTCATCTATAGATGAAGATTGACTATCTAATCTAGTTATGTAATCTAATTTTAAAAATCTACATAGACTTTGTTTTTTAATATTTAAGAATAAGTTCTTAAAAATAACAAAAATCCCCCTTTTCATTGTTTTATTGCCATCTTCTTAGTCATGTTTCTCAATAATAGTTTAGGAAGCAAACCCAGAAATAATGAGTTCAAAATCAATGAGTATATGAGCTTGAAATTAGAAAATAGAAGAACTGTTATATATGTTAACAATCGACCTTTTAGACAGTGTATGTATCTATTAATAAATATTCCTATTGATAAAATAGAAGAATATGACGAGATCAGATCAATAGATGAAGCTGCAACAAAGTTGAATCGTAAAATGGAGCGTAATCATAACTTAATTCCACCTGAAACAGAATTTTGGGGTCATTGTTCCAATCTTCAAGCTTGGGCAGATAATAATTATGATACGCGTATACTTCATCGTAATTTAGCTTTTCCTTTGCTTAAAGCTTTAGCAGATGCAGGAGACCCCTTAGCTAAAAGTCGATTTAAAGAGGAAATCGCAATTCGGTATGCTACAGGACATCCAACTGTAGTTCGATTTTTAACCCAAAATGGTTACTTGTATTATTTAACTGAAGAGGAGTTTGAGAGTGTTTTAGGTGATATTGATTTCCCCAGTATTGATGAATATTCAAGAAAAGTATCTAACCACCTTAGTGAAATTGATAGTCCTGATTCTATCTCTTCAATTAAAAAATCAACAACGAAATTTTTAGGCACATTTCAGTTTTCTTACAAATATTTGATCCTAATTAAAGCGATGGAAAAAATTCCATTTAATTATCGACGAAATTTCGTAGAATTAATCTATAATAAATACAAGAATTACAGAGGATTTCCTCTTTTAAAGTTCCTAAATAAAGCTCAAATAAATTATGATGAATTAGACTTTAAAATTGTAAAATATCATAATAATTTAATTGGTCTAGTTATTGATAATACTCTAAATTTAAGAAATAAAATGATAGAACATATTCCAGATATTCAAGGTTTAGATAGTATTAGTGAGTCAATTGAAGAATTAGATTTGAGTAATAACAGAATAACAATGATAAAAGGACTGGAAAATTTCATAAATCTAAAGAAGTTGAATTTAAAAAATAATTACATAAAAGAAATAGAAGGTATCGAGGAATTAAAGAAATTAGAAACTCTTGACCTTTCAGGTAATATCAATATAAATAAGATTCCTGAATTCCTTGAAGATTTAAATTCGCTTGAAATGCTTAAACTAACTGATTGTAGGATTAGTGACTTTTCGGATTCAGTTTCAAACTTTTTTTGGATGGGGCAGAATTTCCGTTATTACACAGAATATACCGAAAATGATGAAATCTATTATGAGAAATATCATAAATCGAAAGCGGGAATTAACGGAAGATTATATAAGAATTTTGTAAAGTGGCTTTTTAAACTTAAAGATCACATGAATAATTATAATTTTACTCACAAGGATATTGAGAAGTTCGAAACTAAAAACTCAAGTAGTGCATTATGGAATGGAAAACCAACGACTAGTTTCTTACAATTTCTTGATGATAAAAAACAATTAAGGATTACTCAATTTTTTGATAAATTTTAATTTATAAAATTTAGTTGGTAATCAAGCGCTTATGAATATTTTAACATTTTTTCTATGGGCTTTAAAGCTTTTTTCGCTATCGAAGGAGGAACTTTTACTTCAAATTGTTTGTCATCTAAATGCTCTAATACATACTTCACCAATTCGATTGTATGTTTCTTCATATTATAGCAGATCATTTTTTCTTTTGCTGGGTAAAAAACTTTATCTGGAAAATCTTTTGCCATACGTTCTAGCATTCCATATTCCGTGCCAATAATGAACTCAATTTCTTCGGAGTTACTATTTTTTACACGATTATACATTTGCGAAGTAGAACCAACAAAATCAGAAATATCATTTACTTCTTTTTTACATTCAGGGTGTACTAAAACAAGAGCATTTGGATGGTTATTTCTTATTTTATCAATATCGTCTGTAGTTAACTGCGAATGAACATAACAATGGCCTTCAGCTGGCATCTTTATACATCGTATTCTCGATTTCTGCTCTGCATAATCAGCTAAGTTCGCATCTGGTCCAAAAAGTACTGAATTGGTTTTGAATTCATTACTGATTTTTTGGACGATTTTTACAGCATTTGCGGATGTACAACATATATCTGATTCAGCTTTTACTTTAGCTGTGCTATTTACATAAGTAACTACAGGTAATCCTGGATTATTTCTTTTAAAATTTATAACCATCTCCGGAGTTAAAAAAGCAGCCATAGGGCAGCATGATTCAGGATTAGGAAGAAGTACATGTTTTTCTTGATTTAAAATAGATGCTGTTTCCGCCATAAAATCAACCCCTGCAAATACAATATATTCAGTATTGGTTTTTTCTTTTGCTGTTCGAGATAATCCGAGTGAATCTCCGAGAAAGTCAGCAATTTCTTGTATTTCTATGGGCTGATAATAATGAGCTAAAATTGTAACATCTTTTTCTTTCTTTAACTTTAATATCTCTTCTTGGATTTGCTTTACTGACATTTGAAATTAATTTTATTTTTTACTATGAAGTTAAAGAGGATATAAATAATTAAATTATATATATTATTCAAAAAAAATATCCCCCATTCAATTGTAGAAAATCTTTAATAAATTTAAATCAAATCATTAAATGATAAAATAATGTCATCTAATAGCATGACTAATTATTATGTTAAAAAAGAGCGTAAACTCCTAAAAGATTTCAATTCTCGGTTAGATTTAGCAAAAACTTTCCTTGAGGAAACATTCAAAGATGAAAATCCTGGCAAATTTATTACTCAAATGAATGAGGAATTTGTACGTTATCTTCCGAAAATACCCTATTTGGGCGGTTTTAAAAATCCTTTTACTCAAATATTGGTCAGATGTGTTTCTGAATTAGCTATTTTTAGAATTTTGGAGAAGAATGGATTATCCTTTCTAGAAATTGGGGAATTTCATTATAAATTTAATTTAGCACAACATATAAAAAGACGCGAAGCCCTCAAGAAAGCTAATAAAAATCCCTCTCAATATCCATTTGAACCTGCTTATGTTGATTATCAAAGACAATTAACTAAAGAAACTCAAGAACGTGTTTATCCCGATAATTGGGTGATGGATTTCATAGATGGTAACGGAATAGATTTTGAATGGGGATGGGATATATATCAATGTGGGGTGCAACAGGCTTATAAGATATTGGATGCTGAGAAATATCTGCCGATGATATGTCTTGGAGATTTTTATGAAGCTGAGGGTTTAGGATTTGGCTTCTCAAGGACAGAAACTCTTGGATTTGGGGGTAAAAAATGCACACATAGATTTATCAAAAATACACAAGCGCCAAAAGCATGGCCCCCATACGATTTGGAAGAATATAATGCAGAATTCTGGAAAGAATGAATTGTTATTTTCTTGAAAACTATATCAAATGATACTTTTTGGCAATTTCTAAAAAGGCATTGGTAAAATACTCTATTTGTGACCAAGTAAGACCGTAGGTATTGATTTTCATTTCCTTGGAAATTCCCGGCGCTAACCCTATAATCATTCTTTCTTTAAACTCATCTCTTAAAAAGAAGCCTCTCCTCGGATGAGATTTAGCTATTTCAGCAAAACAATCTGTCTTGATATTGGTTAAAGGATGAACTTTAGGTAATTTTCCTAATACAACAATTCCTTGAATCTGTTTTATTTTATCAATTACATAATTTATTTTTTTTGTCTCTTCAGCAACGTTCTTTTTCTGAGTTCTTTCAACAATAGTAGGAAAACTAGCCATTAAAGTAATAAGAGGTGCGCCATATACCGGAGGGCACCCCATAAAAGTACAAATTTTGTTAGGGAATGATTTTGAACTAATGTTTCCTTGGATTTTTGAATTTTTCATTATATTATCATGAAATTCATTAGAGAACCCTAATATTCCTATTGGACCCGAAGAACTCATTGATTTATGACCACTACACGAAATGAAATCAACAAGATCTTTTGAACAACGTATCGGCAATATTCCCGCAGAATACGCTGCATTTAGGAGAAAGGGTACATTATATTGTTTACATATTTCTCCTACTAATTGGGGATCATTGTAATTACCATATTTATAATCTACATGAGTTAAGACTGCTAATAGTGGGGGATTACCTTCTTCTTTTATAATAGAATTTATGGTCTTTTCATAATCATTGATCATTATGTTAAATTCGGGGGGTCCAGAATTAGGTACTTCTCTAACCTTTAATTCATTCGTCTCTATTGCTAAATAGGTGGTGTAATGAGCAAGACTATCTATAATCACAGTTTTTCTCTTAGTATATTTTTTTGCAAGGCATTCCATGACCACTCTTTGTGCTTCTCTTGCTGCTGCTGTGGGCATAACATTATCTATATCTAAAAACCTTGCCATATCTTTCAAGAAATCAATAACTGGGGGGTTTTCTATCTCATCAATTCGTCCTTTTAAACAATGATCGCAAATACTATAACCATCGCCATAATGAACTAAAGCTTTTAATGCTTGTGGAGTTAATAGCCCCCCACGTTGAATTGGATGGATATTTATATATTTTTCGTTGAGAGAGCGTGTTAGATTAGAATATTTTTGCAAGGATTGTTTATCAAGATTAAAATCATTCATGACTCTTTTCAAATTAGTTTTAGATATTTCATATTCAATAAGCTAATATAATTTACAAGTATTTTTTAAAATTTGGTAGCCAGTCTAAATAACATCTCAGATCAAAATTCTATTAAATCTCTATTAATTACATATTTTAAAATCGTAAATTTGAAAGTGATAATTAATGACAATAATAATTCCGAGTCCTGTAACAGGAATAAAGCCCCAAATTCATGAATCAGTATTTATTGCTCCAACAGCAGTTATTATTGGGGATGTAACTATAGGAGAAGGATCTAATGTATGGTTTGGAGCAATACTGAGGGGTGATTGGGGAAAAATTTTAATTGGTAAAAATACAAGTATTCAAGAGAATGTTACAATTCATATCGAGAAGGGTAAATCCGTTGTTATTGGTGATAACTGCATTATCGGACATCATGCCATGATTCATGGCCCATCTGAAATAGGTAACGGGTGTTTGGTTGGAATTGGGGCTAATGTCTTGCATAATACAAAATTAGGCGAAGGAACGATGATTGGAGCTGGAGCAGTTTTAGTGAATAAGGAGATTCCTCCCCGAACTCTAGCGGTGGGAATCCCTGCAAAAATGAAAAAACAATTAGAGCCAGAAGGCAAACTCATTGGCGAAAAAACTTCTGGAGAATACGTCATAAATGGAGCTACATTTAAACAGGCTTTTGAAAAGGACCCTCGATTTAAATTATAATATGCTCTTTTACTCTTCTTGCTTCAATAGTTATTCCCGTTATATTGCACCAAAATTTTTATTAATAATTCAATCTCGAAAATAATTAATTTTAATAAAATTCAAGTACAATCTATTTTTAAAGATCTAGATTTTCTATTTAAAAAAAACCTTAGCTCTAAAATATTTATATATAAAAAAGAACTTAGTATACAATATAGAAATCTTAATTTTATAAAAAATGGATTTGATTTAAATGAATTTTCTAAAAACCTTTCTCATTACCCTTGTAGTGTATCTAGGATTAAATACTGTATTTGTCCTAATTGCTATGTTTGCTAATCCACTATTTCCCAAAACCGATATTTTATACATTATAGCGGCGATTTTTTTCCCAATTTCCGTTGTACCTGGTGATGCGTGGATTGGTTCAGGAATTGTCGGTTTAATTACTGCTGTTGATATAGTGACCGTACTCTTGACATTTTTGGGTCTTATTATTCCTCCGCTTGTTGCTATTATTGTGGGAGCTAGATTGGGAGAAAATAGTCAAACTGGATTTGGTGCATGGTTCACCGTTGCTTTATTATCATGTGGCGTTTATGCTATTCTTATAGGCTTAGGACAATTGTCTTCTCCATATCTTGCATTAAATTGGTTTGCACTTACTGTTATTTACGGAGAATTAGGAGCAATTCTTGCCATTTTCATCGCTGGAATAATAAACGGCTTTTTCTATGGATGTATATCGCTTTTATTAGCAAACAAATGGATTTAAAAGACTTAAAATTTTAATTTTTTTCTATTTTATTTTTTTCTCTTTTGAGAACAAATACATTTCTCATTTTTCACGAGATCGATAGCATCAAACTTGAGATTTAGTAAATTAACCATTAATAACTTATTTTCTAAATTTGGCAATCCTAAAGTAGTTTTTATCACCTCTAATGCTTCTAAAGTACCCAAAATCCCAGGTGTAACCCCAATAACGGGGAGTGGATCTAAAACTCCTTGAAGTTCTGAAGGTTCATTAAATACACATTGATAACATGCTGAATTCTTTGGATCAATACTCATTATTTGACCATAAAAATCCTTAATCCCAGCTATAACACATTTAATATTATAGTTTATAGCTGTTCGATTTACTAAAAATTTGGTTTTGAAATTATCGCTACAGTCAACAATAAAATCATAATTCTTCTCATCAATGTATTTCTTCATTGATTTATCGTCAATATAATCTTTATATACTTTGATTTGTGCTTTTGAATTATGTTCTTTTAAAACACTCTTAGCAGCATTAACCTTATCCATACCTATTTGTTTTTCTCCGTAAAGAATTTGACGCTGTAAATTAGAAAGTGAAACGACATCATTATCTATAATCGTCAATTCTTTTATCCCCGCAGAGACTATATATAATGCAAACGGAGAACCAAGACCGCCAGCACCAATTTGTAATACACTAATTTTACCTAATTTTTCTTGACCCTTTTCTCCTATTGAAGGAGAGATAATCTGTCTACTATATCTTTCCTTTTCTTCTTCTGTTAGCATAGCAATTTAACCTCGTAAAATATTTTTAATATTTGTTAAAATCTCTTCTATTTCAATTAACATAAATCCTAAATCAATCCCAAGTTCAGTAAAAACAACCAAGATAATATTAGTATCTGAACTCATTATTATTAGTTGAGAATTTTCAAATTCAATAGTTAGATTAATTAAATCTTCTTTAAAAGGAGCAGTAGCGGTTTCCATTGCCCCTATTAATGTAGTAGCCATAGCTCCAAACTTACGTTCTTCAATTGATCGCGGTAACCGAGAAAGGATTGTAAGACCATTACGATCAACAATTGCCAAACCCAGAATTCCCGCTAATAATTCAAACTTATTTAGTTCTTTGTTAATACTTTCGACTTGCAATGAATCCATTATTAAGAAAAAAGAAAACTGAGAATAAAAAGATATTCAAGATACAAAAATAATCTACGAAAATATAAACTCTGTAGGGGTAAAAAAGAAATTTATATTTGTTTTCAATTTGGATTATCTATAAAAACCTTTATTACCGTTAAACGCTTTATAACGGGTTCTCCAACTTGGTTTCCGTAATTTTGCTGTCCTACCAAAACCACAACTCGCACAAAAATGTTTGCGACGATGATAAGAGTGTTTTCCACATCTTCGACAGGTTTTATGGCTAGCCGCTTTATTTTTCTTTCCCTTACTAGGTGTTCCTTTTCCCATTATTCACTCCCCACGTTTATTTTATTTTTCTTCAAATTCTTCCTGATACATAAGCTTTTCTTCATTATCTGTAAAAAGTAACTTCTCACGCTCTTGACCAATAAATATGATGGAGGCTCCTCTAATCATTACTGTACCTAAATCTTTACTCCTCTTTCCTCCCCGCCCAAAATAGATTTCTTTTGCATCTTCCACAATTAAATTCATATAATTATCAAATCGTTTTAATTTACCCGTTAAATAAGTATTCCATATCTTCAATTTTATGCGAACTTCGGGCTTTAAAATAGCTTTAGACAGTGTGCGAGAAATTGTTTGTTGGCTCATAATAAAATCAATTCCAAATATCAAAATCCACTTATAGAATACTCTATTAAATGAATGAAAAATATAAATATTTTTTTAAAATTATCAAGATTATCTATAGGAAATATGAATATTATTTATGAAAACGATTATGAAAAAAATTGCTATATTTGATAGTGGAGTTGAAACTCCCGAAGAAATTATACTTGCTGCGGGTTTCACACCATATAGACTGTTTGGTGATCCAAATCTCCAAGTAGACAGAGCTAATGAACATATCCCTCCAACGCATTGTTTATGGACTAGAAACCTTTTAGAACAAGCAATAAGAGGGTTAGATAAGGACATTGTAGGATTAATTGCAACACATGGTTGCGACCGTACAAATAGAGAATTTGATATTTGGTTGGAATGTGTGAAGCTTGGTTTTATGTTTTTTTTAAATTCACCAAGAAAACGAGATAAAGTATCATTAAGATTTTTTATGGATGATTTAAAGGAACTAATTGCACAATTAGAAGAAACTTTTAAAGTAAAAATCTCAGAAAATGGCCTTAAGGAAGAAATAAAAAAAATGAATCAAATAAGAGCAATGTTGAAAAAAATCTCTGAATTTCGTTCCAAAATGATCATAACAGGTTCAGAATTTCATGCGCTAGTTAAAAATGTCCAGCAATCAAATAAGGATGAGTCACTTAAATTGCTGAAATCGACGTTAGACAAAATAACATCGAAAGACCCTCTTCAAAAAATTGATAAGAAGAAAAAGATATTACTTACAGGGTCCGATATTGATGATACTGAATTTCTTAAATATCTCGAAGATTTAGGATTTACAATAGTAATTGATGATTTATGTGTCGGGACAAAATATTTCTGGCATACTGTAGACGAAGGAGAGGAACCAATCAAGGCACTTGCTAAATATCATCTCGAAAAACCAATCTATGCTACTAAATTTCCTTCCTATGAACGATTTAATCATTTAAAAATGTTAGCTCAAACTTATAAGGCTGACGGGGTTATCAATATAGCACAAAAATTTTGTGAACCAGTACTATATGATCATCCATATTTAAGTAAAAAATTTAAAGAACTTGAAATTCCTTATCTTTTTGTAGAAGTAACTTATAACAGAGAAGCATATAAACAATTATCAACTAGATTTTCAGCGTTTGCTGAAATGATTTAGAGGTGTTATTATGTCTAAACAACAACAAACTAGTAATAAGATGCTTAACGCGACCCAAGGCTTAAAAAATATTATGGGCCGTCATTTTCTCGCGATTGAACAGGCATTTCGAGATGGAAAACCGACTGCATGGGCTACTTCAGGGAGCCCTGTAGAAGTCTTATATGCTATGGACGTACAACCGATGTTACCTGAAAATTCTGCCACTGTGTCCGCTGCTCAGAAATTCTCGAAAAATTTTATAGAAAAGGCAGAAGACGAGGGCTATTCTTATGATTTGTGTTCATATTTTAAAACTAATGTGGGAGCAGTGTTAAGTAACGCAAATATGATTCAAGGTGGAACGCGAAAGCCAAGTTTCATGCTTTCAACCGATGTCATTTGTGATACTCATGTCAATTGGTTTCAAGTTCAAGCCGAACGCCTTAATGTCCCTCATTATAGCATCGATGTTCCTCATGTCGTTAGCAACACCAACAATCGGCAATATAATTATTTCAAAAAATATGTCTCAGAACAACTCTATGAACTATTAGATTTCATCCAGGAAGTTACCGGAAACGAATATGATGAAGAAAAGGCACGAGAAGTCTCTAAAAATTCCTGGGATTTAAGTATGGTATGGCAACAGATATATGAATTGAGGAAAAATGTGCCCTGTCCAATTTCAACGCGCGATACGTTCGGAGGTCTGTTTCCCTTATTTACTATGCCTGGCTTAAAGGAACCCATTAGACTATACAAAAGAATGTATAAAGAAGCGAAAGAACGGGTAGAGAAAGGCGTAGGTGCCCTGAAACATGAGAAGTATAGATTGATGTTTGAAGGCATTCCTTACTGGCATTCGCTTAAGTGGTTTAGCAATTTAGAAAAGTATGGCGCCATTATAGTGTACGAACCCTATACCTATGCATTTAGCAAGTATATGAATCCAAAAGTTACGAAGGAAATGGTCTTAAACAAGCCAATTGAGGCAATGGCAGAATTAATGCTAAGCTTCTGGTATATATATGATTTAAAAACCCGTATAAAGAAATTTGCCGAGACGGTTAAAGAATGGAAAATTGATGCCGTTATAATGCATGAAAATCTGTCGTGTCGTCCAAATTCTTGTGGATTATATGATCTAAAGAGACATTTGATGGAAGATTATAATATTCCCTGCTTGATTGTATCTGCAGATATGAATGATCCACGTAAATTTAATGAAGAGCAGATGAATAATCAAGTAGAAACCTTTATGGAAATATTGGAACAGAAAGTACATAAGTAATAAAGATTAGAAATTATGTGTTAATAATCTCATTCTTTATTTTTATTACATTGAAGGATTAAATCTCTAAATAACTGAAGATTCCTTTTTCGGTATGGGATATAATCTTTTGCCCAGATTCTTGTTTTATCGTATTTCCAACTCGTAGAGAACATTATGGCATCATAAACTTCCTGCGGCATGAGAGATTTTGACTGGATGATTAGTAGACCGAGAATTTGATAACCGATGTAAATATCGTCCATTGAGGTTGCCCAATATCCTGTGTATAGTTTCAACTAAAAGAATATCATAATCATAAGGCATGATTTAGTTCTGGATAAAGTACTCAAAAGTTAGGTTTTCTTAATTTATATAATACTAATACCTTCTTATATACATATTTGTATAGGCGGATATTCCTTATTCTTTAGAGAAAGGGACAAAAATGTCGAATTTAAATAGGTTAATTTATTACCACTATTTGGTAAAGGGAGGTTCTCAAATTAATTAAATTTCAATACTACGCAAAAAAAATTAACCTGAATTTGAAACTAAAATGTCTTCATACTACTATGAATTCAAGATATTGTTATTGGGAGATGAGAGCGTAGAAAAAGTTGCGTTTACTAAGCGGTATTGCTATGATATTTTCAATCCATCAGAGAGACTGACAATTGGGGTTGATTTTCATGTAAAAACGGTTGAAGTTCGGGGAAAAAAGATCAAGCTTAAGATTTGGGATGTGGGAGGAGAAGAACGATTCAGATTTTTATTACCAACCTATTGTTTAGGAGCAAATGGAGTGTTCATACTTTATGATATTACAAACCCCCAAACTCTGGGTCATATTGGTGATTGGACTAATATAGTACGTCAAAAATCAGGAAATATTCCAATTATGCTTGTCGGAACAAATCTCGATCTTGCAGAAACACAACGTCAAATTACAAGAGAATATGGACTTCAAGTTGCTGAAAAGAACGAATTAGCATCATTTTCAGAGATATCTGCCAAAACAGGGCAAAATGTTAATAAAACATTTGAAGTAATGACACAGCTAATATTAAAACGAACCGAAAGTAAATTTACTAGTTGTTCGGAAAAAGAAGGTAAAGAGATTAAAAAACAATCTTTTAAGATAAAGAAAAAGTTTATTAAAACCTTAAAAAAGCCTAAAGTTAAAAAAGAGAAAATAAAAAGCGAAGATCTAGTTTCAAAAAGCAAGGGCAATCTTAAATCGGATGAACAAAGGGTAAGTCAAGAATTTGAAAAAAAAAAGGATAAGAAATTAGAAATTGTAATGCCTGTATTAAGAACCCTAAAAGAAGACTTTCTGGACTCTCCCGAAAAATTTGGAGTGTTAATAAACTTTTATGGCGTGCTTCTCAGAAAATTAAAAGAAGAAGCAACGGGAATTGAAATACTTCATCATATAGCAACACTGAATCCCGATTTATACAAAATGATGAGAGTTGAGGAAAGCCCGAAGATTAGTCCTTCGATGGCAAAGTCCATAATTGAAACTCTTAAAAGGAGGGCATTGAAAGTGGGTACGAAGCCATTAAACATCTTTGCCAATGAGAAAAAAACTCACTATAAGGAGATTATTGAGTTTTTAGAGAGATTGTATAAATATGCCATTAAGACTAGGAGAGAATGTAAAAAAGAATTTTTCCGTTCAAAAATAAGAAGTTTAAAACGACTGAAAGAATCCAAAAAGATTGAAGAAAGAAGAAAAGAAGAAGAAGAAAAAGTAGAGTATGGAAAAAAATTAGAACAAAAAAAAAGGGGATTTGAAGACCTATTAAAACAGGAATTAAAAAAACACTTGAATGATAAAGAAAATGAAGAGATAAAATCTACAATAGAAACATATATTAGATGGTTAGTTTTTAAAAAAATATTGCAAATAGGTGTTTATCCACCTCACCTCCATCAATTTGAAAAGAGAATAAGAAATGATTTCCTTATTCCCGATTCCATTCCGATTTTTTTCAAAGAAGAGATTAAACAAAAAACAGAACGTACTTATTATGATATCCTTTTTGTTGAAGGATATGGCTATCCAGATACAATTAGATTGCCAATGGCGTATTTTGAAAGTAAGGGTTATTCCTGCAAAGGAGTTATCGGCGGGAAAAAAGGATTTGAGGAACTAAACAATAACATCCCTAAAGTAATATTGCTAGACATTATAATACCCGATTATAGTGGATATGAACTCTGCAAACGGATAAGATCAAATCCAAAGTGGAAAGATATCCCGGTATTTTTTTTTACTACTCTTCCTGGCTCTGAAGTGGAGAGACATATGGAAGAGACCGGTGCAAACGGCATTATCTTTAAATCTTTTAAATTTAGTGATTTTGATAGAATTCTCGAATTGTTAGGTTCGAAGCCAGTTAAAGATCAATCTATATAAATCTATACTGATTTCCCATACTTTTCTAGGTATTTACGAATTTCTTTTTCGTTTGAGCATTTTTAGATATTCCTCAAAGGTTACTTTAACATTTTTCCCAAATGAACCGTCGCCTAATATTTCCCGACAAGGGATAAAAATTTCAAACAAAATATAGAGGTTGATTTTAGTATCATCGCTCATTTTATAAAAAGATGAGGAATTCGCTTTGAATTCTTCTAACATTTCTGAAGAGACCCTTAGTAAATATTTCCATTGTTCAAATGAAATATGATGATAATATTCTTGATTCTTATCTCTGAGAAACATTAATATTTCTTCACATCCCTTCTTTAAACCCTTCAAAGTTTCTAACCACTCTCCTAAATCCTGTTCCATAAACATTTTATCCTTGAGTTGAGTTGCTTCTTGTAGTCGTTTGATTATTCGTGAAAATGATTGTTCTCTCTTTTTTTCCTTTTCCAATTCCAGAATTCTTTTTATTTTTATTTCAGGATCATCCAATATACTCTGTTTCGCTTGATCTATACCAATTTTAACAGTACTATTAGGTTGTTCCAAATATTTTTGTGTAGAGGAAGTTGGGGGATGAAACCTATTATTATCAAGGATTTTGGAAAGAATTTTTTCTATTTCTTCCCTTCTTTCCTTCATATCTCTAGTTCTGTTCTCATTTTTTTGCGAAACTCGTGTATTTAATATTTGTTTTAATTCACTCATTATTGCCCCTCTTAAACTAACGGGAGTAGCTGGAACTGTTGCACCAAGTTCTCTTGGTTTATACTGATCTAATCTAGCAGGATGTGTTACATCATATCTGTTTGTATCAGTAATAGCAGTTCTAACTCCAGTTTCTCTTGTTTGAGGGCAATTTAAGATTAACCTTGTTAAGGCTTTAAATGCTTCCTCTACATTCTCTCCCGTTTTGGCGCTACACTCTATAAAGCCATCAAGACCTCTTGGTTTCGCTATTTTGATGACATCCTCGGCCGGTACTTCTCGATACTCGCTTAGCTCTGCATTTCCTCCAACGACTAATATGGGAAAACAATCTTCTACACCAATTTCTTTCCTTATTATCTTTAACCAGTCATCAATATGGGCGAGCGTTGAGTAATTGGTTATATCATAAACGAAAATACCACCCCGAGCCCTTCTTACGTAAGTTGGAATAAGACACCGAAATCGTTCCTCTCCTCCAAAAACCCAAATTTGTAATTTAACTTTCTGTTTATCAACAATGAGACTCTTTACATTAAAATCTACGCCTATCGTCATTTTTGAGTCTGTAGTATATAAATTAGTTAAAAATCGCTGGACGAGTTCTTGTTTAGGCGTTCCGCCATCTCCAAAAATGATGATTTTAAAATTCTTATCGTACATTCTGTGAAACCTCCTCTTTGAAATCGGGTTTTATCTTATCAATTCAATTATAAAATTAATAACATAAAAAGTTATATTATCTATAATGATAGTGGAGTAGAAATAAATAAATATTACAGAACAATTCCTTTTCGTAAGACTTTTAATCCTCGTCAAATAATTTTTGGTATAAAATGGAGAATGTCCAAAGTGGAGCCCAGTACACCAGATTCGCTCGATGATTTACTTAAAAAATTATTAGCCGCAATCTCAGGAGTAAGAGCAGTAGCTATCGCCTCGACTGAAGGTCTGCCGATTTCCTGGATTTTACCTCGCGATATCGATGAGACCAAGATTGCTGCATTGAGCGCAGCTCTATTCTCATTATCAAAACAGGCAATCTTTGACATGAATAGGGGAGATTTCGATGAACTCTCCATTAAAGGGAGTGACGGCTATCTTTTAGTTTCCAAGGCTGGTCCAAATGCAATTCTATTAGTGTCCGCAGATAAAGATATACACTTAGGCAGAAATTTATTAGATTCTGGAAAAGACCGTTTTCCTGGGTTTCCATATCCCTATATTTATAATCCTCCGAGCCCCCCAGATGATTTGGATGCGGCAGCCCAAACAAATGTCGTCCCCTCAACCAAGAAAACTGAGGATAGGGAAGAACGCATTTGCAAGCATTGCGGAGCTCCATTGGATGAGGGAGTCTCTGTGTGCCCAAATTGTAAGGAAAAAAATTAAGCAAGGATAATAGACAAGTTTCTAACCAAATAGAGAATTTAATTAAAGTATTACGTAAAATAAAGAAAAGATAACATGGCTACTAACCTCCTTCTTTATTATCCAACGGTATTGAATGGAATAAATCTTTTTAAAGATAAACATCTAAATATATAATTATTATGGTTGGAAATTTCCTTCAAGAAAGGTATAAAATTCCGCTTTTAGTAATGCTTTTAGGATTGTTATTATTAGGATTCGATATGGGAACGTCTGGGCTTTTAAGCTCTGGTGGATTTCCAGCGATACTTGTGGGGATTCTCTTAGTAGTATTGGGAGGGATTGGGATTTTACTTATAAAGCTTCGTGATATTGGGTGGCAGATTCCAAGAAGAATTCAAGATTATTTCACAAAATATGCAATTATTTCAATAATTTCCGCGATTATTGGGCTATTAATTTACCTAATTGTAACTCCGCCGAGCTTTTATGAGGGATTTTATTTATTTTACGATTCGGGGGACAGTAGCAAATTTTTATTTATATTTATTGGTAATCCCTTTTTCCATAGTAGCAGTGGTATTTAGCGCTAAAGGCATAAATGAAACAAATTTCCCTATATTTGAGGTGATTGCAGCGATAATCGGTTTAATTTTATTAATTATGAGTATATTTCCAATTATAATTGGTATTTTGGCGCTTGCGGTTCCCTTTTTCATCTAATCATAGAAATTTAACATTAAAACCAACATTTATCATAGAAAAGGAAAGAAATCTAAAAAAATAAAAGAAGAATTTAGATTACTTTTTGCTCACTGCTGTATAAATCAAAGCAAAAAGAAAATACCCTCCAATTGGAATTAACGTAAGCCAATATTGGTTTGGTAAGAGGATTTCAACTTGAAGAATCATCGAAATAAAGTTAATCAACAGAAAACCTGTCCAGATTGCCAATAATTTTGTAGATATCGGCTTTTTAATAATATAATGGATTACTAAAGCGGCAATGGCATAAATAATAATAATGATCAGTGGTATTGGAACCCAAAAACCTTGTAACCAGAAGGAGAGAAACAAAAGAGAGGGGAATACCATAAAGAAGTTACTATAGTATAGAATCCTTCTTGTCAGATGTTTTTGATGTTCAATTTTGAACCATAAAATTCCAAACCAAATAAACAGAATCCAGAGTACTACTAGATCTATTATATCAGATGGGTCAAAAGGTATATCCATTCCATAGTGTGTTCCCCACCAGGCAGTGATCATTCCATATCCAAGTATCTGGGTAAGTAGGATGTGATATGTTGATTTTCCAATTAAGGAAATAGTTTTTGAAATCCTTGTATTTGAGCTATTTGGTAAAAATTGCAGAGCTAGTAAAACTAGGAATGCTGAGTATGGAAAAACAAATAAGCTATAATCTCCTCGTATAAGTGGAATATTATCAATTCTGAGCCGAAACCCAAAGAATTGATAAACTATTAAATATCCCAAGCTGATTGGAAATAATATCCACATGAATATATTTCTTTTAGCAGTAAGTTTATGGCCAAATGAAAACCACATACCTAACCCTACAGCTGAGAGATAGAATAGAATGTTTGTCATGAATACATTTAAGAAATATAATTCTTCCCATGATGTAATTTCCCCGATTAAGAAATATACGATCATTTGCATAGAAATTTCAATCAAGAAACATAGAATTAATGCGAATATCTTGTTTTTCGTGAAAACCCAGTATAATAATGGAGCTATTAGGATGAAACTGAAAATAACAGGTATAAACCAATTACCAGGACCCCAAAATGGTAAAATACCTGTAAATAATTGTATAAATCCATGATCTGGGGAGAATTGTGTGTTATACATAGAATTGAAGTTAAATCCATACATGAATAAGCCAATAAAAGTCGATGCTGCATATAAAATAAGAAAAGGCATTACAAATCTTTTGAATTTTTCCTTAAAATAACTCCAAGAATATAATTCCTTTAATTTAGAAACTCCTTTTCGTTGAAATGATAATCCCATATTAAACCCAAGGATTACTAAAAATACAGGTATCGATATTCTTTCCCATAAAGCTACTCCAATATTTTCTTTAATATTCCACGATACCATGTGGTCGAAAATTACAAGAAAAATCATCACTGCTTTTAAGAAATCTATCTGAAACAAATGACCATTTCTTGAGGGTGTACCTTTTTCTGGCTCAAAACTTTCATAATTTGTATTATTCATCTTTTATATCATCAATTAATAGAGTAATATTATATCATATTGATTTTTAAGTCAAAATTAAGTTTAAAGTAGTCCAATTTTTAACAAATTTTACTTTCACTTTTCTAATTTTATAATAAATTCTGTTCATTTAATTTATTATAAAGGAAAATAGAGTTTAGATATTGGATGGTCTTTAGTAGATTCAAATTTATGTTTAAAGTTCATTTTTGAGTTTCTGCGTATCATTGCGTCCACTATAGCTGTTGATGGAAATATATATTCGGCTTTTTCTAATGTTCCATAAATAATAAAATCTGCTCCCATAGCTAATGCTAAAGCAATCCCCGTCGCTTCACAAGCTTGCTTAAATTTTCCAGTAAATGTATCATTTTTAATACACCATCTCCCTATTACTCCCACTGGAGCTGTACCCGTAGGAAATCCAAACTCTTCTTTTAGCGTATAAATGTTTCTTGAAGCAACACCTATGGAAGGAATTTCAAACACACTAGTAAAGAGCAGTAGTTTTTTTAATCCTGCTTTTTTAGCTTTATCGATTAAACCCTCTTCCTTATCCGTTCCTTTTAGAATATCAATTATTCCTTTAATTCGTGGATTTCTCGGATTGAGTGATTGAATTATAGCAGTTTCAACATTACACTCTAAAATACCATTGATTTCCTCTTCTGTAATAGTATAATTGATCGATGTATAGATTGCCCTTTTTTCTAAACCAATTTCTATAATATATTTCATTAGATTTATTCTTAATTCAGGAGAAACTGCATTCAATAAAAATGGGTCATTTGATATCTCTGCTACAAATTGAACGTATTTTTGTAGGGCACTTTCGTGTGTTCCTGCGATATCAAGCATACATGGATTTCCCGATTTATCAGAAAGTTCTTTCTGTAAATATATCAACTCTTCAACTTTCTTTTTATCGAATAAACCCTTTTTTTCATCAGATACTTTTTTATCTCCTTTATGAAAAAGGCTTCCTATCAAAACAGTGGGATATTCTCCAACTTTTCCTCCAAGTTTAATTCCTTCAATCTCTAAAACTTGTTGTTCTCGACTAAAATTTATCATTTACCTTACCTAATTGGAAACTATGATTTCAAATATAATAATAGTGAATAATTATTCCTAATATTATTTAAGTGTGATACTCCTAAGATCATTAAATCTTCTGAAAAATAGACATTTTTAATATAGAAGAAAATTAATCATCTGAATTCTTTCTTCTTTTTAAATAAAAGTTTCTAATTGCAATATTTTAATTAAATTGAATTTTCTAAGTAATAATGAGAGTAAAGGAAGAGAAATCTGTGGCTGCAATAGTATATCATCATAATGAGTATTTGCTGCTCAAATATGGATTAG
>Ga0307433_1000465_pt1 | contig 31425 bp, 30 predicted proteins | sample SalMarWE160210MG_FD_202166 | JGI IMG/M metagenome (GOLD analysis project Ga0307433, IMG submission 202166) | Salt marsh sediment microbial communities from the Plum Island Ecosystem LTER, Massachusetts, United States - WE1603-210 | ecosystem: Environmental > Aquatic > Marine > Intertidal zone >... | reverse complement strand
CGGATGATTTTGTCGCAAATATTTCAATTGGTTCCAATTGAGGTGTTTCAAACTCTTCATAGCCATAAACTTCTGCTACATCGCGAATATTATCAATCATCCAATTTTCCTCTCTAAGATCAGCAGGATAATAATCGACCATACCACGTAGGGGTTCTTTTGAAAATTTCTTAGACATAAAATCACTAAAGACTATAAGCTTGGTAATTATTAAAATAAAAGTACTTTTCCAAATATTTTTTTCGATTTTCTTACAATTTTAAAATCTTTGAAAGCAATGAGATACATGAAAAATACTTCTGTTGTATTTTCCGAAATATAAAAAAAAAAATTTTAAATTTTATATTAGATAATTGGTTTTAAAAAGTTAATTTCATCGCATCCTGTGCATCCATCACAAATTCTGCCACAAACCTATATCCTTCTACTGTCGTATAAAGAGCATATCTTTTGACGAGTGCCTTCATTGCTTCTATATACTTGTCATCTGGAAATTCATATAATGCGTACGTTTTCCATTGACCGTCTTCTTTTACTGTAGTTAAATGAAGAGTCTTTTTTAAAAAATCCGGGTAAGGTGGTTTATCCTTTGAACTATAGACTTTGACTAATTCCTTTGCTTTATGTGGAGGATACCACCCTATTGTCATAATTTTTCCCATTAAGATTTCACCTTGTTAAATTTAAAGAAATGGTATAGAGATTTAAGGTAAGATTATATTTAACATCTTTGTCATTTTTGTCTTTTAATTCTTCATTTAAAAATTAAGTTATCGAATCATTTGTAGCTCATCAATAACCTTAATTTGTTTAGTGATTTTTATTTCTTAAATTAGGTCTGAAAATCATGAAAGAGATTATAAACCCTGGTACACCAGTTGCAGGCCCATATAGCCCAGGTATAAAAATTGGAAATACTTTATATATTTCTGGTCAGGGATGGGCTCAAGCAGATGCAGATATTGCAGAACAAACGTATCATACATTAAATAATATAAAAAAAATATTAACTACTGCTGGAGCTAAAGTTTCTGATATTGTTAATACCACGGTATATTTAAAAAATATGTCAACTTTTAGCGAAATGAATAACTCTTATAAGAAATTTTTTGAAGAAAATGGCGTTGAAAAAGCTTTTCCGGCACGTGCTACAGTAGAAGTCGCGAATTTACCAATATCTACAATGTTAATAGAAATTAGTGCTATAGCGATTCTGGAGTAGATAAAATTTTTTATATAAAAATGAGGCTTTGAATTATAAATTAAAGAAATACTATTTTAAGTAAATTTAAATATAACTAACAATTATTAGTACTAATTAGTACTGTTTTATTTCGAACAATTAAACCATTGAATGTGATTTATAAAATGAGTAATCTTATGGCATATTGTGGTTTGGACTGCTCTAAATGTCCGGCATATATCGCAACCCAAAAAAATGACATGAATGAATTGAAGAAAGTCGCTAAAGAATGGTCAAAAGAGAATCTCCAATTTAAAGCACAGGATATTATGTGTGATGGCTGTTCCTCTGAAGATAGAGTATTTAGCTGGTGTAAAGAGTGTACTATAAGAGCGTGTTGCCGCGAAAAAAGATTGGAAAATTGCGGATTTTGCGAAAATTATCCATGTGAATTATTAGATAATGTGTTTAGTCATGATTTATCAGCTAAAGCACGATTAGATAATATTCATGGAAAGTTAACTTAATACCTCTATTTTTTTTTTAATTATGTTTCTCAAATAGTTTATGAATCTATTTTCAAAACCATTAAGTGATTTCTTTCATTTTCTTATGTGATGGAAAACTATAATTTGAAAAAAGGGATAATATACAGTATAATAGGCGTCTTTTTAATAGGATTACAACCAATTATCGCCAATTCAAGACCAGCAGTAATTGATCCCATTATTTTTGCTGCGATTACAGCGTTAATTGAAGCCTTAATCTTTTTTCCCTTATATCTATTTGATCGAAAAAAATTACATGCAAATTTGAGAAAATTTCCGGAAAAATCTGCCAAATTTAACTCTCTTTTACATGGATGGAAGAAAACAAGAAATGTTAAGCTACTCATTATAATTGGATTATGCTTTAGTATCGTGCCCGTTCTTCTCTATATTGGTTATGATTACGCTGGTCCAACTTTAAGCGCTCTATCATTGAAAAGTGAAATTATTTTTGCGTTATTATTTGGATATTTGTTCCTTAAAGAAAAAATCTCTAAAAAGCAGATTATTTTCTCCATTATCTTATTCTTTGGGTTAATTTTGGCAATTACTAAAGGCTCTTTTAATCTGGCAGAACTTAACGTAGGAGTAATCATCTTAATAATAAGTGCAGCTTTATTTACTCTTGTCCATACATTTACTAAAACAGGAATAGAAAGAAACGAACTTTTTTCAACTCAAATTGTTTTCATAAGAAATCTACTGAGTGGAATTATCTTAATCTCATTTTATATGATTTTCTTTCCTACTATTAACTTTCTAATGGTATTAGATCCGATAAATTTCTTATTTTTTGTACTAATGGGATTTGATTATGGGTTTAGTTTATTTGTATGGTATAAAACATTAACCTATATCGAAATTGGCAAAGCAGGAATCATTAATTCCATAACCCCGTTAATTTCTGCCTTTTTTGCATTTATTTTTCTGGGCGTAATCTTATCATTATTTCATCTTGCAGGCATCCTAATTGTCATAGCATCAATAATAATTATTGTCCAAGAGAGTAAGAAGAAATCCCCCGATTCTGAAGCTCATATCTAAAAACTTTTAATTCTTAAAATGTTTATTTATCTATCTTGAGTAATAATGTGAGAAAAGGGATATTTTTCGGCATCTTAGGGGATTTTTTTGTAGGCTTTCAACCAATAATTGCTATTGCACGACCTCAGATACTTGATCCCTTTATTTTTGCTGCCATGACATGTTTAATCGAAGCAACTCTTTTCTTTCCGTTGATTATAGTGGAAAAAAAGTTTTCTCGTGTTAATAGAACTTCAAAGAAGCAAAATCTGAATAATGAGGCGAACCTAATTACAAATTGGAGAAAGAATTTATGGCTATTTATTTTTATAGGTATTATTTTTGGAATTAATCAACTTCTGTTCTTTATAGGTTATGGTTTAGCTGGTGCGATTAATGGTTCACTTACACAAAAAACCACCGTGTTTTTTGGAATGCTATTCGGGTATCTGATTTTAAAGGAAAAGGTGACTAAAATACAAATTATTTTCTCCATGCTCCTATTTTTTGGATTGATCTTAGCTATAACAAAAGGAAGTTTTAATTTTCTCAATTTTGATTTTAACATTATAATTGGAGTAATCACCTTATTATTTATTACTTGTTTGTGGATGTTCGGGCATACTATAACGAAACCAATTTTTAATAGAAATGAAGCTACCCCAACACAAATGGTTTTTATAAGAAATATTATTAGTGGGGTCATCCTATTTTCGACTTATTTTATTTTTTATCCTTTCGAAAACATTCAACTTTTAATTATTCCATTGAATCAGATATTTTATATCTCTATGGGAGTAATTTATGGACTTGGGTTATTTTGCTGGTATAAAACATTATCATATCTCGATGTTTCGAAAGCTACAATCCTATTTTCTCCAACTCCAATTGTCACAGCACTTTTTGCTACATTTTTACTCGGGGATATATTTACAATTTATCATTTCATAGGTACTCTAATAGTGATTTTTTCGATACTAATGATTGTCTCTCAGAAAGAAAAGAACTAATGTATATTCTTGTTTCTTTTGGAGTTTGTAAATATATATATAAATATATTTCAGTATAGATATTGTTCTTTTTTTAAGGATTCATAATTGATTGGAATTTAATAAAATGATATATAACTCATTTACTAACCATAATATTTAAATATTAAATTATATAGAAAAATATATAGAAATATATTTAAATAATAATAATAAATTATAACAAATTATAGATAAATTGATGAAATCATGAGTAATAATGAAATAGTATCAGTTCGAGATTTAAAGAAATACTTTGGAGAAGTTAAAGCAGTTAATGGGATTGATTTTGATATTCATGGAGGTGAGATATTCGGTCTATTAGGGCCAAATGGAGCGGGAAAAACTACTACAATCAAATTATTATTAGGATTATTGGAACCAAATGAAGGGAGTATTCGAGTCTTTGGTTTGGATCCTGAAAAAGATGAAGTTGAGATTAAAAAAAAAGTAGGTTATGTATCAGAAGAGCCTTTAATATTTAAATCATTAACACCAAAAGACTTATTCAATTTTATTGCTTCTATTCGAAGATTAGATCCGGATGTAGCAAGTGCTAATGCTAAAGAATATTTAGAAAGCTTAGGAGCCCTCGAATATTACGAACAACTTATTGCAACGCTCTCGCATGGCAATAAGCAAAAAATTCAAGTAGTTGCATCAATTCTTCACGAACCTGATTTACTCATACTTGATGAACCTATCGCGGGGTTAGATGCAAAATCAGTAAGAGTAGTAAAAGAAATCTTGGATATTCATCTTGAGAAAGGGGGTTCCGTACTTTTTTCCACTCATATTATGGAAATTGCTCAAGAGTTATGCGATCGTATTGCAATTATAAATAAGGGAAAGATTGTCGGAATAGGAACAATTGATGAACTACGTACACAAGCAAATAAACTAGGAGCTAATCTTGAGGATATCTTCCTAAGATTAACGGAACAAGATACATCTGTGGAAGAAATTGTAAAAAAGTTAAGAAAATCTTTCAATCAAAAGAAATAGGGGTGTAAAATTAATCGTGGAAGCAAAAAAGTTAAAACTCTATAAATTAGCGAAATATACAAATTTAGAGATCGTAATGGAAGCACAGGTTCAAGGAACAGGCGCAAACCAAGCTAAACTTATGGAGAGATTTAAGAAGAATAAAAAATCAATTCAACACCAAGTTATGGCCTTGAAGATAGTATATGCGTTTTTAATTTTCATGACTGCGATTGTCCCATTATTTACAACTTTACAAATATTAGATGGCTTAAAATTTGGAACCTTATCAATAGAAACAATTCTATTTGGAGGAACTTTTCTCTTTGGGGTATTTTTCATAACACAATTTCTCTATTTGTTATTATTGGGTATGCTTAATATTAGTGCAATGATGACTGGTGAAGCTTTTAGATGGTATGAAACATTACCAATCTCAAAAAGACAATTACAGAAATTAGGATTTCTTACAGTAATACGCAATTTAGATATTGCATTAGTAATGATGATTGTAGCCTTCCCTATTATCATAGCGATAATAACACAAAATATACTACTAATTATAATAAGTGTTCTAATCTCAATTTTAAATGTAGTCTTTGTATTAAGTGTATTAGTTTTGATTGCTGAAAGGATAAGTCGTGTTTTTAGAGGAGATCAGGTAAATTCTAAGAAAGCTACAGTATTGAGAATATTCACTACTTTAAGTTATTTTATAGTAGCTTTTTCAGGAAGTTTACTTGTTCAATGGGCGATAAATGCTACTTTTGACATTTTCTTATTATTTTCTACGTCTCCTATTCCTGAAGTAATTAACTTTATATTGGGTTTAATTCCCTTTCCTTTTGCTGCTGGAAATATATTAACGTTATTTATTGATCCTACTCAATTTCCACCAAACATGTGGATTTCAGGATTAATTGGCTTCGGATTATTAATTTTCCTCACATGGTTTCTCTATAATAGAGCAGTAAAGTCAATGCGTTCAGTGACAATCGCTTCTGCAATCGAGGTTAAAAGTGGAGTGGAAAAGAAGGCTGTTGAAGATATTGTTGTTGAGGTAGTAACTAGATCTCCTATTAAAGCATACAGAAAAAAAGACTTATCGTCCGCCACAAAAGATATGCAAACCTTAATGTATTTGATCCTTCCAATATTAGTTCCATTTATTTATTCAATAATACTTATCATGAGTATTGGATCTGCTGTCGGTAGCTTTGAAGAATTTGATGTATTAATCTTTTGGAGCGTATTAATGTTCTATCAACCAATGATTTCAATAATGATAACTACAGGATTTTTAAATATGGAAGATGGTGGAGCATCGATTTTAGCAGGATTGCCATTATATCCCCGTGATCAAGCAAAAGCGAAATTATCCGTATTATTGACGATTCAAACAGTTTCATTCTTCATACCGAGTCTCTTATTCCTGGGCAGCCCTGTGTTTGGTGATTATATTCTATTATTTCTAGCCTGGTATCCCATTTCGCTTGTCTTTTTATTTACTATGTTTGTTTTAAAGATCCGTCTATTTGGAAGGATGAAATACAAATATGTACTTGAAGAAGTTAATCCTAAAAAGAAAACTTTAAAATGGATATTAATGATCGCTTCTGAAGGTTTAATATTAGTAATTTATATCATTTCTGGTGGTCTTTTATTGACATTCTATGGATTGGTTCCCATGATATTAACCTTATCGATTACGAGTTTGCTGATATTAACAGGATTAGTAATTAGTGTTAATAGAATGTTTCCTAAGGTAATGGGAAAGCGAATAATGATCAGTATGCGGGAAGCTTTAAGAAAAAGACCTTTATTAGGAACATTTATTCTCTTAATATTCTATTTTGTGTTTCTACTTGCTCCCGCATACACAGAATTTCTCTTTCTACCTCTCTATAGTATTTTACCGATTGACATTCTTGCATATCTATCTCTATTTATTGAATTCGTGCTTGGTTTCGGTTTTATGATGCTATTCTGGCTTTTGGTGGTTCCTAAAAGTCTGCGTCTTCCAATCGGAAAAACTACCTTTATGAATTATTTAAAAGCTATTAAATTGCCTGGAACTGAACTCAAAAAATCAAAGCTTCTATTGAATATAATCCTTGGCTTAATATGCGCATTAATATATTTCGGTTCTGCGTGGCTATTCGCTAATATATTGGGTGATTATGTATTTGATCTATCTATTGTATTTGGTCCACCACGAATAATCTATGGTGGAATAATATATGGATGGTTTATATTCATAATAATGCTCATACCAGGAATATGGGAAGAATGGGCATTTAGAGGGGTAGTAATTCCTCTGAATTTAAGAAAATATTCAAAAACTACAGTTATAATATTAAGTGCTACGTTCTTTGGAGTGTTTCATTTATTTAACATTATAGTTGGTCAAGATTGGGTCAACACAATATTCCAGGTATTTTTTGCTACTGCCCTCGGTTTCTTATTCGGATATATTTACATCAAAACCAACAGTTTATTACCGAGTATAATGGTTCATTATTTAGTCAATTCACTTGGTCAACTATTTGTTAATGCTTTATTTTATAACGATGTTTCTTATGCTTTATTTTTAATCTTCGGAATTGGACTTGTACCGGCAACATTAGGTATAATTTTTATATACATAATGACAAAATATGTATTTCCAAAAACCTATCAATATTAATTTTTTTTCCTTCTTTTTTATTTTTGTAAAAAAGGTTATAATTTATTCTTAAAATCTTAAATTTCAAGTTAACTATTCATTATTTGTTTTAATCTTCTTTAATATAAGAAAAAACTACAATTTTAGAATTTAAATGACGGAATTATTTAGAGAAATTGAAATAACTTGTCCAGTATGCAAGAAAGTTAAAAGTATAAGAATTCCTGAACAAATTATCACTCAAAAAAAATTTGGAGTTATAAGAATTCAAGTCCCTCAAGGTGGAGTTTGCCCTGATCATCAATTTATTGTCTTTGTTGATACAAAGGGTATAATTCGAGGGTATGAAAAAATTGATTTATCATTAAAATTGGCTCCAGAAGGGCGATCATTACCCGGGAGATTTACTTTAAGTGATTTTGTAGCTATATTCGGATTGTATGGGGTTTTTTGTTTAATTCATGCTAAGCTATTCAATTATCCCGCCTATATCATAAAGAACAAAGAGATTGAAGATGTAGCAGAACTAGTGAACAGAATCGGTGATGCAATGCTTCCAAAAAAGTTCCAAGACACAAGTAAAGTACACTTCCTTGATAAAACTGATTATGATAAGATTATTATGAACGAGAAGAATGCATTTCTAATGGATGCTAACCAGAATATCCTTCAAGTACCGTGGGATGAGAAATTAAAATTTGAAGAAGAAATGGTGCAAAATGCTCTTCGGATTTTTGATGAAGAAGAACAATTAAAATTGATCCAGCAGATTATCTTGAATTTCATTAAACAAGCTGAATTTGTTAAAGATATGCTTGAAAAGACAAAACAAATCTATGAAGACGAGTTGGCTAAAAAAGTCTCGCGGGAGTTATTAGATAATAAGGTGACCTTATACCGCATAGCATTGATAAAAGATTTCATCCGTCAGAGATTTTCTTCAACTTTAGCTGCCAAAATTAAAAATAAGGTTGCAGAATTCCTCAATTTACTGTGAGAATAATTAGTAATTTTTATGTAATATAGAAAAAATACAAAAAAGATCATACTTTCTATATATAAAACATATATAAATCAAAAAGATTTTTTATTAAGAGGTATGATTAAAAATGGATTGGGGAATGGAAAATCGATTATCAAGAATAATTAAACCTAAATCGGGACACTGTGTTATGTTAGCGGTAGATCACGGTTATTTTGGTAATATTCCGGGGTCACTTAAATGTTTTGGAGATTTAAATCCCTTATTTGAGCACGCAGATGCACTCATGCTTACCAGAGGGATGCTAAGAAGTTGCGTATCTCCTAATAATGACATTCCGATTGTTCTAAGGGTGTCTGCGGGAGCAAGCATGCTTAAAGAACTATCAAATGAAGAGATTAATGTTACGATTGAAGATGCCATAAGGTTAAATGTTTCTGCCATAACTTGTTCAATATTTGTTGGTGGAGAATATGAAAAACAGAGTTTAATGAATTTATCGAAACTGGTAAATTGGGGTCAAGAATATGGTATCCCAACTTTGGCGGTTACCGCAGTTGGAAGAGAAATGGTTAGAGATGACCGTTATTTAGGTATGGCCAGCAGAATGGCTGCTGAAATGGGAGCTACTTTTGTAAAAACATATTTTTGTGACAATTTTGAAAATGTTACCAGCATTTGTCCTGTACCCGTTGTAATCGCAGGTGGCAAGAAAATTCCCGAAAGAGATGCCTTAGAAATGGCAAAAAATGCTATTGCTAAAGGAGCAGTAGGGGTAGATATGGGGCGTAATATATTCCAATCGGATAAACCAATTGGTATGATAAAAGCGGTAAGAGCTATAGTTCATGAAAATGCAACTATAGATGACGCTTATGAAATATATCAACAAGGACCGATAGGTTTGTAACTATTTTATTTTTTCTTTTTTACACACTTTATTTTAGTTAATTTTGTAGTAGATCCTGTGAAGGATTGGAAAGAAACAGAATTAAAAGAATAAGACACAAACAATAATAAATAGTTTTTTTTTTATTGTATATTTATTTTTACATGTAATATGATTTTACCCCAAATTCCTAATCTTGAAATAAAGCACATTACAAAAGAGATTTTACTCGTACACCAAATTAAAACGCCCTATTATTTCTCTTGCTGTGATGGGCTTATCGTTCTACCCAAGAATGGTAGAAGTAAGTTAGCGATAGCTTTAGATTTAAACATTGAGCCCAATTTGATAGATGAAATTAATTATCATTATGGACCATTTAGTAATTATGTTTGTACGCATGGACATATGGATCATATGGCACATGTGCATCATTGGGAAGATTTAGGCGCAATAATCCATGCTCCAATTCCAGAAAACACATATTTATTAAATCTTAAAAATTTTTATTTGGGGTTTGGGTTTAATGAAAAGTTAGATTTTTCCCTAATAACAAAATTTGCTGAAAATAATAAATATCATCCATGCAAAGCCGTTAGACCATTCATTCCTGGAGCTAAGTTAACGTTTGAAAACTTTACAATTGAGACCATTTCTTTTAAAGGACATTCAAAAGCTCATGTTGGTTTCTTACTTCCTAGTGAAAAAATATTACATATTAGTTGTTTAGGATTCGATCAACCAAAACCGAGAATAGATGGATTTGGACCATGGTATGGTTTTAATGAATGTTCCATTGACCAATATTTAAAAGACATTGATTCAGCAGAATCTATATTTTTAGAGGATGCACAATATTTAACTTCGAGTCATGCTTATATAGTAAAACATCCAGACTCTTCCCCTTTTTCCTATATGCGTAATAAAATAGAAAAAAACCAATCAATCGTTGATCACGCAATATTAACTCTAAAAAAAACTAATAACTATAAAATTGAAATTAACGATTTTCTTCAAATGGATTTATTTTTTCCAAAAAAGAAATTAAAGGGTTTTATTGCTGAAATGTATAGCTATTGGGAATCTATAATAATTTATAAGCATATAGAAAGAAGTAAATACCTTAAAAACTACTAGTCTATTAACTCGTGCTTATCAGGTTCTAAAACTACTTTCAAAGAATCTTTCGCCGCGCATACTACTTGAAATGCCTCTAAAGCTTTACTAAACGGGAATCTATGGGTAATTAGATCCACAACATTAACTCGTTTTGAAAGAATCCAATTATACGATTCTTGTAAATCTTCAGGAGCTGCACCGTAAGAAGTCATTATTGTAACTTCATTTCTCCAGTATTTGTTAATAGGAACTTGCAATTTAACACCTGGCTCAGGAACTGCAAAGAAAATAATCTTGCTTCCGGGTCCAGCACATTCTAATGCCTGATTTGCAGCAGATAATGCTCCAGTGCACACTACAATGATATCAGGGTCAAGATAATTGTTATTTTCTCTTACTTTCTTAGCTATGTCATCACCTGCATTGAAAACTTCATCAGCTCCATATTTTTTTGCTTTTTCTAATCGATATTCATTAATATCAGTGGCAAATACTTTTCCAGCTCCCCTTAATTTCGCAAGTTGAATATGAAGTATTCCAGAGACACCACACCCTAATATTAATACACTTAGTCCTTTATTTACATTAGCTAATCTTTGAGCTCTGCATATACATCCAAAGGGCTCAATAAAAACGCCTTCCTCATAAGATACTGCTTTATCTAAAACATAAACCCCTTTTTTCTCAATATTTATTTTTGGAATTCGTATATATTCTGCAAATCCTCCAGGATCAAAATTAGTAGTATGGAGGAGATCGCAGGCAGTATGATGCCCTTCGTGACAGTAATGGCAATCAAAGCATGGCACATGATGAGAAACAAATACACGGTCTCCTTTTTTATATTTCCGTACTTTATTTCCTACTTCAACTATATCTCCAGCAATTTCATGCCCAAGAATTAAATTATCTACGCCAAGTTTTTTCATTTTTGCAAATCTATAATATTCAAGGATGTCAGATCCACAAATTCCCGACTTTTTGACCTTGACTAAAAGTTCTTCAGAATCTATACTAGGTTTAGAAATTTCATCAAGTCTTATATCATTATTATTATAATATCGTACAACTTTCATTATAGTTCTGTATTATTTAAGATAATAATTATTTATGATAATTTTTGATTCAATAATTATCTTTTTTATTATGCATATGCATTATGATTTAGATAAATCTATTTAAAAAACTAAATTTAATAATTAAATAAAGGAAAAAGTAAGAAGAATTTTATATATACTCTGATTGAGGTTAAAAAATGACTGAAATAAAAAAAGAACTGCTAGCTCCTTGTGGATTGTACTGTGGAGTATGTTCAATCTATATCGCCCATCGAGATAACAATATAAAGTTTAAGGAAAAATTATTGCCTGTTTATAAAATGTTTGCGAAAAGTGTGGATGATATCGCTTGTACTGGTTGTTTATCTGATGGAGAGGTATTCCCCGTGTGTCGAGTTTGTGCGATTAAAAACTGCGTTAAAGAGAGAAATATTGAAGGTTGTTATCAATGTGAAGAATTTCCTTGCAAATTTATTAATAACTTTCCAATTCCTGTAGGCAAAAAAGTAATCTTACGTGCTATTCCTACATGGAGAAATTTAGGAACGCAGAAATTTGTTGAGGAAGAAGAAAAAAGATATCACTGCCCTGAATGTGGTAATCCTCTATTTCGGGGAGCAAAAAGGTGTAATAATTGTAAAAATCCTGTAGATGTAGATTAATAAAGAAAAAATTTAAAAATATAAATAATTAACTTATTCTCTTTTATTGATGTTGCTTTTTATAAGCATTTTAAAACTATCATCTTCTAAATCATTATACATCTTTAATTCATCTTCTAGAAAATCTCTTAACGCAATTCTTATTGCTTCACTCCGAGAGGGATAAATTCCTAAGTCATTAAGCGTTTGAATCGCAGCGAGATATTTTTCAGGCAAATTAATTGTTATTATCTTCATTCTCGTCAACCCTTAAGTATAAATTTCCGAATTTAGATTTATTAACCTTTAATTAATATATTTATTTTGTCGGATTGCTTATAAATAAGGAGTATTAATGCTTTAATGGTATTCGTCCAAAATTAAGGGATTAATACCATAAAAATATATCTAATAAAACGAGAAAGATTGAATTTATCTAATTGGATCGTCCAATGATTTAATATGTAATATTAGAGAAAATGAGGATTTGTATAAATCAGCATGACTTACTTCTTTTATATCTTTCATATATTTAATCGAATAGTTTTCTTCTCTTTTGATATATGTTATATCTTTGAGTTTATGCTCATAATCTAAATGGATATCAATTTTTAGCATATTTTCATCTGTACTTCTTGGTAATTGTGGCATCATATTAAAGGTAAAAACTAAATCGGGATCAGAAGTGCTCTTTGCTTCCAGAACAAATAAGATACTTGGTTGAGTAAATGCAATAAATGATTCAAGTGAGTGAAAATAATCATCAATCTTTACATTTAATTTCGAATCATCGATAGTACTACAATCACTTACTCTCGGAAAAATAAATTTCTCTTTCCCCCTAAATGCTAAACTTAATTCATTGATATTAAGAAATTTTTTAAATATTTCATGATCTTTATCTAACAAGAATTCTTTAGTAATTTCCTTGGATTTCACATAAATTAGAAGAGAACTTGATGAAAGGAGGTTTATTTTCTGATAATATATTTCTCTTTCAGGGTCATACGGTAAATTTATTATTTCTCGGTTACCTCCAAGTCCTAATTGAGCCATTATATTTGTTGATGATTGACTATTCAGAGTTAACAAGAGAAATGCTCTAAAATTCTCCAATTCTATATAATGAGTAAAATGTTTGAGGTGAGTATTAATAACTTCTATTTTTTCTTTTAAATTATCAGACATCGTATTTTAATTTTTAATATTCATATTCATTAGATTTTGAGAAGATTTTATAATAATTAAATTTAATCCAAATATTTTGAAAGGAATCTTTTGAGGGATTCTTTAACTTCTTGGGTAATATAGTGCTCAATTTCGTGGGTTACTGATTCAATTATATGCGCGTCTTTAATTTTTAACACATCTTTAAAAAATAATCTTAATAATGAGTGAATTTCGTCTAATTGTATAGCATATTGTTTCCCATTTTCGGTAAGCCTGATTGCTTTCCTTGGTTCCCATTTGATCAAATTGTTGCTTTTTAGTTTTTCTAACATACCAGAAACTGAAGCGGGCTCAACCCCCATATTATCTGCTATTTCTTTATTTTGAACCCAGCCCCCTCTTTTTTTCTTTGAAATATCGTATATAACATCGATATATCGTTGATAACTTTCTGGGATTTCGGTAATCTCAAAACTTTCTTTATCATTTTTTGTCATTTTGAAACCTCCAATTTAATGAATTTTTTAATTTTGAATTTCTTAAATATACATCTATATTGAATAATAATTCATTAAATTATTTTTACTTTACTCATAAATTTGTTTTTATTCATAAATATTAAAGAACTCAATCATAAAAGAGTATTTAAGATCAATATCAATTTAGTGTAATTAATGAAAAAAGATTTTCCTGGAATGCTTTTTTTAGTGGTAGGTAACTCTGGTTCAGGTAAGGATACCCTTATTAGAACCATTCAAGAGCAATATCCTCCTAACCTGAATAAAATCCTTGTCCCTCAACGCTATATTACCAGACCGCCATCAGAATCAGAAAGTAATCTATCGATAAGTCAAAAAGGATTTCAAGAAATGTCGAATAAAGGAGAATTTGCCTTAGAATGGCAAATTTATGGCTTAGATTATGGTGTTCCGAAAATTATTGAGGTTTGGCTCGAGTTAGGGCATCCTGTAATAGTTAATGTAAGTCGAACAATCATCAAGAAAGCAAGAAAGAAATATAAGAACCTTAAAGTCATTTTTATAGATGTTCCCTTCGAAATAAGTGTAAATCGATTAAAAGAGAGAGGAAGAGAAATAGGAGATCAATTAACAGAAAGGATAGAACGAGCTAGGAAAAATCAACATTTTGATAGGGCAGATTTTATAGTTGATAATTCAGGGGATATAGATGATACTGTTAAAACATTATTGAATTATATTATAAAAACTGTCAAAGAATAGAATGAAATAGAATAAAATTTTTTTAAGAAAAAATATTACTTTCAATACAGCAAATAATATATTAGAAAAAAATGGCCCGGTTCGTATAGTGGTTAGTATTGGGGACTGTGAATCCCTAGAGACGGGTTCAATTCCCGTACCGGGCCCTTCTTCATTATTTTAGTCTAAAGGCAAATTACCAATACTAATTGTTTGAATCCATAGAAGAATCATAAATAAAAATCGTAAAGTAAAAGCACCATGTCTTGTTAATTATTATTTATACCTAAAAATAAATCATGTCAGAATTAGATACAGATAAGGTAAGAGAGGTTCCTGGCTGGAAAGATGCTCCAATACATATATGTATGGATGCAGATTATCGTGGTCTAACATTTTGCTGTAAACCAGGATATTCTCTAACTTTTGCTCTCAAATGTAAAAGAGATGAGGTTTTAGACTATTTAGGAATTTCTAAGGAAGAATTTATTGCAATAAAAGAAAAATTTTCGAGAGAAAATAACTGGGATTCGGATTTAACATGTTTTGGTTCTCTTGCTTATTGTTGCATGCGGAGAAATGGATGTCCTAAGAGGGATGCCGCATTAGAGAAAAGATATATGACGGAAGAAAGAGATAGGTATATAGAAATATATTTTCATAAGAAAAAAGAATTATCAAAAAGAATTTTAGAAGCTGTTAAAAACCCTAAAGCTAAAAAAAAAGTAAATATATTACTTGATTTATTTTAATGAATAGAATAATGATAGTCTCAATTACTCATGAAGATGATTTAGATGGATTAGGTTCTCAAGCAATAATCAAGAGATATTTTGATTTATTTCCTCAAAAAGAGGAACTTATTTTATTAGATGCACATTATTCTAATTTCATTATAATGGTTGAAGAGCTATTAAGTTCAAAGGTGCTTCCATTAAAATTAATAATTTCGGATATAGGATTCAATAAATCTTTTGAGAGTTTGTTTAAGGCATTTAAAATTGCAAAACAAGGGAATTGTTCCATTTTATGGTTTGATCATCATATTGTTGATGACGTAGTAAAGGAAAAAATAAGTCAATTGATCGATGTCTATATTAATGATACACAAAAATGTGCTACGGAGATAGTAAAAGACTATTTTCTACCAAACGATTCTGTTGCTAAAAAGATTGCTAAATATGCTAGGGACACTGATTTTAAAACAGGGAAATCTAAAACAGCCTCAAACATTCAATTAATTATTGGATATTACATTAGAAAAGATAGGTTCAAAGGTAGAAGAAAAATCGTTGAGCTTCTTGCTGAAGGAAAGTTTAAAGATCCATGGTTTGATCGCCAACTTAAAGAACTTGCTAATTGGATAAAGACAGAATCAAAATATGCGCTCCAGAAGGTGAAACGAATTACAATTGATAATTTTGGTGAAGTATGTATCTCTTATGCTAAAATCGGAGGAGGAAAGATCACTCAAATGTTAAAGAAAAAATATCCATATTCAAAAGCATATATTGGTATTGATTTGAGGTATAATGAAATCATAATTTATAGTGATTACGTGAATTGTAGAGAATTTGCTAGGTATTTTGGTGGGGGTGGGCACGAAGAACGTGCTGGTTTCAAACATTCTCGGACTTTTTCAGAGGATAAACAATTATCAGAAAATTTTATTCATGATATAACAATAACCTTACCAAAGTTCAGTAAATGATCTTTTTGTATTTGAAAAATATAGAGTGATCCCAAATGTATTATCACTATATATATAGAGATGTTATTTTAGAATGGTTTTAAAATCGTGAAATTGGCGTTTCACGATCTTTTATAATATCGATTAATCGATTTTTATGTTAGTCTGTTTTTCATCAATTTTTTTTAAAGTTACTTCTAAGATTCCGTTAGTATAGCGAGCTTTGGCATAATTGGAGTCAATAGTAGCAGGTAATTCAACTTCTTTATAGTAATTTCTACTAACAATTCCTTCTCTAGTTGAAATTGTAATAGAATTTGATGTTGCTTTTAATTCAATGTCATCACGGGACACACCGGGCATTTCTGCGATAACGATAATCTTTTTACCATCTTCATTTACCTCAACTAATGGTTCCCTTACTTCTTTAACTTTGGGTTTCCCAGAATATGGCGTCTTTTTTATATTTCCAAAAGAGTCAATAGTAGGCTTCCCGTCTTGACCAAAATTTATATTAAAACCATACATAATCGGACCCTTAAATCCAAATTTATCTCGATTTTTCATAAATTCTCTCATAACATCTTCGGGAGATAACCCCTGTAATTCCTTAGGTAAATTATTAGCAATTTGTTTAAAAATTTCCTTGAAAATGTGCTGGAATTCTTTTGAATTCAACATGTTCGAAGGATCAATATTTTTAAAAAGCTTATTTGGATCGCCTAAAGATTTAAAGAAATTAAAAGGATCAGCAACTTTATCTCCATCATCATCTTCCTCATCCTCATCATCTTCCTCATTATTTTCATCTTTTTTTGTCATAAAATTGTATCACCTAAAAAAAATGTGTAGATATTACGTTCACTTAAATTTTTAAATATAAATTTAAATATTAATACTTAAAGCTAAAAATATTTAAGCTTCTAATCTAAAAAAAATTGTTTAGATTAATAAATTTATTCCAATTACAAAATATGTTATGAAATATTTAAAATACTTTAGGAGTGGATGAATATATACTCTGAATTAAGTGACGATGACAAAGAAATGTATTTAGATGTACTTAGAGAAGCTCCAATCCTTCCTTTCTCTAATTTTGTTTCTCGGGGAGATATTCCCGATAGAATTGATATCGCACGCCCGAGAAGTTATATTGATCGTGAAGCGTATCGTTTGGTTCGTCAAACGTATCGAGATAGATCCTCACGACTCATCCCTATTTTAGGATCTGCGGGAACCGGAAAAACCCATGCATATCATTCATTTAAAGATAAAGAACGTGAAAATAGGAAAAAGTTAGAAGAATCTACTGAAGAAGAAGAGATTGAAGTAAGTCAAATTGAACCTGTAGACTGGACAATTATCTATGTCCCAAGCCCTCCCGCTAGTATTCGGGTATTACTTCACGTGTATACATGTATTATTGAAGAAGTGGGTCCCGAAATTCTTGATATTGTATCAAAGAGGTTGGTTGTTGAAAAATGGGGAGGTAAAAAAGCCGGATTATTTCAAAAACCTAAAATTGAAGAGGTAATACAAAAGGGAATTAGAGAGTTTCCAGGTGTGTTTGCTGATTGTGTTAAAGCTTTAGTCACCTATCAATTAGATAAAAACAAAAAAGCATTAGCAGAAAGATGGTTATTAGGAGAAGATCTTGAAACTGAAGAATTAAGCGAGCTAGGAATTAATAGTGTGGTAGAAGATGATGATGTATGCCTTGCTATGATAAAAATCATTACAGAAAATTTAGATAGGGTTTTAATCCTTTATTTTGATGAACTAGAATCGCCCTATCGTATGCTTGGTGAAGTTGCGGAAAGAAAGTTTCTTGAAATCCTTAAACGATTATATAATGAAGTAAAAGGATTAGTCATTATTATAGCAGTTCTAAAAGAAATTTGGCCTCGAATATTAGAGATTGCAGATCAACCTTTACGTTCCCGAATGGAGCCAGAACAAGAATTAAAACCATTTAGTTTAAATGATCTTAAGATTTTTTACTCAAAAACCATGGAGACTTTTTGGGACGATAATAATTTAAATCCGCCATTATATCCATTGTTTCCTTTAAATGAAAAATTAATTGAAATGATATATGAAAAAACACAAGGAAATCCAAGAAATTCAATTAAACTTTGCAGAAGATTTATAGATAAAGTGGTTATGGAAGAGATGAGCGTAGAAGAATTAATGGAAGCAGGTGCAGATATTGTTGCTACTGCTAAACCTCCTACGCAAGATGAAGAAGAAGTAATCGATTTTTCAAAACCACGAGAGATGATTAAAAGGACAATCGAAGAAATTTTAGCAGAAGAGGAATATGTTATTGATGTGAATCCAGCATCAGTAGCAGGAGCAACTTTGAAAACGATCATCAAAATTGGTGAAGAAAAGGGAAAGGATTTTAATACTCAGATGGAATTTAAATTTATGCTTGGAAAAAGAAGTCAAACATTAGCAGCATTAATCGAATCTCAAGGTAAAAAATGGGGATTAGAAATTCCATCGATTAAAACATTTGATAGAAGCGCGGGAGTTGCGGGATATTATGCTGCAAAACGTATTAAAGATGCTATAGATGAGAAAGCCATAGATGCCGGTATCTTGATTGTACCTACAGGGAGTGGCGGTGCGAAATTTGAGATGATTTTAGATAATAATCCCATAATTCATAAGGTAGAATTAAATAATGAATCAGGGGAAAAATTAATTGAAAATGCGCTCTCATATCCAACAGAAAAAGGATGGGAAATCGCAAGGATTATATTTCCTGATATTGGAGATTATTCTCCTCCAGAAGAGAAGATTTCTGAAGAAGGAGAAGATATAGAGCACTCAACAGAGTAAACTGTTTTCTTATTTTTCTGCTGTTTTTTATATATTTTCTATACTTTCTTTAACTTTTTTATCTAAATTAAATAACTCTTTAGCTAATTTATCAGCACGATTACATAAAGAGAGAAGTTCTGTGAGTTTTGAAATTTTTTCGTTTTCTTCAAAGGAGCTAGAGATATTTATCAATCTATTCAAAGGTTGATTCAATTCATGATAAAGATGTAATTTGTTATCATGTAAAGAATCAATTAACCCATTAATAGTTTTATATAATTGCTCACTTTCCTTTATTAAATCAGGTAAAGTCCCAATTTCTTCGGCTTTATATTTTAAAAATGATACAATTTCATACTCTTGTATGATTTCAGCTAGTTCTGCCGCTTTTAGATAGCTCTTCTTAGCTTTTTTATATGCTTTCTCGTTTAAAAATTGTTCCGCAAGTTTGATTTCCATTGCTAATTTCTCTGGAACATCTTCTCCTAAATCTATTAACTCTCTTGCTTCTTGTAATTTACCATCATCTAACAATTTTTTTGTCTTCTCATTGATAGTATCTATTATGATTGTAGGCTCTTTCAGCTTTTCCATTAGTGATAAAATAGAATGTAATGAGTCTTTCAAAATCTCTTCCATTTTTTTTCTATCACTATCATAGTCTTTTAGTATTTTTTCTTCTATTGTCTCAAATATACTTTTAATAGAAACCATGTCTTCATCTTCTTTGAGTATGAACCCTAAAAAGAGATTTTCTTTCTCAATTGCCGTTGTATTAATCTTATTTGAGAAATATCTAATTTCATCTTTCTGAAATATTGCACTTTCATATTCTTTTTCTATATGTTTCTCAGCAAAATCTTTTAAGATTTCAATTGGTAGTTCTTGTTTGATTAAAAAATATTCAGCTAATATGTTAGGACCAAAAGATTTATCTATCTCATATAGAAAAATTGCTTGAGGTGACATTTTCTTATCTATTTTTATGAATTTTCTAAGTTAATTTGTATTTAATTACTTATTAATAAGTATTTGATTTTAAATTTTTATTTGATCAAAGTATTTGGATAATAATAATATTAATCTAATAGAAGACATAAAGGAGTCAAATATGACCAGCATAGAAGATACCTACTGCGAAGCCTTTGAAGGTCTTGTAGTCCAGCTGATGGTGACTGCTCAAGATACTGAATTTTTATATAGAGCAGTAAATTCTTTTACAGCTCTTCCATCAACTGTTTTTGGGGATGCCGAAGGGGGAATTGTGAAATGGCTTACTGAACGTGAAACTTTAGATGGAAGAATTGGTGCTATTGTACAATTATGGGTCACTGGAGGAGGAAAAAGTTCACGAGCTAAATTTTATGAGCAATTAGGATTAAGATTGAGGCAAGGTATTCTTGTTGTACCTACAACAGCAGTATTTGATTATTTTCCTGAAAAATGCGAGATAAAATTTAACATGATGAATAATGTGGGCCATTGTGGAGATGGTTATGAAGAGATAATTACAAAATTCAACCGTAAACTAATTTCAGTTCCCATTATGATGGGATATGATTTTTTAATAGACGAAGAGATATCTTACTCCAAAGGAGTTATGGGAGGAAATTTATGGTTATTTTGCGATTCTGTGAATAATGGCATCAAAGTAGGACGGGAAGCTGTTAATATTATTGCAGAGATAGATAATGTTTGTACAACTTTTGATGTATGTTCTGCGGGTTCTAAGCCTGAAACTAATTTTCCTGAAATTGGACCCTCGACAAATCATCCTTTTTGTCCAACTTTGAAAGATAAAATTTCTTCCGAAGAATTTAGAGTACCTATAGGTGTGAAATCAATTCCAGAAATAGTGTTTAATGCAGTTGATATAAAAACAATTGAATTAACCATGGTAAAAGTAATTCAAGGTATAATTGATATGGAGGGTTTAATTAAGATTTCTGCTGGAAATTATGGCGGAAAATTAGGAAAGTATAAAATTTATCTTAGAGAAATAGGTCTAAAAGAAAACTATTTCATTTAGAGAAAGTTTTATCATTTATGTAACACACTCTTATCGTCCAGTTTTCTCATCTGCTGAAATTTAGCATTTAAGATATGATCATAATATTTTTCTTTGAATAATTCTTCAATATCATCAAGTGGTAAATCTGCATGCACTCCCCGATCTTCAAGATACTCTCCAAATCTATTTCCATCATTATCGTAAGGGGGAAAAACAGCATCATTTTCACCGTCAAATTCAACCATGGGAAAAAAGTTTCCCTTAATTGCTGTTTGTTTATCAAACGAAGGGGTAAGTTTAAGCCACTTTTTATTAATAAAAAATTCACTATATCCATGATAATACATAACATTTGTTCCCATGAAATCAATAACTTTTTGAGAGACTTTGTGATTTATCAAATCACACAAATGAATTCGAGCTGGTATTCCAACTGCTCGCGCAAACGTAGATAATAAAATTGATTTTGAAACACAAAACCCATTTTTTCTTCGTAAAGTAACACTTGCTCTGAAATTCATTTTAACTGAGGGGTTATAAGTAGACATATTATACTTTATTTCATCTCGTACCCAGTAAAACAAAGCTATTGCTTTCTCTTTCACAGTATCTAACCCATTGATTATTTCAAAAGCTTTGTTATAAACGGGTTTATGATTAAAATCGTAAAAGTAGGTTGGTTTTAAATAATCTTCGAAATGTTCCATAAAGAGGAAAAACATGAATCATTTTAGAATGTTATTACTGAACTTTTTTATCTTAAAAATAGTAATACATTATGAAATATTAATCAAGAACAGATAAAATAATTGTAAATTTACTACCTTTGTTTGCTCCTAATTCTCGTTGAAAAATTTTTTCCTTAACGAAAAATATGAAAGGATTATTTTTGCTAGAAAATTAATAATATAGAAATTAGATTTTTGAAGCAATTAAGTCTATTATATCGATTACAGTAATCTTTTCTTGGAGTTCTGGTTCTAGATCATTATAGGCATCTATAAAATTTCCAATGCAGAAGGGACAGCTAGTAGTTAGAATGTCTGCGCCAGTATTTATCGCTTCCATTATGCGATCTTTTGAAATGTCTAAAGCTAAGGTTGGATATTGACTTTTAACTCCTCCACCAGCACCACAACACCAAGCATTTTTTTTATTCCTTTTCATTTCCACTAATTCAACACCAGGTATTTTAGAAAGAACCTCTCGAGGAATTTGATAAAGATTCATATGGCGACCAAGATGGCAGGGATCATGATATGTAACTACTTGCTTTTCTCCTTGATCTTCCTTAAAAGGGATTTTATCTGATTTCAATAAATCAATTAGAATTTCAGTGATATGTTTCACCTCAAAGGGTAATTCTTCACCAAGAATTTTTGGATAATCTTTCTTTAACGTTCTATAGCACCCCGCACATGCAGAAAATACTGTTTTGGCACCCATTTCACTATAGATATCAACATTATGTCTTATATTCTTCTTAACGGATTCCTCATCGCCAATGCGAATTGCGATGGAGCCACAACACCATTCATCCTTTGAAATTGCTAATTCTATTTGAGATGCATTAAGAATCTTGATCATGCTTCTTAATGTACTTACTTGTCGCAATGGCATCGTACAGCCTCCGAAAAATACCAAATCTGCTTTTTCTTTGATATTTGGAAATTCTTTGATCCACTCGAATTTTTTACTTTCATCTTCACCATAAGGATTTCTCATGGTTTCATTATTCATATAAGCAATCAATTTACTATGTTTTTCCAGAGGTGCAAATCCTGCTTCTACTAAATCTTTTCTTAATGCATTCCACACCTCAACATGATCAATCCATTTGCTCGTAGGAAGGATAATGTATTCATTTTGACTCTGATGACAAACTTCAGTACAATTACCACATTCAGAACATTGATACACATACTCTGCAAGTTCTCGACTTAATGGTATTTTCCCTTCTAAGATGCTTTTAAGGACATTCATACGCCCTCGAGCAAAATAGATCTCAAATCCTTGATCTCCTTTAGCCTCTTTTACAGGACAAGTTAAATATCTGCCCACAGCGGGACGGATGGCGAAGCCACAATCTCCACACCCCATCTGCGAATTAGATTAAATATCTAAATTCTATACAGGACATTATGGCTCGCCATTCCTTTTTTAAGTTTTTTAGCTCTAACATCTTTCTAGAAAATTAATAATGTTTGAAATAATAATGTTGTTACTATTCTCTAATTCTTAAAATTTCAGGTTTTGTTGTTTAAAATATTGTAATTTGAATTGATCGTTGTTTTTACATTTGACCTAAAATTTGACCATTTTCTAATAATTTAACCTATAAAATCCATTTTCAAATTTTATTAATTCCAATTTCATCAGTTTTTCAACTAGCTTATATAAAGATCTTCTTGCTTCTTGATGTTCATCATTAGCTTCAAAAACCCATAGATTTTCTAATCTGTTATCCTGATAATTAAGGTTTATATGGTGAACTTCACTATCTGATTTCAAATATTTACCTTTTTCAAGCGTTCTTTTTGATATACCCCATTCAGGATGAGCAGATAAGTGTTTTTCCATTATATATCTATGTTCAAGCATTATTCTTCGATGGGTATCTTTTTTATTAACAACTGGATTTGAATAACTTTTAGGAACGCGTATCCAAATACGCCCATCAGATTTGTCAATTAATTTGTCTTTTCCCCATTCTTTTTTTCCTTCAATCTGGTGTATCTTTTCTCTCCAATATCTTGCCTTATCGTTGGAGATTTTACAAATCTTTCCCATTTTTGAATCAGATAAATTTAAGTTTGGATCATTATATATCCTTGAAAACCAGTGTTTATGCATATATAACGGATTTTCTTCAGAGCAATCCTTATATGGATTTAGGTCAATAATTATATTCTTAAATTGATTGAATCGTTTAATTACTTTCCAATCATTTGAAATTTCATACCATTTAATTTTTTTAATTACTTCTTTTATATCATTCAAATTAATGTTCTGATAAGATATTGGTTGAAAATTTTTAAATTCCTTGAGTGCTGGATCAGAGTGAAAATTAAGATCAAAGTTTTGATTTAAAGAATATTTTCCATTTGAGAATAAGATACATCCCAACATAATTAGCTCAGAAAAAACTTTTCTTATCGATTTTTCTCCTATTGAATGTGCTTTTTTATTTTCATATATCCATAAATTTTCTATTTTGTTATCTTGGGGATCAAAATTTATATGATGTACTTCACATTCAATTTTGAGGTATTTACCTTTAATTAAATACTTTCTAGATATATCTAACTCTGGGTGATTTGCCAAATATTGTTCCATAATAAAGATATGTTCAAGACGATAAGTTTTTTTTCTACTTGGATTCTTTTTCAATTCAGGATGGTTATAATCATCTGATATTCTGACATAAATTCTCCCACTTCTATTATCAATCCAGCGGCCCTTTCCCCATTTCTCTTTTCCTATGATACCGTGTTTATATCTACGCCAATAATTAGCAGTAAGTTTAGTAATATTACATAATTCTGCTAATTTTTCATCTGTCATATCAAACCTCGTATCATAATAAACACGCTTGACCCATTTTTTATGTTTATATAGGGGGTTGCATTGAGAACATTCCTTATTTGGATCTAATTCAATAATTTTATAATTAGAATACTGATTTTTTCGAAATCTAACTTGCCAACAATTACTCACCTTAGACCAATCAATTTTCTTTAATTTATTCTTAATTACGGAAATTTTATCCTCATTCATATTATCAGAGCATTCTTCAGGCGAGTTATTTAATTTATTAATTAAGACGTTTTCTGAATAAAGTGCTGAGATATCAGATTTAGTAAATTTCGTAGTTAATCCTTCAATATAAAAATCATGATAAGCAGAAAACCTATCAAAAGCTGTTAAGCCTGTTTCTTTTTGTTCTTTACTTTCAAATTTAAATCCAAGAAGACATCGACAAGTTCCAACGTTTAGGATTTGATCATAATTAGTTTTGATTTCTAATAATGTCATATCACGCTTAATTTCTGTTGAATTCATGATCTCATTATGTTTAAGCGCATTTTTTTGCCACTCTTCTAAGAATTTTCTAAGACCTTTTGATAGTGACTGAAGTTTTTGTTGATCATTGAGGATCTCGGAATGGACTCTCAGATGCTTAAGAATCCTTTCATATTGGATAGCAATTTCATCCATTCCATCTTTAATCGCTTTGTTCACAAGATTTGGTTTAATATTTTTACTTATCTTCAATGCTTTAATTTGTTTTTTGGTTAATTGCTTGAGATATACATTCGAAACCGTGTCCATGTAACGCGAAATTATTGATATGCCTCTTCCAATCGTGATACAATATATCCATCCTTCTATAAATGAGTTAATTTCATCGGGAAATTGTTTTTTAATACTCTTGAACAATTCACGAGGAGGAAGTCCTGCTTTATCAAACAAACACGCTAATGCGGCATCCACAAAATCAACAATCCCCTCATCAACATAGACTAAAGGGATGCGATGTTTCTTACATTTAGGTTGCTTACCAAACCCAAGGAACCGCAATTTAAGAGGTTTAACTCGTGTCATGTATTCGCATCCAAAATTTGGACAGATTGCCACTCGATCCTCTCCTATATTTTTCCGTGACACGGGGGTATATACCTTCATGATGTTAATCTCTCCTCAAGTTGTGTTTTTGATCTTATGGGCTTCGTTGGTTCTTTTTCTAAAAGAACCTCCAATTCTCCTTCTAGACGATTGTAGTTTTTTTCAAGCTCTTCATAAAATTTGCTGAATTGTGCATTTAAGCATTTTTTCACCAATGAAGTGTTTTGTGCCAATACCATGATAAATTTGAGGAATTTTGGATGATCGTAAATGCTCTCCTCTGATAAATAGTGAATTAATATGAACAATTTCTCTGTGAGGTCTAAGAGTTTTTGTAATATTGCTTTATTATTGTTAAAAAAAAGAGAGTGAATCCCTTCTTCAACAGTTTGATTTGATTTTTTTACATTTTTAAGCAAAGTAATGAAATCTTTAGCTAAAGATTCGATTTTTTGTTTATGACTAAAAAATTTAGTGTTCACATAATTTTTGATAAGTATGGGACTGGGATGAAATCGATATCTTATCACTTCAGCCTTGTAATTGAAAAAAGTTCGGAGTTGGCGTGAAAGCTCTCTTATCTTTCTTAAGCCTTCAATTTCATACCAATTATTAAAAATTTCATCATATTCTGAATGAATATAGTGTTCTTCAATATAATTCGTCATAATTTATTATTTGAAATCTTTTACTAACTAATTATAACAGTTTTATTTAAAGAACAAAAAATCTCATTAAAGTCAGAATAATAATAAAAAAAGTATTGTAATTGTTTTTTAGTAATTTAGTGTTTTTCACCCCAAAAATTAAATTTACCTCGACTTAAAATCATATTTGGATCAAGAGTTTTTTTGATATTTGTCATTAGGTTATAAAATTCCTCGTTATAAGCACCAATATCGACCATTAATCGAGACATAAAATCACCCATCATATACCACTGAACTCCATGTTTTGTCACTCTTTCTAATAATGATGTCCATAATTTTAAATTGATTTCATCAATTTCTTTATGCGTTTCTCCATCAAACACACTCCAAAAACTAGTAAAGCCACAGGTGATTTCTACATTATTCCCATCAATGAGTAATATCGGACCACTTCCAGTGATTGGACGTGTTTTTGTAATGCTAATTATTTTTTGCATTAAATCATTGTTTTCAATATCCCATTGATCTATATCGTTTAACAAACTGGGATATTGATTGATCGGGGTAAAACATTCAGCAGTTAAAGGTTGCATAGAGGGAAAGATTCCCCATAAATTATGATAAAATTGCCAATGTCCTTGTTCGGTGTAATGCCATTTTGCAATATTTCCATCAGATATTTCAGAACCTAATAATTCAGCTTTATTGTTCATCATTATAGCATCAAGTTGTTTTACTTTTTCTTCTAATTCCTTTTCCGAATTTGCTTCCACTGTATAAAAAAGAATTCCTCTTTTTTTCTTTAAATTTTGCCACATCGGCATGCATTCATATTGTGTAAGAACAGTAACAATTAAGTCCATGATATACATAGCATCATAGACATCAATTCCCTTATTACGTATGTCGTTTAGGATATTTGCGGAAATCTGGCGTTCTTTTCGAGGTAATTGAAAAGATTTATATTCCGCATACTCTGGTCTAGGAAAAACTTGCAGAGTAACTTTTGTTTTAATCCCATATATACCATTATCTCCGCAAAATAATCCTGCTAAATCAGGTCCATTTCCAAATCGGTTAAATGGAAATTTAGAATATCTATTTGCTTGAGATCCTGTCTCTATAATTTCACCCGTAGGTAAAACAACTTCGAGCGATACAAGTTGATTAGTACATGCTCCATATTTTGCACATCCGCCCCCTCCGACCGAGTGATGTGAAATCCCTCCACCTATGCTGGCAGTCATACCAGAACCAGGCCCCATACAACCCGTATAAAGTCCAAAATCGCATAAGTATTCATTTAATTTAGCCCATGAAATCCCTGCTTCAACAGTGACAACTAAATTATCACGATCGAGATTAACAATTTTATTTAAACGTTTTAGATCTAGTACAATTCCTTCATTTCCTATTGGTTTACTCCCACCGAATTCGCAATCACCACCACCTCGGGGTATAACGGGAAGATTCTCCTCATTAGCAACTTTTAGGATTTCAGAAATCTCTATTTCATCTTTAGGTCTAATAACGATATCGGGAATACCTTGTAAAAGAAGATCTACATTTCTAGAATAACTGTGCCTTATAAGGATATCATTTGAAATGTGTTCCTTTTTGACAATTTTTTCTAATTTATGATAGAGTTCGGACATAATTAATAGAATTTTATAAATATCTCAATTATGAAATTTTTTAATTATATTAAATTTTCACGCCAAATATATATAGATTTTTTCTCATTAATGTCAAAATTCTATACAAATTAGGTTTAAGCTTGTTTACCCCAGAAATTATACTTTCCGCTACTTAAAATCATGTTTGGATCAATGGTTTTTTTTATACTTCTCATGAGGTTATAAAATTCTTCGTTATAAGCTCCAATGTCAACCATTAAACGACTTGTAATGTCTCCCATCATGTACCACATTGCTCCATGTTTCGTAACCCGTTCCAATATAGATTTCCATAATTTTAAATTTAATGCTTCAAGCTCAGGATGGTACTCCCCATTAATATAACTACTAAAACTAGTAAATCCACAGGTTAATTCCACAGTATTGCCTTTTAATAAAATTATCGGTCCACTTCCGGTTACAGGTCTCATTCCTGCGATTTTTAAAATGGTCTCCATATCCTCCTTATGCTCAAAATCCCACTGATCTAAATCTTTTAAAATGTTTGGATATGATGCGATAGGAACTTTACATTCAGCGTCCAATGATTCAAATCCAGGAACTAATCCCCATAGATTGTGAGCATACATCCAATGACCTTGTTCTTCATAAAACCACTTTCCAATATTGCCCTCTGAAATTTCTAAACCAAGCGTTTCAGTTTTATTAGTTAAAAATATCTGATCTAATTGCTTGACTTTTTCATTTAATTCTTGTTCCGAATTAGCTTCAATAACATAAAACATAATGCCACGTTTCCTTTTTAAATTTTCCCACATTGGGAAAAAGCCGTTTTGAACACCAACAGAAACTAATAGATCCATAAAAAATATGACATCATAGACATCTATTCCCTTCTCTCGAATTTGGGTAAATATTGCAGACGAAATCTCATTTGACTTTCGAGGCATCAAATAGGTTTTATACGCAGCATATGGGGGTTTTGGAAAAACTTGTAAAGACACTTTTGTTTTAACGCCATATATTCCATTATCTCCGCAAAATAAGCCTGCCAAATCAGGACCATTTCCGAATCGATTAAAAGGAAATTTGGAATATTTGTTCGCTTGAGATCCTGTTTCTATGATTTCACCTGTAGGTAAAACAACTTGTAGTGATACTAATTGATTTGAGCATGATCCATATTTAGCACCACCCCCACCTCCTACTGAATGATGGGATAAGCCTCCTCCTATAGATGCTGTTAAACCCGAGCCAGGACCTAAACAACCCGTATATAACCCATATTGCGATAAGAAATTATTTAAGCTAGACCATGTTATTCCCGCTTCAACAGTAACTACTAAATTATCTTGATCCAGATTAATGATTTTATTCATACGTGTTAAATCTAGAACAATACCTCTATTCCCTATTGGTTTACTGCCTCCAAATTCGCAGTCACCCCCTCCTCGAGGAATCACGGGAATAATCTCTTTATTAGCTATCTTTAAAATTTCCGAGATTTCCTTCTCATCCTTAGGTCTGATAACATAATCAGGTACCCCTTGTAAAACCGGATCGACATTTCTAGAATAGGCATGTCGCATGTAAATACTATCAGAGATATATTCATCAGATACAATTCTTTTTAATTTCTGAAATAAATCCGTCATTTGAGAACTCAAAGTGAAAACAATTAATATAACATTATCTTTAGTACATTTAAAAGTATAACTTTAAATGTGAAATGCTAGAACACCAGAAAAAGTATTATGTTATTATATTTTGTGTAGTAATTTGTATTATTCCAACTTTTTTTGGACTATTTACAAATTTACTGTTCATTAGATTAGTAAATACAATGACCTTATCCTTAATTATTATTGGTGGAGTCCTCTTATTCATTTTAGGGAAAACTTTTGAGAAGTATTTCTATAATCATGAAATTCTGGAATTAATGCGGCACCATGATTTGATTTCAGCACTTATAAACAAAAATAATAATATGGTGTTGCTAGTATTCTTTCCCCTAACGATGATTATGGAAGAATTCATCTTTCGATATTACGCGATAGGAATTTTATTTTATGCATTTAATTTGGAGTTTTATCAGTGTATACTCATATCTAGCATAATTTTTTCCTTGTATCATATTCATTTTTGGTTTAAATTTAAAAATCAGAGAATTATGATTATCTATATGATTTATTCTTTTTTATTCGGGCTTTTAAATGGTTATATACTGTTAACTATAGGACTATTCTTTTGTATTTTAGTTCATTACCTTTTAGCTTTTACTCTCTATATTAATATCGCAAGAAAGATTAGTAACTAAGGTTGGTAATATGGATATATATTTTAGAAATTTAGAGTTAAATGACATTCCAGCGATTCTTGACATCAGTAAGGATATCTGGGAAGGTGATGATTATGTTCCTCATGTTATTCATAATTGGCTTGAAGATAAAAACAGTTTGAATTTTGGAGTGTTTAATGATGCAGAATTGAAGAACCTGATAGGTTTTGGAAGAGTGAAAATCTTTCCAAATAACTTAACATGGTTAGAGGGGGCGCGAGTGAAAAAAGAATTCCAAAAACAAGGTATAGGAAGAGAAATAATGGAATATGCGCTTAATTATTCTAAAAAAATTGGAGCTAAGGTTGTTCAATATGACACATCATCTCGAAATGAAGGATCAATTTCTCTTGCAAGACACTTTGGATTTAAAATGAAAAAAAGCATGGAGAATTTATCATGTAAAAATAAAGAAATAAAAAGAGATGGACTGAAATATACAAAAATGGAGTCAATTTCTTTAAATCAAGCTAAAGAGTTTTATAGTAACATTGAAATTGGTCCGGGTAGCGAGACTTGCATTGGATGGTCTTTCGTACCATTACAATCGTTAGATATTCAAAATTCTACATGGTTTCGAAACAAAAAAGCTATTATACATAAAATAAATATTCAAAGCTCAAATAGTCGAGAATCTCCGGATAACGATGAAATATGGTTAATTGCTTATGGTCAGGCTAAAGAAGCTTTCAATTTAATTCAAAATGCAATATTGGAACAAAAAAATATTCAAAAAGTTAAAGAGATAGACATTTTTTGTCAACCTGATGTTGTTCCCAAAATAAAAAAGATCGGGTTCTCCTATTGGGATAATAAACCTGTTCAAGTAATCCTTTTTGAGAAGACATTGGATGAGTTTTAACATCAAAATATATATAATAAATTAAAAAACTCAAACAATCTACTCTTTTAAAATTTTTTTATCCCTCATTAGTGTGACTTATAAAATTTAATTAAGTAATTATTATGAGTAAAGTCAGTATCGCAACCCTTCCCCTTCACAGAAGTAAAGCTCCAATGTGGTTAATAAAAAGGATGAATCTTTTAGGTAAACCCATTTTTGATATCTTGTATGAAATAGAAGGAGCAAAAGGGATAATCAAAAGACTTTCTGATACATTTTGGTTTCAAGGA
>Ga0307433_1000462_pt1 | contig 31508 bp, 32 predicted proteins | sample SalMarWE160210MG_FD_202166 | JGI IMG/M metagenome (GOLD analysis project Ga0307433, IMG submission 202166) | Salt marsh sediment microbial communities from the Plum Island Ecosystem LTER, Massachusetts, United States - WE1603-210 | ecosystem: Environmental > Aquatic > Marine > Intertidal zone >... | reverse complement strand
TCCTGCTTATCTCCTCTCTCTCTTCAAAAGTTAACCTCCTGTACTTCGGCTCCTTCATAATCTAATCGCCTCCTGATCTTTTTATACATTATTATAATTTGTTGCGTTAGATTTTTGAACGTGCCTAGGCTATCAGTATTCAGTTCTCAACACTCAGAACCCCGAGCCCAATACCAAGAAAAGGAAACCGCAGATGGACGCAGATAGATACTAATAAAAAACACTCACCACTAAATCCTATATCCTATATCCTATATCCTAACCCCTGAATTGGACACAGATACACGCAGACTTAGTTAAATGGTTGAGTAGTTGAGTCGTTGATCAGGAAAAACTCAATGAACCCTACGAACTCAACGAACTCAATAAACCCGGAACATTCCACGATAGTCCTATCATACCCACCGACAAACTGTCCAACCATCGACTTGACATACTTAGAATGGTTTATATACTATTTGATATGAAACTGGGTAAGAGAATAACACTAAAGGATTTCGAGAAGATTGTTCTAAGAAAAGAACCAATAGAGATACCCTCTGAATCGTGGGAGAATGTAAAAAGAGCGAATAAAATCTTAAAAACCTTCCTGAAAGGAGGTAAACCCTATTACGGAATTAACACAGGATTCGGAAAGCTCTCAAATACAAGCATTAAAAAAGAAGAAATAAATAAACTGCAACAGAATCTAATCCTCAGTCATGCTTCTGGATTAGGGAATGATTTACCATCAGAGGTTGTAAAAGGCGCAATGTTGCTCCGACTGCTCTGCTTCCTAAAGGGTAGGAGCGGAGTACGAGAAGAAATCCCAAAAATCCTCTATCTAATGCTCAAAAAGGGGGTTATACCAGCAGTTCCAGAAAAAGGCTCTGTTGGAGCCTCCGGGGACCTTGCTCCTTCGGCTCATTTAGCCCTGGTGATTCTAGGTAAAGGTTTTGCTTACCTTGAAGGTAAAAGGATGAGTGGTAGTAAGGCATTAAGGAAAAGTGGATTAAAACCAATTAATCTGGAGGCAAAAGAAGGATTATCACTTATAAATGGGACACAGTTTATGACTTCCATTGCTGCTCTTTCATTGATTCGAATAAAGAAAATAATCGAATATGCCGACTATATTGCTGCAGCAAGTATTGAATGTATTGGCGGGCGAAGGGAACCTTTTCAACCTGAGATTCATAGAGTTAGACCCTATAGAGGACAGATAAATTCCGCTCATAATATATTAAACTTGTTGAAAAAAAGCAAAATGAAAAAAAACCAAAGGGTTCAGGACCCTTATTCCTTTAGATGTTCTCCACAGGTTCATGGGGCAATAAGGGATGTTATATCATTTTGCAGTGAAATAGTTGAAATAGAAATGAATTCTGTAACCGATAATCCCCTTTTATTTGAAGATAAAGTCTTATCAGGAGGCAATTTCCATGGTGAACCGGTCGCATTTGCGATTGACTTTATGAAGATAGCACTGACAGAATTATCTTCAATATCGGAACGAAGAACAGCACATCTTATGGATTCAGAGATTACAAATTTGCCAAACTTCTTAACAGATAATCCTGGAATAAATTCGGGTTATATGATACCCCATACCACTTCTGCCTCTCTTGTATCGCGAAATAAAACCCTATCAACTCCTTCTGTAATCGATTCTATCCCCACCTCGCTCAACCAAGAAGACCATGTCTCAATGGGTATGAATGGGGCTCTTTCTTTACTCGAGGTCACTCTGAACACTTCATATGTCATAGCAATTGAATTGATATCTGCTACCCAGGGATTAAGAATGAAAGGCCTCGATAAGCTTTCACCTCCCCTAAGGAAATTCCTGAAACCTATTTTAGATACCGTCCCACCCTATACAGAGGACCGTGAGCACTACAGGGATATCGAAGGTGTAAAAGATTTAATATTAGAGGGAACATTATGAAAATGGAATCTCCATTGATTTTAATGGGGATTTTTCTGATAATTGCAGGGATCTTAATAATACTATTTGCAAAACTTCCCTTTTTGGCCAAATTCCCGGGCAATATCCAACTAAGAAGGGATAATTTCATCCTCATTTTCCCTATCACCTTGTGCATTATAATCTCAATAACCCTAACATTCATCTTAAATTTAGTTATGAGGAAATGATGGGAGTTGATTCCCTTGTAATTATACCCACCTATAATGAAAAAGAGAACATCAAAGAAATTATTAAAGAAGTACTACATCAAGGAGATGAATTCGAGATACTTATCGTAGATGATAATTCACCTGATAAAACAGGAAATATAGTACGCGGAATATCCAAGAAAGACCAAAGGGTCCATCTCATAGAACGCAGGGACAAATTAGGACTTGGAACTGCGTATATAGAAGGCTTTAAGTATGCCCTGGAAAATGATTATGAATTCATTTATGAGATGGATGCTGATTTCTCGCACGATCCTTCCGTTCTTCCTGTCTTAAGAAAATATCTGAAAGAAGAAGGCTTTGATCTGGCAATAGGTTCTAGATATAAAGATGGGGTTAATGTAGTAAACTGGCCAATGTCAAGATTAGTATTGAGCTACTGTGCAAATTTCTTTGCAAAAACTATTACGGGAGCACCCATTTCTGATCTGACCAGTGGATTCAAGGGATTTAGAAGAAAAGTATTAGAATCCTTAAACTTTGATATAATTAAGGCTGATGGGTACGGATTCCAGATAGAAGTTCATTTCTATTCCTACCGGAAGAACTTCAGAATTAAGGAGGTGCCAATTATATTCATCGATAGAAGATCAGGCCATTCCAAAATGTCGAAAAAAATTGTATGGGAGGCCTTCTGGATCGTCTGGGGGCTAGGATTCCGAAGATTATTTAGAGCATTATGAGAATAATTATAAGGACAGCAAATCACAATACGATCAATACACAATAACCCGTCTTAAAATAACTATTTTCTTTCCGCTCTGTGAATTAAAACCAGTTAGGTTACTAATAGTGAAATATAACAATTAGATAGGCTTCGGTTAAGTGAGGAACTCGTGAGGTTGAAGCGGGCTAAACCTGAAAGTTAGGAATTAATAAAAAGGTCTTGCATAAGCCCGAATTTGTGATAAAATAGGCAAGGAAAAAGAGGAAACCTAATAGAAAAATAAACTATCAGATTTCTTAATTTATTAAGTCATTTTAAAAGAGGAGTTAAGCAATGAAAGTTACCATTGAAGAAACGCCAATAAAAGATGTAGTTGTCGTTGTTTCGGAAATTTCCAAAGACAAAAGAGGTTTTTTTTCCGAGGTCTACAAAAAGGATCAATTTGAGGAATTAGGTTTACCAGGTAACTTTGTTCAGTTAAATCACTCTGGTTCAGTAAAGGGTGTCATAAGAGGACTTCATTTTCAATGGGAACCACCCATGGGAAAATTAATGAGAGTCACACGAGGAAAAGCATTCCTGGTTGCAGTGGATATAAGAAAAGGCTCCCCAACACTCAGTGATTGGTTTGGAATAGAAGCTTCTGCTGAAAATAGAATACAAATGTGGGCACCCGCGGGTTTTGGGAGAGGGTTTTACGTATTATCAGACTACGCTGAAATCCAATACTTATGCACTGGTATATATAACAACAAATGTGAATCAGGGATTCTATGGAACGACCCTGAAATTGGAATAGAATGGCCGGTTAAGAATCCAATCTTATCAGATAAAGATAGAAATGCGCAAATCTTGTCAGAGTGGCTCAAAAAAGAGGAATCAAATTATTTTATTTTTTAAATCTTTGTTTTATCATTATAAAACGGAGGTTAATTTAAATGAAAATTATAGTTGCTGGTGAAACTGAATATTGGAAGAGTTTTCGTTTTAGATTATTCAATGTAATATGAAACTCACTATAGGGATAGTGAATTATAATACAAAAGTTGACCTAAAAGAATGTCTTACTTCAATAAATGAAAATGCGAAAGGTCTTGAGTACTCTATAATAGTGGTGGATAATAATTCAACCGATGGGAGTCAAGAGTTCCTTAAAAGCTTAAATGGAAAAACGTTCAGTTTTATTATTTTGAATAAAGAGAATAAGGGTTTTGGAAGTGCCTGTAACCAGATTGCACAAAAAACTCGCACTCCTTATCTTTTATTTCTTAATCCTGATGTACTGGTCACTAAGGGGTCCATTGAAAGATTGAACTCTTTCATGAAAGAACATCCTGAGGTTGCACTTGCTACCGGCAAATTACTAAATCTAAATGGCACGCTACAACTCTCCTGCAGACGATTTCCCACAATCCTTCGAGCCCTTTTCGGAAGGGCTTCCCTATCTCGAAAATTGTTCCCTGATAATCCTATAACCAGGAATTATATGCTCACTGAGCTTGATTACAATAGTATCCAGTACCCGGATTGGATAAGAGGGGCAGTTATGCTGGTAAAAACCAAGTTGTTCAGTAAAGTAAGGGGCTTTGACGAACAATTTTTTCTATATCTTGAAGATACGGATCTTTGTCTCAGGTTTCGCAAGAAGGGATACGAAATTGCATATGTTTCAGATGCCGTTTTTTATCACAAATTGGGTGGGAGCACAAAAAAGAAAGCATTAGAGACACAACTTATTCACAATATTTCTATGTTCTACTACATCGAAAAGAATCTTGGTTATAACCAATTATCTTTATTCCTGATACGAATGGCACTATCTTTCAGATTATCACTGCTATTCGGGGTCTGGATAATTAAGAGGATGAAAGAATGATTCAACAAAGAAAGAGTTTTAGCAGGTGGTTGATTACACTTATTGACATTTTGATAATAATATTTACCTACTGGCTGGCTGTTCTCATAAGGATATATTTTGATCCCTCATACAACCAGATGGCAAACTGGTACTTTCCCCTTTACATAAGAATATTCCCTCTATTCCTTGTAACCTTTATACCCATTATGATATTTAATAATTCCATCTTAGAGACTTTTCCAGTAGATAAATATAGGTTTTATACCAGAAGTATTACCTCCCTTTTCACTGCACTATTAATCTCGATTGCGCTTCTGTTCTATTTCAAGTTATTCAATCAGAGCCGAATAGCTCTATCCCTATTCTTTATCATGTCATGCATATTCATGCTATTGTCACGGGAATTTATCTCTAAGAATAAGGGAAATACTATAAGAACACTCGTTCTTGGTACCCTGGATGAAGCAAAAGTTATACAGGATTTTTTCTCCCTTCACGCCTTCTTCAGGATTGAGGTCCTGGATGTATTGGAGAAAACTGATATGAATCTCCAGCAAAGGCTCAAAAACGAAGCATTTGACTGGGTAATAATCACCAGGGAATCCTTTAAAGCCTATATTTCAATCTGTGAAAACCTTGGCATAACGGTTTCGTACTACCTTAAAGAGGATTTTAGCGACATTTCCCCATTCGTGAGTATTGAGAACACCTTTACATCGCCGATAATCACGTTTCACCCGACGTCAACACAATATATACAACTTTTTATTAAATACACACTCGACCGTGTCATCTCGCCTATTCTATTAATCTGCTTTTTTCCTCTTTACGTTGTAATACCTATCTTAATAAAGTTTGATTCCCGGGGTCCAGTTATATATAAACACAAACGGGCTGGTCTCAACGGGAGAAGATTTGAAATGCTCAAATTTCGCACAATGTTTAAGAATGCTGATGAAACAAAGCTCTCTCTCGTGGAAAAGAATGAAATGGAAAAGGTTGTATTTAAAATTAAAAAAGACCCAAGGATTACAAAAGTTGGAAAGATATTGCGAAGGTTTAGTCTTGACGAACTCCCTCAACTGATAAATGTTCTAAAGGGAGAAATGTCACTGGTTGGACCAAGGCCTCCTCTATCGGAAGAAATAAATAAATATGAAGGATGGGAAAGAAGGAGATTATCAATGAAACCTGGATTAACCTGCCTTTGGCAGATTAGTGGTCGCAGTGAAATAGGCTTTGAGAAATGGATGGAACTTGACCTTGAATACATTGATAACTGGTCTCCCGGCCTCGACATTAATATATTAATCAAAACAATCCCTGCAGTATTATCAGGAAGAGGGGCCTATTGATGGGTCTTATTTTCCTCCTCGTATTTTCGACCCAGGCCCTGGATGAACTCGATAGGGCAAGAGATTCCTATCTTATACCTCTTAAATTAGAGCCAGCATATGTTGATAAAGGAGAATCCTACCTGAATCTTTCAGTTATAGACATCAGGATAGGCAAGTTAGAAACAGCCCTGAGAGAAGCAAGGATGGCAGGGTTTTACGGACGGGTAAGCGAATCCCATTACCTCCAGGGAGTTATCTATTACCTACGGGGAAATACAGAAAAAGCCATTTCCCACTTTGAAAAGATTAAAAGATGGCAATATCCCTATTTCCTTCAACAGATGTATGACTTTTCGCCTCTGAAAATAGATACACTATTAACAAATAAAATGATACCTGATTCGTTACGTTTTTATTTGATTTTCTATGAAACCGACACAACTAAAATAAGAAACCTGATTAATAATTCAAAACTCCCTGCCTGGCAAAAATGCCTTGGGGAAGGGTATCTTGCATATAAAAGCAGGCAATTTGAAAAAGCATTAAGTCTTTTCCTGGAATCTTATAGGGAAAAACCATCTGATTATACAGGCGTATGCATTCTTGCATCACAGTATTGGCTCGGAGAACTGGATAGTATTCTTTCTTTTCAGAGGAAATATTCTATTATTTCTCCTCTTGCTACATATCTCAAAGCAGAGGTGCTCTATTATAAGGATAGTATAGGCCTGGCAACAGAACTTTTTCTCTCTGATACAAATTCCACTTACAGAATACACTCTCTCTTTGGAGCAGCCTGGGGTAAGTATAGATTGGAAAATTATTCCGAGAGTGTAGATCTATTCCAGCAATTCCTAAATATATACAAAGAGGGAGAATTAAGGCAGTACGCATTATACCGCCTGGCCCGTGCGTTATTAAAGCAGGGAAAACTGTCAAGCCTTGAGTATTTTGAAAAGATTGTAGGCGAATATCCTGATTCACCTATTATGAACGATACTTATCTCCTCCTTGGAAGGATACATTTCCTACTCAACCATCTAAAGGAAGCAACCTACTGGTTTAAACGACTTCTCTCAGAATATCCTGATTCCAGATGGATTCCCTATTCGTATAGGTACTTAGGGATAATTGCTACAAAGAAAGATGAATTTGGGGAGGCACTTAATTGCTACCTCTCGATACTATCATTAGGAAGTGTATCAGAAGAGTTAATAGATGAAGCACATTACAGAATCGAGGAAACCAAATGGAAAATGGGGAAATATCCAACAAGACTAAATATGTTCAAGGCATTCATCAGTAAGTATCCAGAAAGTCCAAGGACCCCCTCTCTAATACTCAGGATAGGGAGTTACTATAAAGCAGCTGCCAGATACAAAAAGGCAGAAAGTTACTTTAAAAAAGCAATAGAGGATTACCCTAATTCTGAAGAAGCGGATGAAGCTGTTCTTACCCTTGGGAAAGTTTACCTGTCAATGGGCGAAGCTGAAAAATCAATAAAATTGCTTGAGGAATCGCTCCAGAAAAGAACTTCCAGGAAAGAAGAGATGCATCTTGAACTTGGTAACATATATTACGATATGGAAGACCTTGAAAAGGCAATTCAACATTACAGGGAGATATTCTCTCCCAGTCTTTTACCTTATGCTAAGTACCAGATTGGCTTAATATATTTTGAACTTGGTCTATTCAAGGAAGCGAGGATACCTTTACGGAACATCATAGATGAATTTCCTGACTCTAAATTTCTTAGCAGCGCTTACCTTTTACTTGCAAAGACATTCATGCGTGAGGGTTCTCTTGAAGAAGCAATTTATGTGGTGGATCAAGGAACAAACAAATTATCAGGCAAGATGAAAATCTCTTTACTTCAACTGAAGGCCAAAATATACTGTCAGATGCATAAAACAGAAGCACTGAATATTTATTTAAAAACTGCGGAAATGATGGGTGAAGATATAAATGGAGCAATTAAAATTCTAAAAGAAGGCCTGAAGTGCGCAGAACTTCTTAATGAAACCGAAAAAATTGAATATTTTCAAAACCTTATTGAGGTCCTCGAAACCCATGAAGAAAGTGATTAGAACACAAATAAATAAATGACAACTATTTATTAAGGGTTCAAGGTTAGTAATTTTGAATGTTAAATTTTAAATTATAAATTATCAACAGTTGTTAGCTTTCAGCAATCAGCTACTTAACAAGGGTTTAATAAATTACGGAATTAGGAATGTGGATTGCGGACTTATTATAAATTAAACCTTGACAAAAAATGATTACAGTATATGTTTTGTCCAGTTGGGGCCGTAGTTCAGTTTGGTTAGAACGCTGGCCTGTCAAGCCAGAGGTCGCGAGTTCAAGTCTCGTCGGTCCCGTTTTCTTTCTTGACAATTATATTCTTCCTACTATAATAGAATTATAAGACTCACAAGTACACAGAAGACAACAAGGGAGTACACGAGTTAAATTAATAAGTGAAAATATACATTAGAAAATACCTCTCCTGTCTCTGTGGCGAAAAATTAAAAAAGGAGGTAAATTGAAACTGAAAACTATCATCTTATCAGTTGTATTAATCCTTGTGGTAATATTTGCAATTGGGAATAGGGATACAATGACTCTATGGTTTTTTGGGCATTTTGAATCCCCAAAAATTGTTATTATATTCATCAGTTTAATAGTGGGTTTCTTTGCAGGTATATTCCTGCGGAGCTTGAAGCGAGAAGAAAAGAAAAAAGAGACACCAAGAAAAGAGGAAACAACCCCAAAGAAAGATACCGGAAAGAAGAGAAAAAAGACTAAAAGAGTGGATAAAGAGGAATAAAATATAATAATTAAGGGTTCAAGAATTCACTTTTTTAGACTTTCGGGCTCTATTCTATCTATTTATTATACTTATTGACAAAAAGCGACAAGCCTTTAAATTGTTCATATGAAGGTAGCGTTTCTAACGCTTGGATGTAAGCTCAATCAGTACTATACAGATTGTATAGTACAAAAACATATAGAAGAAGGGGACAAGATAATCCCACTTGTAGATAATCCAGATATTGCTTATATTAATACTTGTTCGGTAACCACACATGCTGGACATGAATCGAGGAAGTTATTCAGAAAAGCAAAGAGATACGCAAAAGAAACAAGGATAATGGGATGTCATGCCAAACTTTTCCCAGAGGATTTCAAAGATACTATTCGTATTGACGAATCTGGATGGCTTGAACACTTCCCTCTGCCACACCAGAGGAGAAAACGTGCTTATCTGCCAATTCAGGGAGGATGCAATGATTTCTGCACCTACTGTATTGTTCCATACGCCCGGGGGAAGAACTTTTCGCTTCCAAAAGACTTAATAATCAGATCTTTAAAGAAAAGAATCTCGGAAGGTTATAAAGAAGTTATTCCCACAGGAATACATATCGGAAGCTATGCATATGAGGGTATGGATTTAACTTCTTTGTTAAAAGAGTTATTGCAATTCGATATCAGAATACGACTTACTTCCATAAGACCTGATGTGATAGACAGGGAATTCCTTCAATTATTTCAGCATAAAAACCTCATGCCTCACATCCATCTTTCTCAGCAAAGTGGGGACAATTTGATACTTAAAAGAATGGGAAGAAATTACACCAGGGAAAAAACTCTATGGATTACAGAGGAACTACGAAAGATAAGAGAAAACATCCGCATAGCAGGGGATTTCATTGTGGGTTTTCCAGGAGAAAGGGATGAGGAGTTCCAAAATAGCATTAGTCTTATCAAAAAAGCCTATTTTTCGCACTTACATGTATTTCGCTATTCAAAAAGACCTTATACCCTGGCGTCATTATATCCTGATCACATAGAAGAAAAAATAAAGAAGGAAAGAAGTAACATTCTCATAAATTTAGCAAAAAAACAACGGGCAAATTTTATAAAAGAGCAAATCGGAAAAGAATATTATGTTATTACCGAAAATAAAAGTCGATTTGGAAATACCTGGAGTACAGGTATCACTCCCAATTATATCAAGGTTCATTTCCAAAAAGATGGAAAAACAGGGGAGTTCATTCCGGTTCGAATCAAAGATTTTAAAGAAGGATATGTCTATGGAGAAGTTAGAAAATAAGTTCTATATACGGACATATGGTTGCCAGATGAACAAGTATGACTCCGATATAATTAAAGCCCTTCTATTAAAGGAGAATTTTAAGGAGGTATCTACCCCAGAAGAAGCAGATTACATCTTTATCAATACCTGTGCTGTTCGGGAACACGCAGAGAAAAGAGCTATAGGCAGATTGAACTCCTTAAAGAGTTTAAAGAAGAACAAACCAGAAACCATTGTTGGAGTAGTGGGGTGCATGGCAAAAAACCACCCCGATCTCATCCACCATTCAGTTGTTGATTTCCTGGCTCCTCCTGATTCTTACAGGAATTTAGCAAAATGGGCAATAGCAAAAAAATCGGGATATATCCCTGAGGGCAAGAATGAGCAATATTCTGATATATTTATCTATCCTAATAAAATAAGCAGTTATCTCTCAATAACGAGGGGTTGCAACTATTTTTGTTCTTATTGTATCGTTCCATACACCCGTGGATTGATCCGTTCAAGACCACCGAACAACATACTCAAAGAAGCAGAATGGCTGATCGACGGAGGGACAAGAGAATTGACTCTCCTTGGACAGAATATTAATGCCTATTATTATAAGGGAGTTGATTTTCCTGAAATATTAAAGAGAGTTGCCAACTTAAAAGGATTAAAACGTCTAAATTTCCTGACATCACATCCAAAAGATATACCCGATAACCTCTTTTCAGTTATGGCAGAACACAACAATGTAACAAATTACCTCCACCTACCACTTCAGTCGGGAAAAGACAGTATTCTCACCCGGATGAATAGGGGCTATACCTTAAAGGATTATTTGAGAATTATTGATAAAGCAAGACACCTTTTGGACGATCTTTATCTCTCAACCGATATTATCGTGGGTTTTCCCGGAGAAAAAGAAGAAGATTTTAAAGAGACTTTAAAGGCAGTAGAGAGGATACGCTTTGACCAATCTTATATGTTTGCCTATTCTGATAGGAAGGGCACGCTTGCCGCTCTATTAAAGGATAAAGTAGATGAAAGAATCAAAAAGGACCGTCTGCGTCGTCTGATAGAGATTCAAAACAGTATAACAATGGAAAAAGCGAGCGCTTTTAAGGGGAAGAAGATGGAAGTCTTAATAATGGGTGAAGCAAAAAAGGGTGGAAAAATTGGGGAAAATAGAAGCGGGAGAATAATTATTATAAATGGGGTTGCAAAAATTGGATCTACATATATTGTCAAGATAAATAGAATCAATGGTCGAGTTCCCATTGGGGAAATCGAAAAGGAGGTTTAAATGACATTTTTAGTTGCTCTGATATCAGGAATTATTATTATTATTGGTATAATCATAGGTACGCAGAACGGAAATACTCTGGTTACCTTCTACCTGCTAAAATGGAGATTCGAAGATATTTCGCTAACTCTATTACTTATTGAAAGCTTGCTCGGAGGCATTGTTATAGCAGTAATTATTGCAGGGATAAATCAGATAAAATTGCGACTTCAGATGCACTCCCTCATAAAGGAGAATAAAAGCCTTGGGAAGGAAATTAAAGCTTTAAAGAATATGCCCTTTGAAGAAGAAGAGGAAAGGGAAGAAGAAATAGTAGAAAAGGAAGAAAAAGAAGAGGTATTAGAATAATGGTCTACCTTGTCGGTATACTCATTTTCTTTATTCTCTTAATACTTGGGCTTTCCCTTTTTAGGATTCCTAAAAAGAAGATATATCCAGCGAAATATATAAAGGGCCTTGAAACAATGGTTGATGGAAAAACAGATGAGGCAATCGACATACTTAAAAACTTGGTTGAAAAAGATACATCGAATACGGGAGCCTACCTTCGTTTAGGAAACTTGCTAAGAGAAAAGGGACTTATTAGTTCCGCTATAAAGATACATAAGAACCTATCTGTGAATCCCGAATTATCTGCAAGCGAAAAGGAAGAGGTCAATAAGGCCTTAGTAAAAGATTATCTTGAATCCAAGGAATGGAGGAAAGCACTACCAATTTATGAGCCTTTATACAAAAAGAACCCGAAAGATAAAGAACTTGCTATTGGTTTGCTCCTGTTGTACGAAAAGCAAGAGAAATGGGATAATGCTTATAATATAGCAAAAAAAATATATACAAAGGGAAAGAGTCTTGCAAATTATGCCACTCATATAGCCTCTCTACTTATCGGAAGGGATAACCAGAAAGCGAGGAAATTTATCAACTTTGGGTTAAAGGCAAACATATCATATGCACATTTTTTATATGGAAAGTTGCTGATTGAAGATGGAAAAGAGAACAACGGTATCGAACATCTTGAGAAAAGCATTTCTATTGACCCGGAACGGGCGTATCTATACCTCCCCTTACTTGAAGAGTATATGTTTAAGAGAGGTGAATTCAGCATACTCGAACCATATCTGAAGAATCTTGTCTCGGAGAATCCTGAAAACTGGGAAATTCTCAATTCTTATATATCCATCCTCAAGAAAAAGGGAGATAGAGACAGAGTAGAAAAAATCCTTGATGAGGCTATTCCAAATCTCAATATAGACAGTCCAGAGGCACTTGGATCAATAGCATCTGCATATAGTGGAGTAGATACCGATAAGATGAGTGAATATGTATTAAAAATGCAGCGCCTTTTAACAAAAACTAAACGGTTTAAGTGTTCGGAGTGTGGCAATGAATTCAAAGAGTTCAGCTGGAAATGTTCTTCTTGTGGTTCTCTTGGGACTATCCATCGGGTGTGGAATTAATAATCCAGAACCTGTTCCTGGAACTATCCTGGGCTCAGGACTTATAGAAGTTCCAAGTTATGAGTTTAGAGACTATTATTTTTCTACAGGAGGGGAATCTTACGGTTATATAGAGTTCTCGTATGAGAAACATTCCACCTGGGAAAAAGTCGAAATATCTGCTCCCTATGGAATTCAATTTGACACTGGTAATACGGCTCCTGCAACCGGTTATGGGTTGTTTCCTCTGGATGTTAAACTTTCCTCTTCTTATTTCTTTATGCCTGATTCCACACATTATGGATATCTTGAGATAATCAGTCACTCCACCAATTCATCCGCCACTATTGGTTTTGACTGGATAATTCAAACAGAACCGGGCAATAGAGAATTTTACTGATGAAACTACTTTTTATTCTACTTTTAATAAGTAGCACGCCAGAGGCCGTAAGAATAAAATACCACAAAGCCATAAGAACCGAGAATCCTCTTGAAGCTATAGAATATTATCGTCAGATAATCAATGATGCACCCAAAACCTCCTATGCTGATTCGTCCCTATTTAGAATTGGAATGTTTTATTATCTCATAGGCGACTATGACCAGACGATCAGCTCTCTGGAAATCATTTATAATAAAGGTTTTAAATCCTCCCTCTATAGGAAGGCTTGTTATTGGTTAGAGATGAGTTGGGAGAATTTGGGAGATACCACTAAAGCTTTAGAATTTGCTAAAATAGTTGAGAACTTAAAAGAAACAAAATCCATCAAAACTGACACTCTATTTAAATCTGAGAAAACAACAGTTAGCAATCAAGCGGCTTTATATACTGTTCAGTTAGGGGCCTATCGTGATAGGGAATGGGCTGATTTATTCCTCGAACGATTAAAAGAACATAATTTAGAATCTTATGTTATTGTGAAAGGTGAATATATACGGATCTGTTCAGGTAAATTCTCCACCAGAGCAGAAGCGGAAAGCTGGCTCATAGAACTTAATAATAGTGGATTTGACGGTTGGATTATCGAAGATAAACCTTGACCCCACTCCTTAAACAATATCTCGATATAAAAAAAGAATATAACGACGCAGTACTATTTTTTCATATCGGGGATTTCTATGAAACTTTTTACGACGATGCAAAAATCACCTCTAAAACACTTGATATCACACTAACATCAAAACCAATGGGTGAGGGGCTAAGAGTCCCTCTTGCCGGTATTCCAATAAAGGCAGCAAATACTTATATAGACAAACTTGTGAAGGCTGGAAACAAAGTAGCCATTTGTGAGCAGACAGAAGACCCAAGGGTATCAAAGGGTCTTGTAAAAAGAGAGGTAGTTGAACTAATAACATCAGGAACAGTAATGCGTCCTTCCCTTCTCGAGGAAAAGGATAATAATTATCTTGCCGCTGTTATTAAGTCAGGAAATATATATGGAATTGCTTTTTCTGATATTTCCACTGGAGAATTCCAGGCAGGAGAAGTCAAAGATATCCAGGATGAACTAATCAGACTCGCCCCGAGGGAAATAATAATACCTGAAGGTATGGATATACCATTACCCAATGAAACACCAACAACAAAACTGGAAGCATATAAATTCGAGATAGAATATGCTTTAAACACCATAAAAGAACACTTTGGCGTCATCACTACTGATGGCTTCGGACTCATAGAAGATTCTCCGGGTATAATGTCCGCTGGAGCACTTCTCTCCTATTTTTACGAAAATCAGAAAAGGGCTTTAAAACATATAAGTAAAATGTCCTTATTCAGCCCTCTAAGTAGTATGTTCCTTGATGCAGCAACAATCAGAAATTTAGAGATAACTCAAAAAATGGGTGGGAAAAAGAAAGGTTCATTACTCTATACAATAGATAGAACCATCACACCCATGGGTGGACGCCTTTTGAAAAAATGGATACTCTACCCTCTGATTGATATAGAAAAAATTAAAGAACGGCACGACGGTCTAGACGAATTAATATATAGAAGAGATAAGTTAAAACAAATCAGGGAAACTCTAAAAGAAGTTTATGATATTGAACGCATTACTGGACGTATATCTACAGACAGGGTTACTCCGAGAGAGCTCTTATCCCTGAAATATTCCCTCGTCGCCTCAAATAAATTAAAACGCATTCTCCATGACATCAACTCATCAATATTCGAGAAACAGGGTAATAAAATTAAAGAAATGGATAGGGTTATAAAATTCATAGACGAATCTATTATTCCGGATCCACCGGTTAAGATAACTGAAGGCGGTATATTTAAAGAAGGATACAACAAAGAGCTGGATAGAGTAAGAAATATTGCATCGCAGGGGAAAAAATGGGTCGTAAATTACGAGAAAGAACAGAAGAAAAGAACGGGTATTGATTCACTTAAAACCGGATATAATTCAGTTTTCGGATATTATATCGAGGTTACTAAAGCAAACCTCAACAAAGTCCCTCCGAATTATATAAAGAAACAAACATTAACTAATTCTGAAAGATTTATAACCGAGGAATTAAAAGAATTTGAGTCAGAAATACTCTCTTCAGAAGGCAAACAAAAGGAGATAGAATATACCCTCTTTAAGGATTTACAAAAGGAACTCCAAAACTACATGAACGATCTTGAATCAATAGCAGATGCCATAGCCGTAATTGATATTATATGCGGATTCACGGAATTTGCTTTGAAAAATAATTACAATCGACCAGAAATAAATAGCGATAAAGGAATCTATATAAAGGATGGAAGACATCCAGTAGTAGAAATTCTATTGCCAAACCATGAGTTTATACCAAATGATACTGAATTAACAGAGAGTGAACGAATTGTAATACTTACGGGTCCCAATATGGCAGGCAAATCAACCTACCTCCGACAGATAGCCGAGATAGTATTACTCGCACAGATAGGTTCTTATGTGCCAGCCGATGAATCAAAAATCGGCATAATCGATAGGATATTTACCCGGATTGGAGCCTCCGACGATCTCACCCGAGGAGTCTCAACCTTTTTAGCGGAAATGAATGAAACTGCCAATATTCTTAACAATGTTACGAGTAGAAGTCTTGTTCTCCTGGATGAGATTGGAAGGGGAACAAGTACTTATGATGGACTCGCAATTGCCTGGTCTGTTGTCGAATACCTCCACTCCCTACCAGAACCCCCCCTGGTTCTTTTTGCCACTCATTACCATGAACTAACAGAATTAGAAGAGTTTTATGGAGAAGTGGTCAATTACAATGTAGCAGTAAGGGAAACTGAGGATGAAGTAATATTTGAAAGAAATGTGAAAAGAGGGTCTTCTGATAGGAGTTATGGTGTTGAGGTTGCAAGACTTGCTGGTCTGCCAAAGGTGGTTATAGAAAGAGCAAAGGAACTTCTTGAAGACCTTAAAGAAGATGAAAGAATAATAAGAAAACATCCACCAAGACAAAGACAATTAGAACTATTCGATAAAAATACCATACTCCTGGAAAAGATTCGCTCTCTTGACCCGGAAGGTATAACCCCGCTGGATGCTATCAATTTCCTGTATGAATTGAAAAAACTTATGAGAATAGCTAAATAAATACTTTAGTTTTACTTATATAATCACCTGATAACCAATAAGTAGGCATATTGAAGTTCTATCTAGGTGTTAATACTACCAGAGCTATGCCCAGACCCTTGGTGTGGGATATTGAAAGGTTTATTTCATATTTCTTGATTTCTTTCTTCAGTCTTTCATCTATTATGCGGATACCCGGTTTTCCCCCTGACACAACCTCCAGGGCCTTCCATCCATAGGTGTGATTGTAGGATTTATAAAAGGATTCCTTTGCGGCAAATCTAACCGCGTAGCACTGATTTTTATTTCCTTTGCTCTCGCAGTATTCCTGTTCATTCTGGCTAAATACTCTATCAACAAATGTCTCCCCCCATCTATCAATCATCTCACCCATCCTCTCAATATCTACAATATCTACCCCTATCATCTTACCTCTCAATCTCTAAAATTATGGTATCTCCTGGCTTCATCATACCCAATTTCTCGCGTGCGAATTTCTCAAGGAGAAAAGTATCCTGCTTTATCATCGAAAGTGAATCAGTCAGTGCCATCCTTTCTTCTAAGAGTACCCTTTTCTCCTTTCGGAGAAGCACCTCTTTCCTTTTCAATCGAGTAATATTTATAAATCCATAGGAACCAAAAAGGAGATAATAGAGATAACCCAGAAGAGCAAGGATTAGCAATAATTTCTTAATGTGTTTTTTCCACCAGGGTTTTCTACGCGAAAACTTCCTTGCCTTTGAAGACCGCTGCATCTCCTAATCCCTCTTCGATTCTGAGTAACTCGTTGTACTTTTCCACCCTTTCACTCCTTGACAATGAGCCACTTTTTATCTGGCCGGCATTTAATCCTACTGCAAGATGAGCTATGGAAACATCTCCGGTTTCTCCCGAACGATGAGAGACCACCACTGTCCAACCATTCTCTTTTGTCATCATAATCGCCTCTATTGTCTCTGTTACTGTTCCAATCTGGTTAAGTTTTATAAGAACTGAATTGGCAACATTCCTTTTTATTCCCTCTTTTATTATGGAAGTGTTAGTAACAAAGATATCATCCCCTACAATTTGTATTTTATTACCTAACTCCTCTGTGAGTAGTTTCCATCCATCCCAATCTCCCTCAGAAAGTCCATCCTCAATTGAGACTATTGGATACTTTTTGATCCAGTCTTTATAAATAGATATAAGGTCTTCTGAAGATATCTTACTACCTTCAAATTTATAATTCCCACCGTCGGAAAACCCGGATGCAGCAGCATCAATAGCTATACCCACTTCCTCTCCAGGCTTATAACCCGCATCCTCTATAGCCCGACTAAGGAGATCGAGTGCCTCTCGATTAGAAGAAAGGTCGGGAGCAAAACCTCCCTCATCCCCCACTCCAATTGATAATCCTCCACTGGAGAGATTCTTCTTAAGTGTGTGAAAGATTTCACTGGCACATCGGATTGAGTCTCTATAAGAGGAAAACCCAAAGGGCATTATCATAAATTCCTGAATATCGAGATTATTACCAGCATGTGCTCCACCGTTTATGACATTACATTGAGGAACGGGGAGTACTACTGCATATACACCTCCTAAATATCTATACAGAGGTATTCCCAGAGAGTTACAAGCTGCTTTTGCAACCGAAAGAGATACAGAAAGTATCGCATTAGCACCAAGTTTCTCTTTGTTCTCTGTCCCATCCAGTTCACACATAATTTTATCAATCAACGCCTGATTTATGCAATCCTCTCCTATTATCTCCTGTGCTATTATGTTATTGACATTGTTTACGGCTTTTAGAACTCCCTTACCTCCAAATCTTTTATCATCGCCATCCCTTAGTTCAAGTGCTTCCCTGCTCCCCGTAGAGGCGCCTGATGGCACTGCTGCTCGTCCGATTATACCTGATTCTAACCTACATTCCGCTTCTATAGTTGGATTACCCCGAGAATCAAGAATTTCTCTTGCTTTTATGTCAACAATTATGTTTCCCATCTTATCCTCCTTAAAACACATACGCCCGAAAGGATTCGAACCTTCAACCCGCGGATCCGAAGTCCGCTACTCTATCCAGTTGAGCTACGGGCGCACATATCTAATTGATAATGTTATCAACCGCCTTGTCTGTCAAGGGTTCTGTAAATACAAAATACATCGTTCTCTCCCCTTTAGAAAGGCATCTGTTTTTCATTCATTTAAGGTATAGCTGTATGGAATTTATTCCAATCCAGAAGAATTAATAGATTTTGCTCTAAGGCCAGTCTGTTATTTGTGCTTGAAAGCGATGTTTAAGAATCGTTATGGGGAAATTATCCCCCTTGAGAAATCGCCTTTAATGGTAGCACTATGCAATAGTGCTCCATTAATATGTGTTAGGCGACGTTCTAATCATTGCAATCAGATCCCCACTGTAGTAATCCCCAAGAGCTCGTTTAGTTTTCTCAATTCTTCTCTGTAATCCCCATAAACCATAACATGATGGTTTCCCAATGTCTTATGGATGAACTCTGCTGGAGTGTCAATTTTTCTAATTGCAAAAATGCAAGCACCGTCCCCAAAGGGCCTTCTTTGAATATTCCAGCTCTGCGATTGCCCCCTGTCACTACATAATAAAATGCACCAGGGTATTCTATTCTTGGTTTCTTCGCTATAGTGTAATTATATAGTAGTTACCTTTATTTACCAGGCAAATTTCAGTTTTCAGCCTGACCCCACCTCCCTTCCTATTTTGCATTGACTTTTTTTAAAAATGGACTTGACTTTTGCTTTTCTTTATTATATAACATTATTGTATAATGCAAAATAATGATAAACTTTGGCAAGTAAAAACACCCAAAATTTACACCTATGTAAGCACAAAAAAACTTAACATCAATAAATAGCTCTCTTGATGCCATTTTATACAAGGAGGTAAATTTATGAAAAAATATATAAAAGTAATCTCATTCGGTATAATCGTAGGAATTATGTTTTTTTCCTGCAAGAAAACAAGCACAGAGCCTGGGCCTGTGCAGGTAGAATTTAAATGGGAATACGAAGGACCGGGTATTTTATCCTCTCCTGCTATGAGTTCAGATGGAGCTATTTATGCCTTTTCAGAAAATGACACCCTTTATAGTGTAAACTCTGATGGTACTTTAAAATGGAAATACGCTTTACCTGATACGATATGGTATTTTCCAACAAATATTTTTGTATCACCTGTTGTAGGAACGGACGGGGTAATTTATGTTTTTGCCGTGGATGGTTATCTCTATGCTATAAACTCCGATGGCACTTTAAAATGGAAATATCCGATAAAGACTTCTTTTCCAACAATATATGGAACACCTGCTGTAGGCTCTGATGGAACCATTTATGCTTTTGCACCTGATTCTCTATTTGCAATAAATCCTAATGGAAGTTTAAAATGGGAAATTGATATAGGAGGAGGGAATGTATCAGTTCCTGCTATAGGTCTAGATGGCACAATTTATATAGGAGCGGACAGAGATTTATACGCTATAAACCCTGACGGAAGTGTAAAATGGTCAATTGATATGGCTCCAGCGATATATGTTGGTGTAGGGCTAGCGCTTGAATCAGACGGAACTCTGTATGTTCTTGGTGTAGGAGGAATTGACGATGCAGGTAATATCCTTGCAGTAAATCCTGATGGAACTATAGAATGGACTTATCAAATAGAGGAACAGTATTTCATTGCAATGGGTTGTCCGGTAATAGGTCCGAATGGAATAATATATCTTGCTGGAAATATTGGTTACACAGGTTATATCTATGCTATATCAAATGACGGGCATCTTCAATGGAAAGTAGAAAATCCCGGCATAAATAATCAGGAACTTGCCACTTTTGCAATAGATTCAGATGGAATAATATATATACAGGAAGGTGCTTTGAACCCGGATGGAACCCTTGAGTGGGAATATCCTCTAGGGGATATCGTTGTAAGTTCCATGGGTTCTCTCCTGTTATAGGCTCGGATGGAACAATCTATGTTGGTTCTCCTACGGGTTTATATGCCTTTGAAGGAACTTCACAGGGACTTGCATCTTCAGCATGGCCAAGATTCCAGCATGACAATAAAAACACAGGCAGAATAGGAGGACAATAACAGAATGAAAGGAAAGGAGAAATTCCATAAAAAACACAAATAGAGAAAAGGGGGACAGCGACCATTTATTTTCTCTACTTTCATTTCGTAAATAATATAAATTTTTAGATATGAAGTCAAGAAAAAACTTAAGAAAATTCGGGAAAGTTCATGCAAATGATGGTATAGTTTAATTCCCCCTATCATTTCAAATTACCCAAATATGCTACGGACATAAATGGGTAATTAGGATCACTCTCCCCTACTTCTTAACTTTTTAGAAAGAAAAATGTCAAAATGCCTGCCCCGCTTGCCCTACTTGTCACACTTGCCACACTTGTCATATGTAATGCGTAACTATTACTGTATGATGAAATGTACAACTATTTCATTAGGGTGTAATAATTCCCTATTACATTGTGATGTAATGTATACTATTACATTGGGATGGAATGTTTTACTATTCCACAGGGGACACCGACCCAAGACATACTTACTGCTCCACCAACTCTACTCGCCGATTCTTTGTACGACCTTCTTCTGTCTTATTAGACGCAACAGGAGCCAACGAACCCACGCCATATGCCTTCAATCGATCTGCAGAGACTTTATACTTTGTTATAAGTTCATTCATCACAGCCTCAGCCCGTGACTGGGAAAGCTTCATGTTATAACTTATTTTCCCTACATTGTCAGTATGCCCAACAACATAGAGTTTTAAAGAAAGATTCCCCTTCAAGAGTTTTGCAATCTCTTTTATTGCCTTTTCTGACTCAGGTTTTATTTTCGCACTGTTAAAATCAAAATATATTCCATAAACAGATGCATGTCCGGTTGAGCTGATATCCCGTGCCAGGCTTTTTGCGTCTGCAACAACTTCCTGCGTCATTGCATTTTTCTCTATAATTTCCAGTTCATATTCTCCGCCGGTTCTCGCATCTACATAAATCCATGTTATTTTCCCGCCCCCTTCCACCTTGAGCCATCCTTGTTTTCGGTCCTCATAAACTACTGCGCCTCCTATCTTTTTTATAGCGTTTTCATAATTCCTTAAGACCTGAAGCTTACCCGGAGTCTCTTTCCCTTCCTTAATTTCATAATAAATGTCATATATGCGCCCTTCGACTTTAATATCCTCTCCTTTTGAATTCTTGAAATCAGCCTGGTCAAAATCTTTTTCTTCATAGTCTGAGATGTAAAAATTGGGCATTCGTGTAAGTAGGGGATGGTCTTTGCTGCCCAACACATCCTCCTGGGCAAAGGCAATATTGGCTACCAACAGAAACACTCCCAACAACCAAATTCTTTTGTTTTTACTTCTCATTGTTAATCCTCCTTTCCTTATTTAATTTTATTAGGCATTTCGCCTAACGTCTCCAGCATAAAAGAAATTTTTGCAAAGCAAAAATTTGGGTGAGTGCCATAAGGCACGAACCTTGTATACTGTGATAATAATTAAAAGGGTTTTGATAGGTAACATTTAACATATTATATTTATAGGTTACAGATTAGTATTTGTCAACATCATAAAAAGAATTAATAGATTTTGCGCTAAGGCCAGTCTGCTATTTATGCAAAGAAAACAATTTTCTCCTTTTCCTTCAGTATTCACCATTACCTTTAATATGTGTTAGGCGACTTGAAGAGCAAGGTTGCGAAGCAACTGCAGAGTCGTTAACAAAGGGCGCTTTTTTAGTTTATTTTCCTAATTTTTTATGACAGAGCCACCAGTCAAAACATTCAAACTCGCCTGCCTTGGCTTTTTCCAGTCTCTCTTTAGCGGTTTTTGCATCAGTTGCGGGCGGTATAATAACGTGATCGCCGACTATCTCATTATTGGGCCAATTGGCTGGCATGGCAACTTTGTTCTTATCAGATATCTGCATAGCTTCCACTACTCTTAATATCTCATCCATGTTCCTACCTAATTCTTGTGGATAATAGAGAATGATCCTTATCTTTGCCTCGGCATCTACCACAAATACTGCCCTCACAGTATTGGTTCCTTTTCCAGGATGAATAAGACCAAGTTTCTCAGCGACCGAACCAGTATCGGCAATTATTGGGAATTGAATTTCAACATCCATATTCTCTTTTATCCATTCTTCCCATTTGATATGAGCAAATACTTGGTCAACGCTGAGGCCAATTAAATCGCAATTCATAGCTTTGAACTTGTCGTATCTCTTTTGAAAGGCTACGAATTCAGTAGTGCACACGGGCGTGAAATCAGCTGGATGACTGAACAAAACAAACCACTTCCCTGCAAAATGGTTGGGGAGTTCCATTTGTCCACGGGTTGTCTGCACTTTCATTTCTGGGAACTTATCCCCCAGAAGGGGCATACTTTTCTTTTCTGTTACATTTTCCATATTTTTACCTCTTTGTTTTATTCATTATAGATTTAGCTTTTAAAATAGCTACCCTTCGTCCACGATTTCACTTAACTTGTTTATATCTGCAGTACCGCATATATACTTACAATATGGCGTTATATATGCAGTATTGCGTATATACATACCTATGGATGAAATTGTGCAGGGTAAATTTCTGTCGTTTTTGAACTCTTATGCCCTAAACATTCTTGCTTGCGTTTTAAACCTGTTACGAACCACTTACTGGTTATTTTGATTGTATCATTCTCCATTTCACTTATTAATAATATGAAGAAATCAAATGAAGTCAAGAAATGCTATAAAGTCAAGAAGTTTACCCCGCTTGCCCTACTTGTCATATGTAATGCGTAGCTATTACTGTATGATGTAATATCTTCTATTACACTATTATATCGGGGCTTGCCCCGTGAAATGTATAACTATTTCACTGGGGCCAACCTCCGTCCCCTCTATTTTGAACTCGATTCGTATATACTGCCAAAATGGAGGTATATATAAAGGTCTTTTTCACAATTATAAATATTGATAACCATTTTTTTATATCACGTTATTATCATCAATCATTCTTTATATAAACTTTCATTTTTTAAGAAATATCATATCGGTCTTCACTAACCCGAATAATTGCAGGCTAAAAAAAGAATTTTGCACTTAATTCAGTTTTTAACTCTGATATTTTTGAACCAAACTCACTGTTAGTTTTTCCATATAAACCAATCAGTTTCATATTAAAACTGACTGCATTAAAACGTTTGTAATTCATGTCCAGACCACTAAGAAAACTTTTATCATCCACATTAAAAAGAAGATATAAAGACGGAGTAAAATAGAGAAAATTAAATGGCTCAGGATACTGGATTTTAAAATAAAGATAATGGTTCATTATAAATTGTTCGTTCAGATTTAAGAACCACTTTTCACGCACAAGATCAATTGCCTGTGTATTTTGGGAATCAAATGCATTTTGTGCTGTTGTATACCAATCTTGCATTTCCTGTTTACTTAATCCAGCACCATTATAAATATATTCCAGATAAAAAGTAGCATTAAAAGGTGAAAGATACCGTGTCCCGACAATTGATTGTATAGTGTTCTTTTCGGCATGTTGTTCAGGATAGCCATTCTCTGATATCAGCATTTTATCTGTTTCAGGCAGAAATGAGAGTTCTCCATGTATTTCCCAGTTTGTTAAGATGTTGTGTGCTGCAGCAACACCGATTTTATAATCAAAATCCTCAGAAACAGTAAAAAAGAGTTCATAATCTGTATTAACAATTAAAAAATATGTGCGGAATAAAAACCAGTGTTTGTCACCTGTATCGTAATCATCATTCAGTTCTTTATAAACAGGTATAACTACAATTTCCTGTGAAAGATTCTTGAGTACTTTTGAAGAGAAACTTTTAACATATTCTACGGAAGCTGAGTAATATCCTTCTAAAGAGGCACCAACATTATTAACATCCTTCTGACGACCTGCATAGGAAACTGGATTATAGATATATCCTTTACCCCATTTATACAGTTTTTTCCCAAGAAGAACACTCCATCTTGGATTAAACTCATATTTACAATATCCTTCTAACAGGGAAAGGTCAAAATCAAGAAGCTTTTCAGGATTATTGTATATAATACGTCCGTCACCTGATGAATAAACTGATAATCCGTTTTTTGTAAATTTTGCACTTGGTACAACCAGTAACAAATAGGTATCCATAAGATTGGGTGTGCTGTTTTTATCAAAATATTTAAGTTTCCAGGACAGACTTTTCTTTTCCGGAATAATGAGAGATGGTCTAAATTCAGTAGTACCTGAAAACTCAAATGGTTTTTTCTCAAATTCAGACACATCAAAATCATAGTCCTGGGAAAAAACAGGAGATATTATGAAAAGCAAAAGAAAAATCAGGATTTTTGTCATTCATAACCTAATTTCTCAAATCAGGTATTTTCGGCATATACTGCATCGTAAATACCTCATCAGGAAATTCACGAATTTTCATTTTTGAATAGACCATGACTGACCTATACCCCTTATGAAGAGGACTGTCTGTTTCAATAACTGCGGGTCTTTTGATACCTTCACTCATAGTCTTTATTTCTTTAAAATAGAGAGTTTTTATCAACATATCAGAAGCTGTATAACACTCTATCTGTGTTGGTACACTATTTTTAACATCAACCTTAAAAAGAAGTTTATCATAAGCAACATTACCGGTTTTCGCTTTCAGTGTCATTATATATTCTTCACTGCTTTTATCAAGTTTCACACAATCATATTCTTCACTATAGTCCAGACGCATAATATCAGAGTTGTTAAAAATCCCTCCGGTTACAGACTGCATACTTGTAATACGCACTGGTTTACCTACATTGGGAATATAGAGCCACATGTTATCGCCAAGTCTTAGTGTAGATCTGCCAACCTCAGTTTTAGGTGACAAAAAGGTTGTTACCATTTTATCATTCCCTTTTTTTGCAGTATAGAGGACAAACTCTTTTTTCTTTCCATCCGGTTCAATATTAATAAGTTTTCTATATGATTCAAACGAGACCGGTGTAAGATTACGATCTATTTTTTTTAGCAGTTCATTACCTTCAGTATCAATTTTGCTTGTTTGTGCAAAAAGTATCGATACACACCCTGCAAAGCAAAAAAACAATATCTTTTTTATTAAATTCATAATAACCTCCATAAAATCCCTTTCTTTAACTATAACGCAAAGCTTCTATTGGATCCATATGTGATGCTTTTATTGCTGGTTGCAATGATGCTAAAACAGCAACAATTGTTGATACGAGTGTAATCAGTGCCATTTGATCAAATGGTATTGCTGGATCTATCAGAATATTTTCATTTCTTCCAAATGCTATAGTTATATGAGCAAATTTTGTGGCAATTATTAATATAACACCAATAATCGAACCAGCAACAGAGCCAAAAAATCCAAGAAAAAGTCCTTCCATAAGAAACATGGTACGGATCTTACCAGGCAAAGTACCAATAGCTGTAAGTGTACCGATTTCCTTTATTCTTTCATAAACAGCCATAATCATGACATTGAGAATACTAATAAGTACAATGGCTACAAGAAGAATATTAATAAAAAGAGACATAAGATCTATCATTTTTGCGATATTATAAAAAGGTGATAGTTCCTTCCAAGAATGAACTTCAAAAATAGGTTCTCCCTCCTTGTTCTTGATTTCAACAATTTCAAGAGAAATCTGTCTGGTAACCTTATCCAGTGAACTGATTTTATTAAGCCTTATCGCAATTTCACTGAATTCGGGTTTATCCATTCTCAGAACAGTTACTGCATCATCAATATGAATATATCCATATTTACCTGTAGGTCCGACAACTGATTCAACTATTCCTGCAATTTTAAGATTCTGTCCATTAACAGAGCCATCTACATTATTAACTATTAAAACAATCGATTGCCCGACTTTAAGATTCATACCCTTTGTTACAAGTTCAGGAAGAAGTATTTCACCTTTTTTTAACATTTCTCCTTTTTTAATACGGGAAGTTAAAAGAGGTGTTACAATAGATTCATCCTTTGGATTGATTCCGGCTACTTTGATGTTTGTAGTTTCCATATAATTACTAAGCATACCACCCATAAGAATTCTTTTTGAGTATGCTTCAACCCTAGGATTTCTATCAAGTATCTCTCCCATTTTCTTCATCTGTTTTGCATCTATTGTCTTGTCAAGAGGCAGATTGTCTAAAGAGCTGACATAGCCTTTTCTATGTATCTGCATATGTCCGAGCATGGAATCTGTTATCTGACCAACCATCATATTTTTAAACGCACCTGATAGTGCAGAAAACAGTAACACTGCTATAACACCAACACTGATTATTGCTATAGTAAGTAATGTTCTTCTTTTCTGGCGATAGAGGTTCCTGAATGCGATTTTAATAAGATTACCCATGTGTGACTTCCTCACTTTTCAGAATAATACCATCTTCCAGAGTATGAATTATATCAACTACACCAACAATTTTTGGATCATGAGTGGAGAAAATAAAGGTAACCCCACTCTCATCACGCATTTTTTTCATAAGACTAATAACCATGAACGCAGTATCATGGTCAAGATTCGCAGTCGGCTCATCAGCAAGTACAATACGGGGTGATGTTGTTAAAGCACGTGCAACGGCAACTCTCTGCTTTTGTCCTCCGGACAGTTGAGAAGGATATTTATCTTTCTGATCAAGCATACCTGTTTTTTCAAGTAGTGCGTTAACAATTTTCACACGCTTTTCCTTTGGAGTCTCTTTTACCATAAGCAAGGGATATTCAACATTTTCATATACCGTTAAAACAGAAATTAAATTAAAATCCTGGAAAATAAATCCAATGTTTTCTCCTCTGAATATAGCACGTTTTTTAGTTGAAAGTCTGCCTGTCTCTGCACCATCAACTTTCAAAATACCGCCTGTTGGTGTATCAAGAGCACCGATAAGATTAAGCAGTGTCGTTTTTCCACTGCCTGATGGGCCAATAAAAGAGACAAATGTCCCTTTGTTAATATCAACAGTAATATCCTTTAGAGCAGGCACATCAACTTCTCCAGCCCTGTAAATTTTACTGATATTTTTCATTTCAATAATCTTGTTTATATGTCCTCCAGAATTAATGGATGCAAATATTAAATTGTGCGGGGTAAATTTCCGTGACTTTACGGCTCTTATGCCCTAAACATCCTTGATTGCGTCTTAAACCTGTTACGAGCCACTTACTGGTTATTTTGATTGTATCATTCTCCATTTCACTTATTAATAATATGAAGAAATCAAACAAAGTCAATAAAGACTATAAAGTCAAAAAGTTTACCCCGCTTGCCCTACTTGTCATATGTAATGCGTAGCTATTACTGTATGATGTAATGTCTTCTATTACACTATTATATCGGGGCCTGCCCCGCCTGTCACATGTAATGGTTCTCTATTACATTGTGATGTAATGCAACACTATTATACTGGGGTGGAATGGATAACTATTCCATATGGGGTTTACCCCGCCTGTCCTGTGAAATGTATAACTATTTCGTTAGGATGAAATGAGGATCTATTTAACTGGGGTCATCCCCCATCCCCTCTATTTTTCATCATCTTAATTACCCTTTCGCCAATTCAGGTATCTCTTTTGGTATATTGCCAGTTTTCCTCTGCTCAATAAGATCATAAATTTTACCAAAGTATTTTACCACTTCTTTCATAATTTCTGAGATTTCATCAATTTCTATCACCACCGGCTGGAATTTAGTCTTAGCAGCCATATTTATGAAATTGGGGCTTATCTTTCTGCCTATGATAACATCGGCATCTTTGAATATCTCCATACATGCTTTCATTTTTTCAGCAATCCCATGCTTCCCTTCTTCATTTGGTGATGTATTTTCTCTTTTTTCTACAAAATTTGATTTCCCATCCTCAAAAAGGTCATATATATAGAAATATTCTGCCATACCCATATGACCTAGGACAACTCTTTTTTCATCATTTGAGCCGAGTGCAATTCTTATCTTTTTCATTCTTTTTTCCCCCTTTCTTTTGTTCATGTTAATTATATGCTTTATATATTACACAAAAAGCAAGAATTAGAATAAGCACTGTAAGTCCAATTTCTAACCAAAGTGGCTTTGTCTTTAATGAAACTTTACTTCCAATTCTTGCACCGATCATTGAACCTATAAGTACAAATAACGCAGGAAGCCAAACTATATTACCACGATGCCAATATATTGGTATAGCACCAAAGGCAGTAAAAATTGATACGGTTAATGAAGTGGCAATTGCTTGATGGGTATCAAGACCAAAACTTTTAAAAAGGGCTGGAAAGATTTGACCACCACTGCCACCCCTTAAACCGGTTATAAAACTCACAAAAAAAGAAGAACCAAAGATATTTTTCTCAGTAGGTTTAACCTTTTGGGCAAGCTTTGGCACAATCTTAGACGAATGAATGCCAAATGCTACTATAAAACAAAGGGTGACAAAAATAATTGCCAGGATTAGCGTCGGGATAAATCCGACAGAAATTGCCCCTATTATTTCTCCTAAGACACCCCCGACAATCGCATAAATTACTATCTCTTTTGCGATATTTTTTCTCTGACTCATTGCACCTACTAATGATGAAAAAGGGATAACAAAAAAATTAATTCCGAAGGCGTTTAATAAAGGCAAACCTGCAAGATTAAGCAGAGGTATTCTTACAGAACCTCCGCCAATTCCAAACATACCGCTCATGAAACCTGCAAAAAGTCCTATGCAAAGATAAATGAGGATCTTTATTGTCATTATCATAATATTCACATTTTTATAAGGTTTTGTTCCCTAAATTCTTTTCCCCCAATTTTATATAACGATTCGCGGATAGCTGCAGTTACCGAAGGCAATTTGGCGAAGGTGCGTAGCACTGTAGCCTTTTATCCGCTGATAATAATTAAAAGGCTTTTGAAAGGCAACCTTTAACATATACATATTTTTATGTGTTATATGCTGTTTTTCCTCATTGTTCATTTTATTGCCTTGACCACGACAAATGATCCTTCTCCATAACCTTCCTTTATTGGTTCAATATCTTTTATCTCAGCTAAATTATGGAAAATCGTTTGTGTAAAATTGAAATTTTCGAAACCTGCCTTTTCCAAGTGAAAAATAATCTCATCCATCGAATAGAAGGTAGCTATCCTGTAAAACACACTCTCCTCTTTATGTTGCTGATATAATCCTCCAATACGGCTGTCTTTATCGATAAATCCGATTATCAAAAACCCGCCAGGTCTTAATACCCGATATGCTTCTTGAAAAGATGTCTCTATATCATCTACAAAACAGATAGTAGTTACCATTAATATAAACTCGAACTGCGAATCATCAAAAGGAAGACTTTCAGCTACACCATCAAAGACCTCAATACCTCTTTTTTGGGCGATCTCCCTCATTTTACTTGACGGGTCAACCCCAGTTTTAATGCCCAATGGTACTGCAAATCGACCGCTTCCTACACCAATCTCAATACCATTGTTACTTTTTGGCAATTGCCCCTTTATTGCTCGAAGCTCTGACTTGAAAGCAAATTTGTTTCTCTCAAACCAATCTTCGTACTGGGAGGCATACACATCAAAAGGCTTAGTTTTTGCCATGACCTATCTCCAAACTATTTTGAGGGAATATTGTATATAACGTTCTGCGGATATATGAAGTTGTACACACAATCATTCATTCTACCAGTTTTTCGTCTTCGGATTTCCAAGGTGGGTCCACAATACACAAAAAGACCAAATCATTCATCCCGGTGTTTTTTATTCTCTGAACCGAGTCCGGAGGAATGTAAATTACTTGTCCAGCAAATACTTTTTCTTTTTCGTCATATATGTACATTTCTCCTTCCCCTTCTAATATGTAGTAAACTTCTGAACTCCTCAACCTATGTGCATAAGTAATCTCACCAGGCTTAACCTTTGCGTGAGCAAGACTATACCTTGTAATAATGTCTTCCTTTAGCGGATTTACCAATTCTCTTAAGGCGGTATTGTCGCCTGCAATTATTTCCCTACATTTTTTCAAATCTCTTATAAACATGGTCTTTCCTCCAAATTAGCAATTTCGCCTAACGTTCCCAGCATATATGAAGTCGCGAGATTTTCATTTTAGTTCTCTTAAACCTTTAAAAACATTCCACATAGGAACTTTATTCATGTATTCTTCGTAATCTGCTCCAAACTTCTTTATATTATTGGCCGCATCTTTTCTAGCGGCTAACCAGAAACATATTGCTGATGGCACACAGAGGATTATCGAAAGCATTGACTGGAAAACCAGGATTAATGCAATAGACCAAACAGCCATACCCAAAGTCATCGGCTGGCGAATAACACCGTATATCCCAGTAGTTATTATAACGGTAGATTCAGTTAGTTCACCTGTTGGCTTACTCTTGTGCTGTAGAGTAGCGATTGCACCGAAGACCAAAAAAGCCGCAGGTGCATATAGAATCCAGCCAATAATCTCTAACCACTTAACATTAAAGTGCGACCATGCACCATGCATGCCGATAGTCAATTCAAGTACTAACAGTGTTAAAAATGCACCCAGTCCTATATGAGTATAAATTTCGCTCGTGACATGTTCTTTTATTGATTCCAATAACCATCTACCATTGATAATCCATATTACAGCGCAAATAACGATACAAAGTATATACCTATACATACTATTTACCTCCTCTTATACTTTTGGGAGAGCAATTCCACCTAATACCGCATATCCGAATAGTTCGGATACACATCCCTATAATTGCTTTTTTCTCATCTACTTGACCCATCACTCTTATTGTCCTTATTGAGTATATAATGGAAATAGAAGAAAAGTCAAGAAAAGGTTCTTATCCCACAAAGGGTTCAGTGTCGGGAGCCGTGAGTCATGAGCCGAAGGTAGGATTTGCAAAGTCTAATGACCAAGGTCCATCTTTTAGAATTACTATGTCAACCCCCTAAGTATTCATGCTGATTTTTTTGCCAATTTATTTCTAATTTGATGTCTTTGTACAGCAGCCATATGTTTATCTTCATTGTATTTTTCTCTTTT